>Ga0182024_10005112_pt1 | contig 29634 bp, 18 predicted proteins | sample P32metaG_FD_120480 | JGI IMG/M metagenome (GOLD analysis project Ga0182024, IMG submission 120480) | Permafrost microbial communities from Stordalen Mire, Sweden - P3-2 metaG (Illumina Assembly) | ecosystem: Environmental > Terrestrial > Soil > Wetlands > Permafrost | place: Sweden: Stordalen...
AGCACGTAAGCGACACCGCCGCTCATGCCGGCGCCGAAGTTGCGTCCCGTCGGCCCCAGCACGACCACGCGGCCACCGGTCATGTATTCGCAGCCGTGATCGCCGACGCCCTCGACGACGGCGCTCGCGCCGGAGTTGCGTACGGCGAAGCGCTCACCGGCGAGACCGCGGAAGAAGGCGCGCCCGGAGGTGGCGCCGTAGAGCACGGTGTTGCCGACGATCATGTTCTCCTCGGCCCGGAACTGCGCCGACTCCGGCGGGCGGACCGAGACCACGCCGCCCGACAGGCCCTTGCCGGTGTAGTCGTTGGTCTCGCCGCGCAGCGAGAAGGTCACGCCCGGGGCCAGCCAGGCCGCGAAGCTCTGTCCCGCCGAGCCCGAGAAGGAGATCTCGATCGTGCCCTCGGGGAGGCCGTTCTCGCCGCGGCGACGGGCGATCTCGCCGGACAGGATCCCGCCGACGGTGCGGTTGACGTTGCGCACCGGGATCGGGCCGAGCCTGACCGGCTCGCCGCGCTCGAGCGCCGGCTTGCTCAGGCCCACGAGCTCCCAGTCCAGGGCATCGTCGAGAACCGGGACCTGCGGGCGCGTCCGGCGGCGTGAGGTCCCGGCCGGCAGGTCCGGGCTGGTCAGGATCATCGACAGGTCGACACCCCGCGCCTTCCAGTGGTCGATCGCCTCGTCCATCTCCAGCAGGTCGGTGCGGCCGATCAGATCCTCAAAGCGGGCCACGCCGAGCGAGGCCATGAGCTGGCGCACCTCCTCGGCGACCAGCATCAGGTAGTTGACCACCTGTTCCGGGGTGCCGCGGAAGCGGCGGCGCAGCTCAGGATCCTGGGTGGCGATGCCGACCGGACACGTGTTCAGGTGGCAGACGCGCATCATGATGCAGCCCATCGCGATCAGCGGCGCGGTCGAGAAGCCGAACTCGTCGGCGCCGAGCAATGCGCCGATGACCACGTCGCGCCCGGTCTTCATCTGACCATCGACCTCGACCGTGATCCGGGATCTCAGATCGTTGAGCAGCAGTGTCTGCTGGGTCTCGGCGAGGCCGATCTCCCAGGGCACCCCGGCCGCCTGCACCGACGACTGGGGCGAGGCCCCGGTGCCGCCGTCGTGGCCGGAGATGGTGACGTGGTCGGCGTTGGCCTTGGCGACGCCGGCCGCCACCGTTCCGACCCCGACCTCGGAGACGAGCTTGACTGAGACCGAGCTCGACGGATTGGCGCACCGGAGGTCGTAGATCAGCTGCTTGAGGTCCTCGATCGAATAGATGTCGTGGTGCGGCGGGGGGGAAATAAGCCCGACGCCGGGCGTCGAGTAGCGGATCCTGGCGATGTACTCGTCGACCTTGTGGCCCGGGAGCTGTCCGCCCTCGCCGGGCTTGGCCCCCTGGGCCATCTTGATCTGGAGCTGGTCGGCGTTGACCAGGTAGTCGACGGTCACCCCGAACCGTCCCGAGGCCACCTGCTTGATGGCCGAGCGGCGCCGGTCGCCGTTCGCGTCGGGGGTGAAGCGGGATGGGTCCTCGCCGCCCTCGCCGGTGTTGGACTTGCCGCCCAGCCGGTTCATGGCGATCGCCAGCGTCTCGTGGGCCTCGCGTGACAGCGAGCCGAGGCTCATCGCCCCGGTGCTGAACCGCTTGACGATCTCGGTCGCAGCCTCGACCTCTTCCAGGGGCACCGGCTCACCGGACGAACGGAACTTCATCAGCCCGCGCAGCGCGGCCTTGCTGGTCGCCTCCTGGTTGGCCTGCCGCGCGAACTCGTCGTAGGTCTCCTGCGGATCCCGTGCCACCGCCGTACCGTTGCCGGCCTGGGCGCGGACCGAATGCTGGAGGCTGGCGATCGTATCCGGATTCCACATGTGGATCTCCCCGTCGCGGCGCCATTGCAGGACCCCGCCGACGGGCAGCACGTCGCGATCGGTTCGCGGGTAGGCCCGGAAGTGCCGGCCCAGGGCCTCGGCTGACAGAACCTCGAGCCCGATCCCGCCGATTCGCGACGCCGTGCCCGTGAAGTGCTTGTCGATGAGCTCGGGCTCCAGCCCGACAGCTTCGAAGATCTGGGCGCCGCAGTAGGACTGGATCGTCGAGATTCCCATCTTGGAGATCGTCTTGAGCAGGCCCTTGCCGATCGCCTTGACAATTCTCTGCTCGGCCTCGTCGCGCTCCAGGTCCTCGGGCAGCAGCGAGCGATCGGCGAGCTCGTCCAGGGACTCGAACATCAGGTACGGGTTGATTGCCGATGCTCCATAGCCGATCAGCGTCGCCATGTGGTGGATGTCACGCGGCTCGCCGGACTCGATCACCAGGCCGGTGCGCAGGCGCGTGCCCTCGCGCACCAGGTGGTGATGGACGGCGGCCACGGCCAGCAGCGAGGGCATCGCCACCCGCTCGGGACCGAGGTTTCGGTCTGAGAGGATCAGGATGTTGGCGCCGTGCTGCACCTGGTCCGCGGCCTCCGCGCACAGGGCGTCGAGGCGCTTCTCCATCCCCTCGGGACCGCCTTCGATCGGCCACGTGATGTCCAGGGTCGCGGCCGCGAAGATCTCGTGGGAGACCTGGCGCAGCTTCTCGAGCTGGGGGTTGCGCAGGATCGGCTGGTCGATCACCAGCTGATGGCCCTGCTCGGGAACCTCGGAGAGCAGATTGACCTCGGCGCCGACGCCGGTCTGCAGGCTCATGACGACGTTCTCGCGGATTGGATCCACGGGCGGGTTGGTGACCTGGGCGAACAGCTGCTTGAAGTAGCTGAACAGCGGGGGCTGGCGATCGGAGAGCACCGCCAGCGCGGCGTCGTTGCCCATGCTCGCCACCGGCTCCTCGCCTTTGGAGGCCATCGGGGCGATGATCATCCGCAGGTCCTCCTGCGAATAGCCGAAGGCCAGCTGCCTGGACCGCAGCGGCTCCACGCGGGGCACGCGCGGCTCGCGCTCGGGCAGATCGTCGATCGCGACCACCGAGCGCTCGTACCACTCGGCGTAGGGCTTGCGGCGGGACACCCGGCGCTTGACCTCCTCGTCCTCGACGATGCGCCCCTCCTCGAGGTCGAGCAGGAAGAGCTTGCCGGGGGCCAGCCGCCCCTTGCGCTGGACGTGCTCGGGGGCGACGGTCATCACCCCGGTCTCCGAGGCTAGGACCACGTAGCCCTCGGTGTCCTGCACCCAGCGGCCGGGCCGCAGCCCGTTGCGGTCGAGCACGGCGCCGGCCAGGCGACCGTCGGTGAAGGCGACGGCGGCCGGTCCGTCCCACGGCTCCATCAGGCAAGAGTGGAAGTCGTAGAAGCCCTTGACGTCGGCATCCAGGTCCTTCCGGGTCCGATACGCCTCGGGGATCATCATCATCATCGCGTGGGCGATGCTGCGTCCGCTGAGCACCAGCAGCTCGAGCACGTTGTCGAGCGTCGCGGAGTCAGAGCCGCCGCTGCGCACCACCGGCAGGACCTTCTGCAAATCGTCGCCGAACAGCTCTGAGGCGAGCTGGGACTCTCTCGCGCGCATCCAGTTGACGTTGCCCCGCAGAGTGTTGACCTCGCCGTTGTGGGCGATCATCCGGTAGGGGTGGGCGAGCTCCCAGCTGGGGAACGTGTTGGTGGAGAAGCGCGAATGCACCAGGGCGAGGCGCGAGGCCACGCGGGGGTCGCGCAGGTCCGGGAAGTAACGCGGCAGCTGGGGCGCGGTCAGCATGCCCTTGTAGACGATCGTGCGGCTCGAGAAGCTGGGGATCGCCAGCTCATTGCCGGCGGCGAGCTCGATGACCCGACGGATGACGTAGAGCTTGCGCTCGAACGCGCCCTGGTCGGCGATCTCATCGGAGGCCTCCACGATCAGCTGGCGGATCACCGGCGCCGAGACGCGTGCCGTCTCGCCCGCGTAGCGGTCATCGACCGGCACGTCACGCCACCAGGTCGCGCGCTGGCCCTCGGCCTGCACCGTCTCCTCTATCAGCTGTTCGATGGCCAGCCGGCGCTCGGGGTCGGCGGGCAGGTAGCAGACGCCGACGCCGTAGCGGCCCGGCTCGGGCAGCTCGACGCCCGACACGGCGCCCCGGATGAAGGCGTCAGGTATCTGCAGGAGGATCCCGGCGCCGTCGCCGGTGTTGGGATCGGCGCCCTCGGCGCCGCGGTGCTCCATGTTCTCCAGCGCCTCGAGCGCCTTCTCGACCACGGCGTGGCTCGCCTCGCCCCAGAGCTTGGCGACAAGCGCGATGCCACAGCCATCGTGCTCGTTCTCAGGGTTGTAGAGGGCGGTCGCCCTCGGGGGAGCGGTGCGGTCCATGAAGCGGTGCCTCAGTGGCGGAGGGTTGGCAGGCACAGCGGCGCGACGGCAAAATGCTACCAGCGCCGGCCGTGAGCGCCGGCCGTGAGCGCCGCCGGCGACCACAGCCGGCGCAGCGACCCGCTCAGCTCTTGGCCTTGGCCCCCGAGCGACCGGCACCGCTTTCTGAACCGTTGGGGCTCTTGGTGCTCTTCGCGCCCTTGGAGCTCTTAGTGGACTTGGCGCCCTTGGGCTTGTCGGCTTCCGAGGCCTTGGTGCTCGAACGCCGGCGTGGCTCGGAGCCGGCGGGCTCGGACGCCGGAGCGTCGCTGCTGCCGCTGCGAACGTCGGCCAGGCTGGCCTCCAACGCCGCCATCAGGTCGGGCGCCGGCGTCGTGTCCTCGGCCTCGGGCTGGACGGCGATCTCCTCGCCCGCGGCCTTGCGCTCGATCAGGTCCAGGACGCGCTCGCGGTACTCGTCCTTGAACCGGCTCGGGTCAAAATCGGCCGACAGCGAGTCGATCAGCTGCTGGGCCATGGTCAGCTCCCGAGCGGTCGCCTCGGCTTCGCCGATCGCGTCGAGCTCGTCCAGGCGATCGGGGGACACGACCTCGTCGCCAAAGAGCATCGTCGAGAGCGCCATCACCTCCCCGGCGGGGCGCAGCGCACACAGCTGCTGCTTGGAGCGGATCACCACACGGCCGATCGCCACCTTGCCCGCCTCGCGCATCGCCTCCAGCAGCAGACGGTAGGCCTTGGCGCCGCCCGTCGCCGGAGCCAGGTAGTAGGAGTGGTCGTAGTAGATCGGGTCGATGTCGGCCAGGTCGACGAACTCCTCGATGTCGATCGTCTTCGTGGCCTTGGGATCGAGGGCGTCGAGCTCCTCGGGCTCGACGAGCACGTAGCGGTCGGGACTGAGCTCATAGCCCTTGACGATGTCCTCGAAGGCCACCTCGTCACCGGTCGAGGGGTCAACCCGCTTCTGGCGGATCCGGGCGCCGGTCTTGCTCGACAGCTGGTGAAAGCGAACCGATTTGGGGGATGTGGCGCTGTACATCTTCACGGGCACGTTGACGAGCCCGAAGCTGATGGCGCCGCTCCAGATTGCGCGTGGCATCAGATCAGTTTGTATAACGGACGCGCCATCTGGGCAAGGGGTGAGCGTGGTCTTGCCGCCACTCTCGGCTCACCGGCCCACGGCCGACATGTCCGCGTAGCGGTCGCCGGCCGCGACCCCCGCCGGAGCTGCCTCGTCCAGGCGCGCCAGGTCCTCGGCCGAGAGCGACAGCTCCGACGCGTCCACGTTCTCCTCCAGGTAGCGGCGGCGCTTGGTGCCGGGGATCGGGACCACGTCCTCGCCCTGGGCCAGCACCCAGGCCAGCGCGAGCTGTGCCGGCGTGCAGTCCTTCTCGTCGGCGATCTGCTTCACGCGGGTCACCAGCTCGAGGTTGCGCGTGAAGTTCTCGCCCTGAAAGCGGGGGCTGGCGCGACGGAAGTCATCGGGGGCGAGATCGTCGGGCGACGCGATGGCCCCGGTCAAGAATCCGCGTCCGAGGGGGCTGTAGGCGACCAGCCCGATCGCGAGCTCGCGCAGCACCTCGAGGACCTCGTCCTCGGGGTCTCGGCTCCACAGCGAGTACTCGCTCTGCAGCGCGGTGATCGGATGGACGGCGTGGGCTCGCGCGATCGTCTCCGGCCCGGCCTCCGAGAGACCGAGGAACCGGACCTTGCCCGCGTCGATCAGCGACGCCATCGTCCCCACCGTCTCCTCGATCGGGACGTCGGGGTCCACGCGATGCTGGTAGTACAGATCTATGTGGTCGACGCCGAGCCGCCGCAAGGAGTCGTCGCAGCACGCGAGCACGTACTCGGGACGTCCGTTGACTCCACGGGCGCGGGGATTCTCGGGGTCGCGGACGAGCCCGAACTTGGTGGCCAGCACGACCTCGTCGCGGCGCCCGGCGATCGCCTGGCCGACCAGCTGCTCGTTGGTGTACGGGCCGTAGGAGTTGGCCGTGTCGAGCATCGTGATCCCGAGATCGAGCGCGCGACGGATCGTGGCCAGCGCCTCTGACTCGTCGGCGCTCCCGTAGAACTCGGACATGCCCATGCACCCCAGTCCCTGCTCTGAGACCGACAGCCCCTGGGTTCCAAGCGCGCGCTGCTTCACGATGCCTCGCAGCCTAGTGCGTCGCGGCTCATCTCACGTCTTGACGCCGGCCGGCGTTTGATGACCGTGCGCTTGCCGCCCTTCCAAGTCCTGCTCGACGCCCACGGCCGTGACCTGCACCGCTTCCTGGTCGCCAGCGTGGGTGCCGTGGACGCCGACGACTGCTACCAGGAGACCTGGCTGGCGGCGCTTCGGGGCTACCCGCGGTTGCGCGACGACTCCAATCTGCGCGGCTGGCTGTTCACGATCGCCCATCGCAAGGTGATCGATCATGCTCGAGCGCGGACGCGCCGGCCGGTACCGGTGCCCGAGCTGCCCGAGCGCCCGACCGCCCCCACCGGCCCCGGCGCTGGGTTCGGCGCCCGGGCGGAGGTTGACGGCGACCTCTGGGCCGCGGTGGGGTCGCTCCCCGACAAGCAGCGGATCGCGCTCGCCCTGCGGTTCATCGTCGACTCGGCCTATGCCGAGATCGCGACCGTGATGGGAACCAGCGAGGAAGCGGCTCGGCGGAACGTCCACGAAGGCCTGAAGACCCTGCGAAAGGACCCACCACGATGACCCGCCCCGATGCGCTCGAGCAGGCCCTGCGCCAGACCGCACACCGCCCTGCTCCCGACTCTCCCGACATCTATCCGGCGGCGGCAGCGGCCGGCCTGCTCGACGTCGCCTACGCACGCCTGGACTCCCCGGTCGGGCCTCTGCTCCTGGCCGCGACCCCCATGGGCCTGGCTCGGATCGCCTACCTCGACGACGACGCCGGCGAGGACGCCGTCGTCCAGGACCTGGCCACCCGCATCTCGCCGCGGGTGCTGGCGGCTCCAGGCAAGCTCGACGGTCCCCGGCGCGAGCTCGATGAGTACTTCTCCGGCCGCCGTCAGCGCTTCGATTGCCCGCTGGACTGGGAGCTCATGACCGACTTCGCCCGGCGCATCATGGCGGCCACGGCGGCGATCCCCTATGGCTCGGTCTCGACCTACCTCGAGGTGGCATCGCGGGCCGGGAGCCCGCGCGGAGCCCGAGCGGCCGGGAATGCGCTCGGCTCCAACCCGCTGCCGATCGTGCTTCCGTGTCACCGGGTACTCCACGCCGGGGGCGGGCTCGGGGGCTACACGGGGGGGCTGGATCGCAAGCGAAGGCTGCTCGCCATCGAGAGCGGGCAGGACGCTCTGACCGGCGTGTAAAGCGTCCGATCGGTGCCCGCCGGGTATGACTGGCGCAATGGACCTCTTGCGCCCGGTGCGCGCCTTCGATGGCTACCAGCAGCGGCACAAGGGGCTGGCGATTCCGATGGCCGTCGTTCGGAAGTTCGGCAACGACCAGGCGGGCAACCTGGCCGCCCTCATGTCCTACTACGGCTTCTTCTCGCTCTTCCCGCTTCTGCTGGTGTTCACGACCATCCTCGGCTACGTGCTCGCCGGGGACACGTCTGCGCAGCGATCGGTCGAGAGCTCCGTGCTGGCGCAGCTACCGCTGATCGGCAGCGAGATCAGCACGCACAGCCTCAGCGGAAGCGCTCTCGCCCTGGTCCTCGGCGTCGCCACCGCGCTGTGGGCCGGCCTGGGCGTGACCAACGCGGCCCAGAACGCGCTCAACACCGTCTGGGCGATTCCCTTCAAGCGCCGCCCCAACTTCTTCAAGTCGCGCCTGCGCGGCGTCGGGCTGCTCGCCTCCCTGGGGATCCTGTTTGTCGTCTCCACCGTCGCCTCCGGGGTGGTCAGCGGCGGCTTCGGCGGGGTGGGAGCCAAGATCGCGGGCTACGTCGTCGCCCTGCTGGTCAACTTCGGCCTGTTCATGGCCTCCTACCGGTTCATGACCATCAGCGACATCCCGACCCGAGATCTGAGGATCGGCGCGGCCGTCGCCTCCGTGCTGTGGACCATCCTTCAGTCGGTCGGGGGCTATTACATCGGTCACATCGAGAAGGGCAACAAGGGGACCTACGGAACCTTTGCGACGGTGATCGCGCTGCTCGTCTGGCTCCACCTGGGCGCCCAGATCTTCCTCTACTGCGCCGAGATCAACGTCGTCACCTCACGCAGGCTGTGGCCTCGGAGCCTGATGGGGCCCCCGGACGCCCCCGCCGATCAGCGGACGCTCACCGACCTGGCCAAGGTCGAGGAACGCTCCGAGGAGCAGAAGGTGGACGTCCAGTTCGACACCGGCGAGCGGGGTGAGCCGGCGGATCCGGCGCGCGACCGGGGATCGGGCTCCTAGAGGAGCGAGTCGCCACCGGCCTAGAACAGCCGGTCGGGTGCCTCGCGCCGGGTCATGGCCAGCGGCCACGAGCACAGGCCCCCCTCCGCCGGGCAGCCGGCGCACAGCTCGCGGTAGGGCGCGGGCGCCACGGGGAACCGGCGCCCGATCACGCCTCCGGCGAGACGGGCCAGCTCGTCGGCGAGAGCCGTCATCCGCTCACCGGTGAAGACCGCGGTCACGGGGTCGCCCGGACGCTCCAGGAAGCAGTGGACGACCTCCACTTCGCGGGCGCCCGCGCGCAGTCCGGCCAGCGCGTAGACCAGTCGCTGGGTGGCGTAGGCACCGCGGACCACCGCGGCGGAATCGGCCCCCTCCAGGCGGTCGCTCTTGTAGTCGACGATCACCGATCGCCCCCCGGGCTCGCGGGCGAGCACGTCCAGCGCGCCGACCACGAGCACTCCCCCCGGGGTCGGGGCGGGAGCGGACGGCGACCCGGGCTGGAGGAACGGCGAGCCGGGCGGAGCGGACGGATCCGGCGCCGTCAACGGAAACGCGAAGCGCTGCTCGCGGCGCGGGTCGTGGGCTCGACCCAGGCGAGCGCACAGCTCGCTGGCGGCGAACCGGCGCACCACCGCGGCCAGCTCGTCTGACTCCTCGGGCCCGGGCGCCGGCCACAGTCCGGCGCGCGCCGCCGCCGCGGTGATCGCCTCCGCGGAGGGCGCGACCGGCCGCCGTAAGTCCAGGCGCTCGAGGAGCGCGTGCAGGAGCACCCCCCGGTCCGCGGCGCTGCGGGGACCTCCGCGCGCCATGGACGTCGGGCCCGCGGACGCCACGGGTTCCAGCCCGAGCACGCGCTCGGCGTAGAACCGGTACCCGCAGCGCTCGTACTCGCCAAGCGACGAGTAGCTCAGGGTCGGGACCGGGGGCCCAGGCTCGGCGACGGGCACCGGAGCACGATCAAGGCGGGGGATGGGCGGCGGGGGAGCCGGAAGGGCCGAAGCCGAATCGGGGTCCAGCGACTGCGGGTCCGCGCATTCCTGCGGCTGCCCGACTCTCACCGCGATGCGCACGCCGCCGTGATCGATCTCCCCTCCCCCCTGCTCGAGCACCGGGCCCAGGTCGGGCACGAAGGCGGGAGCGATCCAGGCGACCGGCCCACCCCCGGTGTGCTTGCCCTTCACTGTCCAGCCCTCGAACTTGGCCGCCCCGCTGAGGATCAACCGCTCCTGGGCGCGCGTCATCGCCACGTAGAAGAGCCGGCGCTCCTCGCGCTCCTCGGCCGCGCGTCGCTCCTCTCCCAGGGCCCGGTAGGCCAGGGCGGGCTCCCGTCCGGCGACCCCGGCTCTGACCAGGCGCAGGCCGACGCGGCCGTCGCGACTGACCCGCAGCAGCTCTGAGGGCGGCCGCGGCACCCGCCCGAGGTCGGCGACACACACGACCTTGAACTCGAGCCCCTTGGCCCGGTGGATGGTCATCAGGCGAATCGCGTCGAGCCCCTCCCCCTCGACGGGAGCCTCGCTCTCTCGGGAATCCCCGCCCCGCCCCTGCTCACGGTCGTCGATCAGCTCCAGGAACCCGCCCAGGCCGGGACCGTGCTCGTTCTCGTGCTCGCGGGCCAGGCGCATCAGCTTGCGCACGTTGGCCAGGCGCCGCCGCCCTCCGGGCATGGCCAGCATCGCGAGGTCATAGCCGGTCTTGGTCAGCGCCGAGTCGATCAGCTCCTCGATCCCGGTCCGGTTCGAGCGCTGACGCTCGTCGGTGAACCAGATGGTGAACGCGGTCAGCCGAGCGCGATCGTCCGATGTCAGACCCTCGAGGTCCTCGCCGGCCTCGCGCAGCACCCACCACGGATCACGACCCGAGCCGCGCGCTCCCGAGGACAGGACGACCAGGGCATCGAGCGAGACGCCCACAAGTGGCGAGGCGAGCACCCCGTAGAGCGACTCCTCGTCTCGCGGGTTGGCGAGTGCCCGCAGGTAGGAGACGAGATCGACCACCTGCGGATGCGACCAGTAGCCGCGGCCGCCGATCACATACGTGGGAAGCCCGCGCCGCTCCAGCGCCTTCTCGTAGGCGCGCATGTCGGTGGTGGCCCGGATCAGCAGGACGATGTCGGCGGGAGCCACACCGCCGTCCACCAGCTCGCCGACCCGATCAGCGAGGGTCCGGGCCTCGGCCAGCCGCCACGGCGATGCCACTCCCTCGAGCGCCCAGTCGCCGGCCTTGTCGACGAGCACCAGCTCGACCCTGGCGCCGTCACCTTCGTCGCAGGCGTCGCCGTCGGGGCGGTTGCCGTTTGCTCCCAGACGCCCGGCGTGAAGCGGACGGAAGTCATCGCCGAGCGGCTCGGCGAAAGCCAGGTTGAGCGCGTCGAGGATCTCGCGGCGCGAGCGGAAGTTGGTCTGCAGCGTCTCGCGAGCACCGGCCGCCGCCAGGCGCTCGCCCCGATCCTGGAACAGGGTGACGTCGGCGTGGCGAAAGCCATAGATCGACTGCTGGGCATCGCCCACGGTGAACAGGTTGTCGCGGGCGATCGACTCGATCAGCTCCAGCTGCACCCGGTTGGTGTCCTGGAGCTCGTCGACCATGATCCGCGCAAACCGACGCGCGTAGTGCTCGCGCAGCTCCCCGTCGCCGGCCAGCAGCCGCCGCGCGATGAGCTCCAGGTCCTCGAAATCGATTCCGGAGACCGCCCGCTTGCGCGCCTCGTAGTGCTCCCCGTAGGAGACCAGCAGCCGGTCGAGCAGGTCACGGACCGGAGCCGCCGCTCGCGCCGCACACGCGGCTCGAAACCGGGCCAGGGCGTCGGTGTAGACGCCGCAGGCATCTGTGCTGAGCGCGGCGCCGTTGCGCGGCAGCCTCATCCGCTCCAGCTCCCCGGGCCACACCTCGCGGTCGCTGCCGGCCAGCTCCAGGCAGCGCTGCACCCGCCTCAGCGCCTCGACGACCCGCGCGCTCGGATCGGCGATCGCGCCCAGCTCCGCCGCCAGCGCGCCGGCCGCCAGGGCCAGCTCCCCAGCGGCCCCCGGGTCCTCGGCCCCGGGCGCCGGCGGCGGCAGCCGGGGGTCGGTCTCGCCGGCCGAGCGAAGCTGTCCGTAAGCGCCCAGAATCGCGTTGCGCAGGGGCCACCACCCATAGGCGGCGATCAGATCCACGGTTGCGTCGGCGGCCCGGGCCAGCTCGGCGAGGGCGTCGTCGAAGGCGGCCGCCGCCAGCGGCTCTGACTGATTGCGGTCGAGCACCGCGAAGTCCGGCGCCAGCCCGGCGGCCAGGGCGTGGGCACGCAGCAGCCGGGCGCAGAACCCGTGGATGGTCGAGATGAACGCGCCTTCGGTCTGCCGGGCCAGCTCGTCCGCGCCCCGCTCGCGCAGGCGGGCGCGGATCCGGTCACGCAGCTCGGCCGCCGCCTTCTCCGTGAAGGTGATCGTCAGCAGCGCGGAGACGTCGATGCCGTCCTCCATCACTGAGGCGACAAAGCGCTCCACCAACACCGAGGTCTTGCCGCTGCCGGCTCCGGCATCGAGCAGCAGGTCGCCGTCGCGCCGCTCGATCGCCCGCCGCTGTTCGGCGGTCCACTCCCGGGTGGCGGTCATTGGCTGCGGCAGATCCCGGGGTAGGCGCACCCATCCCGGGAACAGGTCTGCGGACACGGGATCAGGCTGCCGGCGCGCAGCGCCCCGGCGAGGGCGAGGGCCCGCTCCTGAGCGTCTTCGAGCACCGCCGCCAGCTCGGCGGGCTCGCGCTGGTCGGTGGGGACGACGCCCGACCCGAGTTCGAAGCCCGTGACGAACACGCCACGGGCGCGCAAATCGTCGCCTCGCAACGCCTGATAGAAGCCTCCAACCGGATCGAGCCCGATCAGCTCACGGACCACGAGCATGTAGAGCGCGACCTGGAGACGCCGCTCGTCGTGCCACCGCGCCCCCGCGAACTCGGGACGGCTCGAGCCGCTCTTGTAATCGCGCACCAGCGCGTGGCCGGCCCCGTCGACGTCGACCCGGTCGATCATTCCACGCACGAGCACGCGCTCGGGGCCCTCGCCGAGCGCCAGCGCCGGCAGCGACTCATCGTCACCGCCGTCGAAGCCGAACTTGAGCTCGACTCCGAAGGGGCGCCAGCCCGCGCCGGCTGCGGCCTCGTGCTCGAGATACCGGCGCAGGTCGGCCTCGATGGCACGCAGGCCCCCGGCTCGCACGACCTCGGGACTGCCGGGAGCCAGCTGGCTCCCCGGTCCCGAGGCGAGCTCGGCGAGCAGCCGTTCGAGGATCTCGCGGGCGCGGTGCAGAGAGGACGGGGTCAGCGGACCGCCGAGCTCCCGGATCAGCCGCTCGAGCGTGTCGTGCATGAGGTTTCCCCTGGTGATGGGCTCGGGCTCGGGGGTGAGCGGCTCGGGCTGGAGCTCTCGCTCCACCAGCCATTTCACAGGGCAGTCTCCATAGGTCTCCAGCGCTCCCGCGGAGAGGATCTGGCTGTGTCGGACCCGGGCCAGGGCGCCGGCTCCCAGCGACCGGACCGGGTCGGGCTCCTCGCCGGCGGCGGCCGCGCCCCGGGCGGCCAGCGAGCGCTCTCGCTCCCGAGCGGTGGGCGCGCGGTCGGGATCCCAGACCACGTCGGCGAGCAGCCTGCGCTCCCGTCGGTCCGGCCAACCCGGATCCAGCAGCTCGGCCACATCCGCGATGAACGGCGAGGCCAGCGCCAGATTCCCCTCCTCGTCGGAGCTCCGATACGACAGGAAGATTCGGTCGGTGGCTCGCGAGAGCACGGCGTAGAACAGGTAGCGCTCGGCCGCCAGCGAGTCCTCGCGGGGGCGCAGCCGCAGCCCCGAGGCCGCCGCGAGCTCCCAGCGGCGCTCGTCGGAGAGAAACGGCTCGGGCCGGGCCGGCCGCGGAAATTCGCCCTCCTGGAGGCCGCATGCGAACACCACCGAGAAGCGCCGAGCGCGGATCTCCTCAGGCTGGGCGAGCAGCACCTCCCCGGGCCCGGTGGTGGCGCCCGCAGGCACCGGCAGCCGGGCCAGCAGCTCGATCAGCTCTCCGCGCACAGGCGCCAGCGAGAGCTCGCGCAGCTCCTCCAGCGCCCGCTGGAGCTCCCCCAGCGCGCGAGCATCGAGCTCCTGCGAACGATCGAGCGTTGGCGCCGCCCCCCGATACGGCGCCGCGAACAGCCGGCCGGCCAGACGGCAGAGCTCGGCTCCGGGATCGGATGCCGCGGCCAGCGAATCGAACTCCCCCAGCTCCCAGCCGAGCCGCTCGCGCGCCTGGGCCGCCGTGCGCAGACCGGCGCGGCGGATCTCGGCCTCCAGCCCGTCGGCGACCTCGGGCCGTTCCAGCAGCCCCGGGGAGCGCAGGTAGTCGAGCAGGTCCTGGGCTCGCGCCTCCTCCTGGTCCAGCAGTGCGCAGCGCGCGGCCCCCAGCAGCGCCCGGCCGAGCGGGGTGTGGCCGAACGGCACGGCCGCGGCACCGGCGAGCGCGATCCCGTACTGGGTGAACACGCGCCGCAGCAGGGCGGCGACTCGCGCCGGCGATCGGTAGACCACGACGATCTCGTCCCCGGGGATCCCGGCGCGCAGCAACTCGAGTATCCGCTCGCCCACCAGCTCGGCCTCGGCGCGCTCGCCGCCGGCCTCCAGCAACGTGATCGCCGGGCCGGGGTCGATCCGCTCGGGGTCGGGTGCAAACAGCGAGCGCTCGACGTGATGCAGAGCGGCCCGCGATGCGGGCGCGTAGTGCTCGTCGAGCGCGGGCAGCTCGAGCACCCGCTCGGCCAGCGGACGCAGCTCCTCGACGGCCTCGGCACGGGCCACCAGCGCCTCCCGGCCGGGCTCGTAGGTCAGCGACACGGTCACCTCGACACCCGCGATGCGCGCCAGCGTCTCGACCGCATCGCGCTCGAGGGCCGTGAGGTCGTCGAAGCCGTAGAAGTAGACCGCTCCGGTCCCCCAGCGACCCGGGTCGGCGCGCAGGGCATCGATCGCGCGCCAGGCGTAGAGCTCGCGGTCCACCCGGTGCAGACGGTCGAGCTCGCGTATGTAGTCGGAGTAGATCCGTCTGGCGTCGCCGGCATAGGGGGCCCTGCGCACATCCTGGGCCGCCCATGCCCGCAGCGCGGTGGCGAACCGCTCGGGGGTGACCAGAGCCCGCTGGAGCTCGGCGATCAGCTCGCCGGCCGCCAGCACGAAGCCCTCGCCCGCCGCCGAAGCCCGCAGCGCGTCGAGCCGGCCCGAGGCCACCACGCGCGCCAGGACGCGCTCGCGCTGGAGCCCGGACACCCGCCGGCCCGCGTATCCGGCGCGGCGTCCGATCTCCGCCGCCAGCCCATCGAAGGTGAGCACCGAGCCCAGGACGACCCCGCCCTGGGCCACCTCCTGCGCATAGTGGCGGGCGTCAAGCGCGGTCGGAACCACGAGCACCGCCCCGCGCGCCGCGTCGGCCCCGTACGCGCCCAGCACCTCCCCCGCCTTCGCGGAGTTGGCCGGTCCCAGGACGAGCGTCAGCGCCATCAGCCTATGTTGGCGCGGGCCCCTGACGGCTCCCCGCTGGCTCGTTTACTTCAGCTCCCAGGCCGCAGCGGCGGCCGCCACCGCCATGCGAATGCTGACCTCGGGCCTGAGCCGGAGCTTTGGTGCCAACGCCGCGAGCATGTCGGTCGCGGCCGCCCCAGCGCCCTGCCGGCTGCCGCGAGCGAGCTGGCGTCGCTATGGCCGCATGTCGGCGGTCGCCCACCCCGGCGTTTGGCTGGGCGGGTGGCCGTCACACGCCGGCAAACGCCCCACTCGAGTCACTTCGAGAGGCCATCGGGGCGTTTGCATCTCCCCAGGCGGCAAACGACCCACGCATGACGCGGCGAAATTCGGTGGGACGTTCGCCGCCCCCCGGGAGGCAAACGTCCCAGACCGGCGAGCACGGTGCTCGAGTGGGGCGTTTGCACCGGGAGCCGTCCGTGCCGCTACGCGCGCCGCGAACGGAGACCGCGGCCCTCTCAGGCGGCGGCGGGCTGCTCGGCCGGAGCCGTCTGAGCCGGCTGGGGCGCCTCGGCGCCCTCCTCGGCCTCCGGAGCCTCAGGCGGCTTGGCGCCCTCCTTGGCCCAGGGCTCGTCGAACTCGACGCGCCACTTGCCCTCCTCGTTCTGCATCAGCGCCAGCCGGGCGCGGAAGCTCTTGCCGGAGCGCCCCTTGAAGCCGGTCACGGCCCTCTCGGTGCGGCCGGTCTTGATCATCTCACGGGCCACGGTGACCGGAAGCTGCTTGCCGGCCTTGCTCTTCCAGATCACGAAGCCGCACCCTGGATCCTCTCGGGACCAGCACGAGTAGCCCTTGCGGTTCTCGACGATGTCGCGCCCGCAGACGGGGCAGGGGCCCAGGTTGGCACGGGGGATGCGGACATCCTTGAGCTTGGTGTCCAGCTCGCCGACGGTCTCCTCGGTGAACTTGACGATGTCGCCCATGAACGCCTCCCGAGAGTCCTGGCCGGTCTCGATCTTGGCCAGGCGGTGCTCCCAATCGCCGGTCAGGCTGGGGCTGGTCAGGGGATGCTCATTGAGGAGCCGGACGACGTTGAGTCCCTTCTCGGTGACCACCAGAGAACGCGCATCGCGTTCTATGTAGCCGACCTGGAGCAGGCGCTCGATGATCGCTGCGCGGGTGGCCGGAGTGCCGATGCCCGAGTCCTTCATCGCCTCGCGCAACTCCTCCTCGTCGACGAGCTTGCCGGCGGTCTCCATCGCCGCGAGCAGCGCGCCTTCGCTGTAGCGGCGCGGCGGCTTGGTCTCCTTCTCCTCGGCGCCGATCTCCAGGAGGTTGACGTCCTCGTCCTTGACCAGCTTGGGCAGCTGCTGCTCGGCCGTCTCGTCATCATCGGAACGCTCGGACTCCGGAAACTCCCCGTACACCCCGCGCCAGCCGGGCACGAGCATGAGTCGGCCCCGGGTCCGGAACACGCGCTCGGCGACGGTCGTCTCGATGCGCGTGTTCTCGAACACCGCCTCGGGATGGAACACGGCGAGGAAGCGCCGCACGACGAGGTCGTAGATGCGCTTGTCGTCTTCGTTCATCTTGTCGACGGGATGACGCTCGGCGTTTGTGGGGATGATCGCGTGGTGGTCGGTGACCTTGGCGTCGTTGACGACGCGGCCCAGTGGCAGGACGTCGAGCCCGAGCACGTACCTGGACGCCGCGGCGTACTCGCTCTGACCTCCTACCAGGCCGGCGATCGGCTTGATCTCGCCGACCATGTCGCCGGTGATGTAACGCGAATTGGTCCTGGGATAGGTGAGCGCCTTGTGTTCCTCGTACAGGCGCTGGGCCGCCGCCAGCGTGCGCCGGGCGGAGAACCCGAAGCGGCTGTTGGCGTCTCGCTGCAGCGAGGTCAGGTCATAGAGCAGCGGCGAGCGCTCCCTGCGCTCCGACTTCTCGAGCTTGGTGATCGTGCCCGTCTGCCCCTCGCACGCGGCGACGATGACTCTCGCCTCCTCGGCCGTCTTCAGGCGAGGGTTGGCGCCGGCGTAAAAGCGACCCTGGTAGCGCCGCGGACCGTCGTTGACCGTGTCGAAGGAGCCGTCGACGAGCCAGTAGGGCTCGGGCTTGAAGGCCCGGATCTCCTCCTCGCGCCGCGCCAGGATGGCCAGGGTCGGCGTCTGCACGCGCCCGAGCGAGACTGCCCCGTCAAACGAAGAGCGCAGCCGGATGGTGGCAGCCCGGGTGGCGTTCATGCCGACGATCCAGTCGGCCTCCGAGCGTGAGCGCGCGGCCGCCTCCAGGGAAGCGAAGTCAGCCCCGGGGCGCAGCTCGCCGAAGGCAGCCTCGATCGCCGCCTTGGTCATCGAGTTGAGCCACAGGCGCTGCACCGGCTTGCGGGAGCCCGACTTCTCGTACAGGTAGGCGAAGATCAGCTCGCCCTCGCGGCCGGCATCGCAGGCGTTGACCACGGAATCGATGTCGTCACGTCCGAGCTGGCGCTTGACCGCGTTCATCTGCTTCTTGGAGCGCTCATCACGGACGACCAGCTTGAAGTGCTCGGGCACGATCGGCAGGTCGGCCATGCGCCATTTCTTGAATTTCTCCTCGTATTCGTCGGGGTCGGCGAGCTGGACAAGGTGTCCCACCGCCCACGTGACCACGTGGTGGGGGCCCTCCAGGAACTCGCCGGTGCCGCCCTTGGTGAAGGGGCCGGGGAGGACCCGGACCAGGTCACGGCCGACCGATGGCTTCTCCGCGATAACGAGTGTCTTTGACATAGGCCGCCGAGGGTAGCGCCCCCGGCAAGACCCTCCCCGAGGAGCGGCGCGGTCAGCGGTGAAACGACTGCTCGAGGCGCGCGGCGACCGCCGGGAGCCTGAGCTTGGAGGCCGTGGCGGCGGCAGCTGCGATCAGCTCCTGCGCCTGCGTCCCGCCTCCCAGCGCCCGCGCATAGTCCAGTTGCGAGTGGGCGAGCTGGACCGCGGCTCGCAGCGCCTGGTTGGCTTCCAGCGCCCGGCTGAGGTGCTCTATGGCGAGATCGCGGTCTCCGAAGGTCAGGGCCAGGCGTCCCAGGTACCGGGCGCTGGCCCCCAGGCACACGGGGGCCAGACCGATGACCACGATCGACTCCCGGAACGGAAGCAGGAGCTCGTAGAGCTCTCGGGCTCGCTCGGCGTCGCCGAGCACGGCGGCCACGTCGGCGAGCAGCGTGATCGCGGTCATCCAGTCGTTGTCGTCGGGGATCGCCTCAAACCCCGCCTCCGCGAGCGCCTCGAACTCCTGGCGCGCCTCTCGTTCCCGGCCGACCTCGGCAAGCAATGTCGCCAGCCAGGCACGCCACGTCGCACGAGCCGGATTGCGGACGCCGAGCGCCCGAGCGGGCGCTTCCATCTCGCCCATCCGGGCCTGCTCGCGACGGATCGCCATCAGTTGCAGGGCGTAGTACTCAGGCGCGGTCACCCCTTCCCCGCGGATCCCCGAGGACACTGCCTCGGTCGCCAGCCGGTCGGCCAGATCGAGCCTCCCCTCGAGCAGCGCCTGCATCGCGCGCCAGACCGCGGCGTTCCAGAGAAACAGCGGTTGCCGGAGCTCCCGGGCACCGGCGATGAACGCTTCGATCTGCGCGTCCACGGCGGCGCGGTCCCCGCGTTCCAGGAGGTCGACGACCAGCCAGGCATGGCCCTGCAGGGTCAGCTCACCGTCCCCGGCCTCCCGGGCGGCGCGCAGCAGCTGGGTGGAGTCCGCGAGGCGCCTTTCCAGATGTCCCGGAGCCCAGAACGCCCGGCGGCGGGCGGCCGCCGCCAGGGCGGTCGCCTGCGGGAACCCCAGCTCAGCGGCGAGCGCGGTGGCCTCGGCGGCCGCTTGTCGCATCTGCCCTCGCCGGTCGGAGTAATAAAGGGCGCCGCACAGGCGCGAGAGCAGACGGACGCGGGTGACCGTTCGTCGGTCGGCGGTCATCGCCAGCGCCTGCTCGAGAAGCGCGATCAACTCCTCGTCGACCACTCCCGACGGCTGGATGTAGCGGCGGGAGGCGCCGATCGCCGCGCGCGCCAGGCTGGCTGGGTCGCCCAGCTGCGCTGCCAGTCCGGCCGCCTCCCGAAGCGCCGGCCACGCAAACGGACGCTCACCGCTGCGCATGCGCGCCTCCCCCAGCTCAAGCAGCAGGTCGCAGCGGCGCCGCTGATCGTCGGGCTGGGCCCGCTCGAGGACCTCCAGAGCCCGCGCGTAGTGGTCGGCCGCCTCCTCATAGGCGAGCATCGCCTTGGCCTGCTCGCCGGCCCGCAGCGCGTACCGGATCGCGCGCTCGGCATCCTGGACGGTCGCGGCCCGGGTGAAGTGGTGGGCGAGCGCGCTCATGGGGGGATCTCCCTCCTGCTCCTCGAGCGCGACGCCGACCCGCCGGTGCAGGCGCGCGCGCCGGTTCGAGGACATGCCCTCGTACAGGGTCTCGCGGATCAGCGCGTGCGAGAAGCTGTAGCGGCCCGGCTCGCCCGGCGTCTCGACCACCAGCCCGGCGCCCAGCCCGTCCTCGAGGGCGGCCAGGAAGCTCTCCTCGTCGAGATCCACCACTCGCTCGAGCACGAGGCTGTCGAAATCGCGGCCGATCACCGCAGCCACGCGCAGGCACTCGATCGTGCCCTCGCCGAGCCGGGTCAGCCGGCGCGTGATGACGTCGCGGACATCGTCGGGCAAGCCGACGCGCTCCAGTTCGCGGGCGCCCGCCTCGTGCGAGCGCACCCCCGAGTCCAGCAGATGCCGGACGATCTCCTCGATGAAGAACGGGTTGCCCTCGGTCTCCTCGGATAGCGCCTGCAGGAAGGCCAGCGAGGGCGTGCCCCCGGTCCGCAGGCGCACCAGCTCCATCGCGTCTGACCGGGGTAGACCGCGCACCTCCAAGCCGATCATGAGACGGTCGCGTCGCATGCCGGCTATGGCCTCGTCAAAGCCATCGCTCCAGCGCTCGCCGGCGCGGTAGGCGCCGAGGATCGAGAGACCCGAGGCCTGTGGGGAACGCGACAGGTGGCGCAACAGAAGCAGCGTGGGGCGGTCCGCCCATTGCAGGTCGTCGAAGACCAGCAGCAGCGTCACCGAGGCCGCAAGCTGCCCCAGCAGCCCGGCCACCGCCTCGAACAGGCGATAGCGATCTGTCTCGGGATCGCCCGGCTCCGGCGGCGGCAGCTCGGGCAGGCGCCGGCGCAGGTCGGGCACCAGACGCGCCAGCTCGGCTCCGTGCTCCCAGGCAACCGAACGCAGCTCATCCGCGTCGGCTCCCCGCACGTAGTGGCCGAGCGCCTCCAGGAAGGGCTGGTAGGGAACGAGCGTCGCCTCCGGAGCGCGTCCCGCCAGCACGATCGCTCCCGCGGCATGCGCCCGCTTGGCGGTCTCGGCGAGCAGCCGCGTCTTGCCGATCCCGGCCTCACCGCTCATCAGCAGCACGCGCCCACGCGCCAGTTCGGCCTTTCCCTCCTGCTGCTGTTCGCGCTCGGCCGAGGTCAGCCAGTCCGCGAGAATCGAGAGCTCATCGTGACGTCCCACGAGCTCGGGCGCGCCCCGCGCCTGGAGCTCCGCCGGCAGCTCGATCGCATTCGGGGGCGCCGCCTCCGTCCCGGCGCCGGACCGGCGCGCCCGCCGAGCGGGGGTCAGATCCCGGCCTCCGGGATGAAGCAGCCGCTCGTGAGCGCCCATCGCCTCGGGCGAGGGTGCGGTCCCGAGCTCGTCGCGCAGCAGCGTGCGCAGCCGCTCGAAGACGCGCAGGCCCTCGGCGATGTTGCCCTGGGCCTCCAGTGCCTGCATGAGGAGCACATATCCCGATTCCCGGTAGGGCTCGATGTCGATCAGGGCCCGGGCCGCCCTCTGCACCGACCCGAGCTGGGTTCCGCCCAGGATCAACCCGGCCCGGCCAATCACCTCCAGCGCCTGCAGCCTGACGTCGGCGAGCTCCAGGCGGCGGGCCTGGAGCCACCCCGCCGAGACGCCGGGCAGCAAGCCCCGGCTGGAGATGTTTAGTGGCACCTGAGCCAGCGCCCAGGCGGCTCGCGCGTCGCCTCGCTCCAGGGCCCGCTGGGCACGCTGGGCTTCGGCCGCCGCCGCTTCGACGTCAACCCAGGCGGGCTCGGGGAGCTCCAGCATCAGCTCGTCGCGCCCCACCAGGACCTCTGGCCCGAGCGCCGAGCGCAGGCGCGAGAGCAGGGTTCGAAACGCGGCGTCCTGAGAGCGAGGCGCATGCTCCGCCCACACGGCGCCCATCAGCTCCTCGCGACCGACGGCCCGCCCCCGGCTCAGGACGAGGTAGGCGAGCAGCAGCGGAACCTGCTTACCGCGCAGCAACCCAACCACCTCGACGCCGTCAAGCTCTACTGACAGGCGTCCACAGAGCTGGATCCGACTCCGCTCGCTCCGGGGGGCGCGCTCTGGCAACGTTCTGGAAACGTATCGCCAACGGTCCTTTGGAACTGTTCCGAGCGTGGTCGCCGGGAGCCACGCCCAGCTTGAGCCGTACGACCGAGATCTATGACCCCGATCAACGAAGAACCCTCAACGATTGCCTATTGCGAGTGCGGGGCGCAACTCGCGGGCGATTCGCAGCGGGAGCTCTTCGATGCGGCCCAGGCCCACCTCGCGCATCACCATCCCGAGCTCTTAGGGGCATTTGGGCTCGATCTGGTGCAGCAGATGGCCGAGGAACGTCCGGGGGCAGTCAGCGCCTGAGGCGGGCGGCGTGCAGACCGCCGCCCGCCAAGGCGTTTCCATTTACCAGTAGCTGCGAGTGCCGGGGCGGACACCGTCGCGGCGACCGTGGCTAATTGGCGCAGTGACCGGTCCCGGTGATCGTGTCGCTCGCCTTCGCCTTCGCCAGCTGGGCGCGCACGACGGCGTTGGTCACCGCGAAGCCCCCGGCGCGCGGAGCTCCCGTGAGCGCCGCGAACACCGTGGCCTCGACCTGACCGTGGCTGTTGACCATCGGACCTCCCGAGTTTCCGGGTCTGACCAAGCCCCGCAGGGCGGTGATGCTGCGCACCACGTGACCCTGACCGTAGGCGTCCTGGGTGTTGACGGTCTCGGTCTGACCGACCCGGCCCGGGACCGCGTCGAAGGGTCCGTCCAGCGGATACCCGAGGATCGCGGCCGAGGTGCCCGCCTCGGACTGGGCCGTAATGGACAGAGGCTGCAGCGACAGCCCCGGGACCCGGAGGACCGCGATGTCGTCGCGCGGGTCGAACTCGACGGCGCTCGCCGGCAGCCCCGGCCCCTCGCCTCCGACCTGGACCTGGGTGTCGTCCTCGCCCGCCACCACGTGCGCGTTGGTGACCACCAGCCCTGGCGCCCCGACCCAGCCGCTGCCCTCGATGCCCAGCCCGCAGGCGGTTCCGAACACGCGCACGACGCTCGGACGGGCGGCACGCACGCCCGGCGTGTCCAGGATCCGGCCGTTGGGGGCGGCCACGTTGGCGGCCGGGCCACTCACCGTGGGCAGGGGATCGAAGCGGGCCAGTGCGTCGAGCACGGGACCCGACGGGGGCAGCACCTGATCGAGCGCACGCAGGATCGTCGAGCCCTGAATATCGGCGCGCAGGGGTCGCGAGCCGTCGGAGTCGAGCGCGACCGCACCCACGATCCACGCGATGCCCAGTCCAACGCAAGCCGTCAGCGCCGCGCCGAGCAGACCGTCGATGGTTCTCAAGCCGGGTATCCGCAGCGCCGAGCGGACGCGATTGCCGAGACCCTCCAGGCCGCTGGCGAACACACCGCCGACCAGCAGCGCGCCGACCAGCCCGAACAGCGGCGCATACGGCGACCGCGCCCCCTTGCTGAGCAGCAGCGGCGCAACCCGGGTTCCCAGGAAGGCCCCGATGGCGAAGCCGACCAGCGACAGGGCTCCGACGATGAACCCCTGGAGGTAGCCGTAAAACGCAAGCAGGGCCGTGAATCCGACGATCACCCAGTCAAGAGCGCTCACCCGCTGGAGGGTAATGGTGCGCCGCCCAGCGCTCCCATCTTCTACCGTTCCGTGGTGAGGTGGTAGCTAGCAGCTTAGGGGTGGCGCGCGGGCCGCGACCGGGCAGGCGCCGGGGTCGCCGCCGCCGGATGCTGACCCGCACCGCGCCGGTGATCCTCCTGGCGGCCGCCGCCTTTGCCGCGGGGGCGCTCCTGGCCACCGGCCCCGGGCGATCCGAGGCTCACATGGTCAGGCGCTACGTGACGGCCTGGCAGAACGACGATGTGGCCGAGATGTACGGGTTGCTCGACTCCGGTTCGCGGGCGCTCACCTCGGAAACCGGCTTTGCCCGAGAGCTCGAGCTCACCGAGGCAACCGCGACCCTGAGGTCGATCAGAGTGCTGCACGTCGGGAGCCTCAACGGAGGCTTGTTTCCGATCCTGATGCGGGCCGACACCCGGCTCTGGGGACCGCTCACCGAGACCTTGGAGGTCCCGGTCACGGGAAGCGGGTCCGGGGCCCGCGTCCACCTGGAGAGGTCGCTGCTGTTCCCGGGCCTGCGACCCGGGGAGTCGCTGCACCGGCGGATCGCGCTCCCTCCCCGGGCCACCCTGCTGGCGACCGACGGCACACCGCTGGCCGAGGGACCGGACCGAAGCTCGCCCATCCCCGACGTCGCGATCCAGATCGTGGGGACGCTGGGGCCGATCCCGCGTCTCCAGGCCGCCGCCTACGCCGCCCAGGGCTACCCGTCGGGAGCGCAGGTGGGCCAGGACGGCCTGGAGCGCATCTTCCAGAGCCGGCTCGTCGGCAGGCTCGGGGGAAAGCTGCTCGCGGGCCGGCGCGTGCTCGCCGATGCCAAGCCGGTCCAGGCCCATGCCGTGACGACGACGATCGACCCCGCGATGGAGCAGGCGGCGGTCAGCGCGCTTGGCGGCCAGTACGCCGGGATGGCGGTTATGAACCCCCGCACCGGCGCCCTCGAAGCGCTCGCGGGAATCGCCTTCTCGGCGCTCCAGCCACCCGGCTCGACGATGAAGATCATCACCACCACGGCCGCCCTGACCGCCGGGATCGTGAAGTTGGGCACCACCTTCCCGATTCAGAGCTCGACCACGATCGACGGCTTCACGATGCAGAACGCCAGCGGCGAGGACTGTGGCGGGACGCTGCTCAACGCCTTCGCCGTCTCCTGCAACTCGGTGTTCGCTCCCCTGGGGGTCAAGCTGGGGGGCGCCCGGCTGGTGGCGATGGCCGAGAGGTTCGGCTTCAACCAGCCCTCCTCGATCCCGGGGGCGGCCGAGAGCACGATCCCGCCCGCCGCCCAGATCGGCGACTCGCTGGCCGTCGGCTCCTCGGCGATCGGACAGGGCGACGTGCAGACCACGCCGCTGGAGATGACCGACGTCGCGGCCACGATCGCGATGGGCGGGCGCCGCCCGATTCCGACGCTGCTCGCCCACCAGCGACCCCGGTTCGTCCGCGTCACCACTCCGGCCATCGCCCACGAGGTCCAGCAGGCGATGGTCGCGGTGGTGGACTACGGAACCGGGACGGCGGCCCAGATCCCGGGGGTCGTGGTGGCGGGCAAGACCGGAACCGCCGAGCTCAAGGACACCGGGACGGGAAGCACCGGGCCCAGCACGGCGGCCGACACCGATGCCTGGTTTGTCGGCTATGCGCCGGTCGGACACCCGCACGTCGTGGCCGGAGCGCTGTTCCCCAACCAGGGGGCGGGCGGCGCGGCGGCGGCCCCCCCGGTGCACGACGTGATCGCCGCGGCTCTGGGCAAGTAGCCGTCTAGCGGTACGCGGCCCCGACCACGCTGGGGTTCAGGGTCCCCTGCGTCCAGGCGGCGAGCGCCTGCGAGCGCGGCCCGAACGCGACCGTCAGGTCGGCGGCGTACGTGCTGGAGGACAGGGCTTGCGGCGAGCCGAAGCGGCCCCGGCTCGCCGAGCCGACCGAAGCCGTCGGCCGACCGCCCTCCACCCAGCCGACCAGGACCTGCCCCCGGGGGCCGACGCTGACTGCCGGCGACTCGGATGGGTCGCTCGCGCCCAGGTCCGAGACTCCCGCAAAGGCGGCCGTGGCGCCGCGCACGGCGCTCTGAACGGTGCAGCTCGCGTTCGCCGTGCACGACTGCCAGGCGACTCCCTGGTCGCCCGCGGAGCTCGCGGCGAAGCTCAGCCCCGAGGCCAACCGATTGGCGGGCGACAGGGTGCGGATCCGGGGATGGGCGCTCAGATCGGCGGCCCGCACCTCGGAGTGGTAGTCCCCCTGGCGATCGAACCAGCTTTCGATCCAGGCGAGCGTCGCCGTGGTGCCGCGACGTGCCACGCCGAGCTCGTCGATCTCGTGACCGGGGGCGACCGTGAGCGCCACCCGGGCGCGCCTCGGAGCGCTCGTGCGCGAGCCCGTCGCCACGTCGATGCTGCGCGCGCTGGTGGCCCCGGCGGTCCCGGTGCCCGCGGTCCAGGCGACGATCGTGCGCTCGCCGCCCAGCCAGGCGGCGGCCATCGACTCGGGCTCCTGACGCGCGCCGCTCACTCGGTGCGGGGTCGTGAACCGGCTCCCGCGCGAGGACTGCACGACCCATACCCCTCGCTCGGTGGCGACGGTGGCCAGCATCTGCCCGTCGGCCAGCGTCAGCAGCTGGCCCAGAGTGTCGCCGGTGAGTCCGCCCACCAGGGTGCGGGCGCGACCCAGCTGTCCTCGTGCGCTGAGCTGGATCGCCTGTGCGCTCGAGCAGCAGCTCTGGCCCGCGGGGCTGGCCCCGGTCAGCAGCTCCAGCGCGCGGCCATCGAAGGAGAGGGCGAGGATCTGCTGGGCCCCGCCGATCTGGAGGGGAACGCCGAGGGCACCGCCCGGCGAGCGTGAGGTCAGGTAGGCCTGCGACGACCCCGGCGTGTCGACGTCCTCCATCCCGAACGCCGCCGCTGAGCCGCCGTTGGCCGAGAACGCCAGCTGGGCAGGCAGATAGTCGAGCGTCCCGGGCTTGGCGAACTCAAACGGCTTGCTCCATCCCGCCTGGGCGGCGGGGGCAAAGCCCGCGACCGAGGCCACGACGCAGGCCAGCGCGGCCCACCGGGCCACCGTCGCCGGTCCCCTCTGGCCCGCCCGCCGGCGGATCAACTATCCAGGGAGATCGACCCCAGCTTCTTGCCGCCGGAGCCGAGGATGTAGAGCATCAGCGGACGGTTGGCGTACACCGAGGTGCTGACCTTGAAGAGGAGCAGTCCGCCCTGGGTCGGGCCGTCGCTCGCGACGGTATCGGGACCGGGCTCTGTCTCGTTGGGCTGGAGCGTCTGCGCCGTCCAGGCGAACTCGTTGATCTCGGGGTTGACCTTGATCGGGTAGTAGGTGTTGCCCTGGGTGTCCTGGAGCTCGAAGCTGTCGGTCGTGGTCTGGGGCTTAGCGGTCTGGTTCTTGGCCCAGAGGAAGACCCCGTACCAGAGCTGTGAGGCGTTGGGAGCGCTCACCCCGGCCGGCAGGCCCTTGACGTATGCCGAGTCCTCGGTGCCGTACTGGTTGAGCTCACGCGAGATCTGGAGCTGGTAGGTGATGGGTCCGGCATCGACGTACCCGCCATTGTTGTTCGCGTCCGCGGCGTTGCGCAGGTTGGACGGCCCCCCAGCCAGACTGGGGTGGTGATCGCCACATGCGGCCACGCCCAGGGCAAGGGCCAGCGCGCACACAAATATCCAGAGGCGACGGGCACTCACGGCGGCGGAATTCTACCTAGCCTGCCTCGACGGAGGCCCGCTTGCCCCGATCGCGGCCTTCTTCGAGAATCGAGCGCAGGCGGCGCAGCGCCTTGGCCGCCTTGCGACGGCTCCGGGCGCGCCCCCCGATGGACTCCATGAGCCGATCGGAGATCAGGACCGGCACCGTCTCCAGCGAGTACTCGACCTTGGTCGTACCGCCGGGGCCGGGCGACAGCGTGTAGGACCCGAGCATCCGGATCCGGTTGTACTTGCCGGTGCGTCCGTGCTCGACGATCCGGAACGGGGGCTGCACCTCGGCGAACACCATGTCCCCCCAGGAGAAACGATTCAGCGGCGCCTTGATGCGAAACCGGGCTCCCGCGCCGGCCCCATAGGAATCCTCCCGGGTCAGATGCCAGTCCACCAGATAGTGGTCAGTGAACTCGGCGTGGTTGGAGATGTCGGCCAGGTACTCATAGACCTCCTCGCGAGGCCTGGCGATCGTCGTCGAGACGGTGAACGGATCCACGGGCCGAGATCCTAGGGGTTGGCGGGGCTTGACGCCCCGCCCCGACTGGGCCTGCCGGCGGCGGGTCCAGGCGGCCGCGGGTCTAGGCGGCGGCGCGCTGATCCGTGATCCGCATCGTGTGCCCGAACTCCGGACCGTGGACCAGCCGGGACGCGTGCGGCGCTTCGCGCTGGCGATCGCGGCACAGCTCGCACGCGATCACGTCGGAGCCGTACAGGTAGACGTGCTCGCCCACCAGGGGCGTGCGGTGACAGCACGTGCAGCGCTCTGAGCCGGCCAGGCGCTCGTCAAGACCGCGGCGCAGCAGAGCGAGCTCCAGGTCGAGCATGTCGCGCGGGGACCCAGCCATGCCGGCAATGTTCGTCTCGCGGACCCCGCTTCCTGCCGAGGCGACCCCCGATCTCGAGCGCCCATGGTGTGGGGAGGGCGACCGCCGACGGGCAGGACTGGTCCGTTGACTGACATCTTTAGGTGCGACTTCGGCTCCGGCTTGAAGCTATGATCACGTTAAGCTCGTTGAGCATGCAGCTTTCATGCTCCAGGTCGCGAAGCTGCACAACGCGTATTCAGGGAGACGCAGATGAAAGCTTGGATGGCGGGCAATGTCGCGGGCACGGGGACGTTTCGGTGCACTGAATGCGATTTTCCGGTTTCGCTCGAGGCCGCCGACGAACTGCCGGCGTGTCCCAACTGTGGGGGCATAGAGTTCGTGCGGGCATCTCTGTTCACGACCTCTCAGCAGGCCGTGCTCGAGCTCGGGCCCGAGGTCGAGGACCTCAGCTGGATCGACGAGCTGCGCGCCGGACTCGAGGAGCCGGGGCAGTACATCGCCTACCGAGCCGGCGAAGATGTGGTCGCCTACGCCCTGGTGCGCGAATGGACTCGGATCGGGCGCAGCCTGGCCGCCGACATCAGGTTCGACGATCCGACGGTATCGCGCCGTCACGCGCTCATCGTCCGTCAGCCCGACGGCCTGCGGGTCCTCGACGACCGCAGCCTCAACGGCGTGTTCGTCAACGGCGAGCGCGTCGAATGGAGCACGCTGGCCGACGCCGACGAGGTCGTGATCGGACGCCATCACCTGCATTTCGTCGACGTGCCGGTGGTCTCCGGCATGCGCTTCGGCCAAACGCCTGAGTCGGGCGCGAGCGCCTCGACAAGCTAACCGCAAGACCATGGCGCGGGCCGGCCCGCCTCGCCTATCATGCGCTCGGATGCCTGCGACGATCGCGGTTCTCTCCCAGAAGGGCGGCACGGGCAAGACGACCGCCGTTCGCACCCTGACTGATGTCTTCCGCCGGATCGGCCTGTCGGTGCTGGCGGTCGATCTCGACCCGCAGGGAAACCTCTCGGATTATCTCGACGTCGATCCCGAAGCCTCGCCGACGATCGGCGACGTCCTGACGGGCCGCGCCAAGGCCCGTGAGGCCATCCACGGCGGGATCATCCCGGCCAACCTGGGCCTCGCCGAGGCCGAGCTGGCCCTCGGCGGCAAGATGGGTCGCGAGCTGACGCTCAAGAAGGCTCTGCGCGGGGTGGCGGGCGACTACGACCTGGTCCTCATCGACTGCCCCCCGGCGCTCGGGTTGTTGACCGTCAACGCGCTCGTCGCCGCCGACTACGCGCTGCTCTCGGCCGAGGCTCAATACTTCGCGCTCCAGGGCGTCGAGCAGGCGCTCGAGGTCATCGAGCTGGCCCGGGACAGCCTCAATCCCGGCCTGGAATGGCTCGGCGTGGTGCTCAATATCGCCGACATGCGCACCCGGCATTCGCGGGAGGCTTTCGACTCGCTGCGCGAGCACTTCGACGACAAGCTGATCGAGACGACCATCCGCGCGTCGATCGCCTACGCGGAGTCCGCCGAACGGGCGGTGTCGATCCTCGACTACCGCCCGGATCTGGGCGTCGACTACCTGGCGGTCGCCGACGAGCTGCTCAAGCGGCTTGGGCTCGCGGACGCTCGCAAGCCACTGGGCAAGCTGCTGCGCGAGGCGCAGCCCGCCCAGGCCAGCGCCTGACTGACCTTATTTGGCTCTTATACGGCTGCTGGATGCTGGCGCCATGACCACCGGCTCTGCTGCCGTCAGGGCGCCGTCAAGGAGAGTGTCCCCCGAGCTGGGTCTGGCCGTGCTCGGCCTGCTGACCTTCGCGCTCATCCCGGTTCACATCAACACCATCTACAGCGGCCTGCCGGCTCATCCGCTGTTCCTGCACGTCCCGGTGATCCTGATCCCGGTGGCCGTGATCGCGGCCCTGGTCCTGGTGGTGCGCCCCCGGTGGTTCGCGGGCCACGGGGTGTGGGTCGCCCTGGTGGCGATCGTCTCGCTCGGCGCCACCAACCTGACAATGGGCGCCGGCAAAGCGCTGCGTAACGACCTGCACCTCAACG
>Ga0182024_10005113_pt1 | contig 29629 bp, 30 predicted proteins | sample P32metaG_FD_120480 | JGI IMG/M metagenome (GOLD analysis project Ga0182024, IMG submission 120480) | Permafrost microbial communities from Stordalen Mire, Sweden - P3-2 metaG (Illumina Assembly) | ecosystem: Environmental > Terrestrial > Soil > Wetlands > Permafrost | place: Sweden: Stordalen...
AAGGGACTGGCCGACCTCATCGTGCAGCTCGCGGGCGAGGGTACGGCGCTCATTCTCCTGGGAGCGCAGCAGGCGGCTGGACAGTTCCTGCAAATCGGCCTTGGCGCGGGCATTCTCTTCCAGACGCCGCTCCAGCTCGCGCTCGAGGCGCAGGGTGTAGCCGATGGTCAGCAACGCCAGCACCAGGCCTCCGAATAGCGTGACCCCGAAAGTCATCAGGAGGGATCGACGCAGGCTCTCAGACGATTGGGCCAGTTGTTCTTCCACTCGGCTTAAGCCGCGCTCATTCACGGCGGCGATGCGGTCGGCGATCTGCAGCATGGTAGTGCGACGCGGCACCAGTTCGTCGTAAAAGAACCCGTTGCGGAGGCGGGTGCGTTCTTCGGGAGACCAGGCCAACATACGGTCGAGGATGGCCCAGTAAGCTTCGATTTCCGAGCGCAGGGTGGTAAAGGGCTGCCGCTCTTCGGGCGCGAGCGCCTGGGAGTAGGCCAGCAATGCGGCTTGCGTTTCGCGCTCGAGCCCGGCCAAGCGAGTGCTTTGAGAGGCCGCGCCCGATTCGTCCGGCGACAGCAGGAAATCGCGGACGTAGGTTCCCGACAAATAGATTTGCGCGCGGATCTGGTCCAGGCCGCCGAGGCGTGCCAGGAACGCCTTGCGCAGTCGCGTCTCCTCGTTGCGGGCACGGTCCAGTGAGACCAGCGTCCCGGTGGCGGCGGCGATCAGGAACAGGATCAGGCCGCCGAAGCCCACAGAAAGGACGAGCCAAGACGGTTTTCGGCGAATTGTGGGAGCGGTCTCAAACGGTTCGGTCACGCGGCTGCCCTGTAGACAGTGTAGTCACACCCGCGCGCCGCTCGAAATCCTGTCCGGACAGGATGGTTTTGCATATTGGAAACGGCTATTAAGGGAATGGAGGAAGTTTCTGCTATGAAGAGTTCTTATAAAGTGGCCTGGGTCGCACTGGCAGCTGTGTCGCTGATCAGTGCCGGTTGCGCCAAAAAGGTTGCGGTCACTACGCCACCGCCTCTGCCACCTTCAACACCGGCGCAAGCCGCAGCCGCTTCGAGACCATCCCAGCCACAGTCGCGCCCGCCAGCCGCCAGACCGGCTCCAGCCCAAACTGCGCAAACGCAGCGCTATCCCAATGCTGTCACGCGCGCCCGTATCGACGAGTTGCTGGCTCGGATTCAAGATGCATATTTCGATTACGACCGGCACAGTTTGCGCCCCGATGCACTGAAGGCACTGGAAGGTGATTCCGCGGAGCTTCGAGAAATCATGGCGCAATTTCCCGCTTTTAAATTGACGATCGAAGGCCACTGCGACGAGCGTGGTTCAGCGGAGTACAACATGGCGCTCGGAGATGCGCGGGCCAAGGCCGCCAAAGATTATCTTGTGGGCGTCGGCATCCCGGCGGACCAGTTGCCCTTAATCAGCTACGGCAAAGAAAAGCCCGTTTGCGACGAGCACGACGAAGCGTGCTGGCAGAAAAATCGCAGGATTCACATCGTGGCCATGGCGAAGTAACGGCTTGTCGAACACCGTTGAACAATTACACGAGAACAAATCGATACCGTCCACCACTTGGAGGCAACCCTGTTGCTCTGGAACTACTGCCGGGCGCACTGACAACACCGAGGAGTGCTACCGACGCAAGCGTCCGGTGCACTCCTCTTCATGTCGGACTGAGCTATGAGCGTAGGCTCTACGCAGTGGTAACGATTCACACGTAACTTCGAAACTAAATGGAGGCAATCACGGTCAGTAATAGTAAAGAGCGAGAAGGAGGTCCAAATTATGCGGTTATCAGCGAAAGCGTTGGCTATTACCTCGGCGTTACTCTGGGGAGGTCGCCTACTCCTGTTAGGCCTCATCAACCTTGCGGCGCCCTCGTACGGGGCCGATTTCCTGCGGGGGATGGGTTCAGTCTATCCGGGTTTTTACCACTCGCGCACCTTCGCCGATGTGCTGCTGGGCACTCTCTACGGAGTCGTTGACGGGGCCCTCGCGGGCTGGCTGTTCGGATGGCTGTACAACTACTTTGCTGGACCTAAACAGCACGCTGGCGTTGTGCATCTAGACCGAGCAGCCTGACGTCCGGGCAAATTGGTAATGCACGACGGGTAGCCGATGTCGTGCTTCGACCCGTCATGCGCACCTTGGGACCACCGTTGCTATGACCATAACTCATCCAAGAGGGTGAGCACTACGGGAATGATGGACACCTTACGCCGAACCTTCGGGCAGTTGCATCGGATTGGCGTAGCGTTGCCCTCGGCTTCAAACGTGACGGCTTCGTTTCAGTGGAATCCGGGTTCGATTACGGGCAAGGGGTACTTGATTGCGATCTTGAGTGTCGCCGTCGCTAGTGGAGTCACTTCGCTGTTACAAACGTACCTTCGATCAACTCTGAGTCTGCCATTCGTACTTGCGGTTGTGCTCAGCGCGTTGTTCGGCGGCTTGGGTCCCGGACTTGTGAGCAGCATACTCAGCGTCTTGGTAATCACCTGGCACTTTACGCGCCCACTTTACTCCTCTCAGGTGGAATCAGTATCGGATACTATAGAACTCGTTGTCTTCGGCGTCGTGGCCATTTCGATCAACGCTCTCAATGAGGCACGGCGCCACTCCGAAGAGGCTCGCAGGCAAGTTCTTCAACAACGGCTCGATGCGACTGAGGCTGAGGCACATATACTAAGAGGCCTCCTGTCGATGTGTGCGTGGTGCAAGAGAATTCAGGACGAAGATCGATGGCTTGCCATCGAAGCCTATGCTAGGGAGCACTTAAATACAGAGTTCTCTCACGGGATCTGCCCCGATTGTCTGCGCAAGGTAGAAAGTAGTCAACTGCTGAAGCTATAGTTAGCAGTTGACGCGTGCGGCTGGTGCTTGTTTGGGACGTCTCTCAACTGACTGAAAACGCTAACCAAAGTGCGCTAACAAGCAAGGCGGTAAATCATGGAAAGCTGGACGAAACAAAGACTTCAGCAGCTTGTGACGGATCGCCTGTGCGGTGTAAAGCTAATCGCCGTATCCAATCGCGAACCCTACATACACACCAGAGAGGCTGGCGTTATAAAGTGTAGGACTCCCGCAAGCGGCCTGACGACCGCCATAGACCCGATCTTGCGAGCCTCGCGGGGTGTCTGGGTGGCCCATGGGAGCGGCAGTGCGGACCGAGAAGTGGTGGACCCACACGATCGTATACTTGTTCCACCCGAAGCTCCGTCGTACACGCTCCGCCGGGTTTGGCTGCCCAAACGAATCGAGGACGAGTACTATTACGGATTAGCCAACGAGGGCCTTTGGCCGCTCTGTCACGCTGCCTTCCATAGGCCGCGCTTCAGCTTGAAGAACTGGGTGAGCTATAAGGAAGCAAACAAGCTCTTCGGTGACGCGATCCTGCAAGAGGCAGGCGGGAACCCGGCTCTTGTCTTCATACAGGACTACCATTTGGCCCTTCTGTCCAGGATGCTCAAGAGAAACAACCCAAATCTGGCTATCGCCCAGTTCTGGCACATCCCATGGCCCAATCGCGAGACGTTCCGGGCGTTTCCCTGGAAGGACGAGTTGCTGGACGGCATGCTCGGAAACGACCTGCTCGGCTTTCACCTGCCGTACCACTGCGCGAACTTCCTCGAAACCATCGAGCGCACGATTGAAGCTCGGGTCGACACCGAGCACGGATACGTGAGTAAGCACGGGCATGTTACGACCGTCCGAGCTTTTCCGATCAGTATCGATTTTGAAGAGCATGCGAGGATGGCCGCCAATCGGCACCTCACTTCTGCGACGTCCCAGTGGTGGCAGCAACTGGGACAAACACCCGAGATCCTTGGCATTGGTATCGACCGGATCGATTACACGAAAGGCATTCCCGACCGGCTTCGAGCGATCGACCGGTTATTCGAGGAGCATCCCGAATACGTTGGCCGGCTTATGTTCCTTCAGGTGGGAGTGCCCAGCAGGACTGCCATTACAGACTACGACAAGCTCAATCACGCTTTGACCTGCAGGTTGACGCCATGAATTGCAGGTGGGGGCGCGGCTCCTGGAAGCCCGTCGTCTTCGTGAGGCGCCACGTCGATCCGCAGGCTCTCATAGCGCTGCACCTGATGGCCGACTTCTGTCTGGTCAGTTCGCTTCACGATGGCATGAATCTCGTGGCCAAGGAGTTCGTCGCCAGTCGAATCGATGGAGACGGCGTCTTGATCCTAAGCGCATTCACTGGAGCGGCTCGCGAGTTGAAGGACGCTCTGATCGTGAACCCGTTCGCGGTGGACGAAGTGGCGGAGGCAATTCGCAGGGCCATAACCATGCCCCCCGCGGAACGCCGCCGGCGGATGAATAAGATGCGATCCGTTGTGGCAACAAATAACGTGTACCGCTGGGCTGGCAAAATCCTCCTTACACTTTCTGGCATCGAGGTTGGCGCTGCATCGAGACCGTCAGCCGCGGATGAAACCTCAGCTCTTGCCGAGGCCGCGCAATGAGGTACTGGCTGGCGGCGCTTCCTGAAATCGATTCAATGCTGGACGGCGCGAGGCGCATTCTGATTGCGACCGATTTCGATGGTACGTTATGCCCGATTGCTGATTCACCTTCCGCAGTGCGCATTGAGTCCGCAACGCTTGAGATCTTGCGGTGCGTTGCGGCCTGTCAACGGCTTACCCTAGCGGTGATCAGTGGCCGGGCGCTGGAAGACGTCAGGCGCCGGGTTCCGCTGGACATCGTCTTCGCAGGGAACCACGGACTTGAAATCAGAGGGGGCGGGCTCGATTTTGAACACGCCGAAGCGCGGCAGATTCGTCCGACGCTTGCTGCTGCGTGCGACGCACTGGCGGGTGTTACGCGCCACTGGCCGGCTGCCTGGGTCGAGGACAAGGGATTGTCGGCGACGCTACATTTCCGCAAAGTGGACCAACGCCATCATCGGTTACTGCTTTTCGCAGCCAGGCGTTCCCTCGGGGTTTTTGGCTCACAGCTCGCGCTTCGCCTAGGGCAGAGGGCTCTCGAGGTGCGGCCCAAGGTGAAGTGGGACAAAGGGAGTGCGTTGCAATACATCCGGGAAAAAGCGGGCCCATTCCACGCGTGCATTAGTATCGGTGACGATAGGACGGATGAAACCATGTTCCGGGCGAAGCGCGATCAACTGAATTTCCGAATTGGCTGCGTCACGGGAACGGCCGCAACACACTATTTCTTCGACTCGGCCGGGGTCGCGATCCTGCTCTCTCATATCGTCGATCTCTGCAATTCGCGGGCGCACCCAGGGTGGAGTGGGTCCACCTCATCGGTGTTGGCCGGGAATGCAATTGAACGTATTGATAACGGCAAGCGATGATGAATCAAGATCATGCTGACCGCGCCGTTGAACAGGTCCTGCGAGAGCAGATTGATATCGTTACGCATCTAGCAGGTTGGTGAAAGACGCACACAGGCAGGAATGCTTGTGCTACTGGGGGAGAATCGACGATGACTAAGCTTATGCGTGCCCTGTGCATTGTTGGCCTGCTGCCAATTAACGCCATGGTGGCGGCGGGCCCGGCGCCGATCAAGGGGATCCTGATCGACAAGAAGTGCTCCTCGGGCGCCGAAGTGCGCGTACTATCCACAGGGATCGAGGGCGGGCTTGTGGTGGCGGAGGCTCACACGCGGGAATGCGCGATGATGCCCGCCTGCCGGAAAAGCGGCTACGGCGTGTTTACGTACGACAACAAATTCCTGGCGTTCGACGAAGGCGGCAATCGCCAGGCGGTTGCGGCTCTCAAGACCTCTAAGAAGCTGGGCAACCTGGAAGTGGAAGTTACCGGCGAGGTCAATGGCGATACCATCAAGGTCGCGAAGTTGAAGATGATCGAGTAGCGGTTCAACTGGGGCCGTTGACGTACCTCATCCTTCTGGTTCCGTTGCTGCTGATTCTTGGGGCGATACTAAAGAAGAACTATGGCAAGAAGTGACGTTTTATCAGAGAGTCCAAATGTGTGGGAACGCCGCGCGTCGGCGTGTCCCCCGCCACTTCCCTGCGACGCTCAAGACGATGGATAGCAACCCGCAACCATCCTGGATCGCCAAGCTCAGCAGGAGCCTGGAAAGACTACGACAGAGCGAGGATCAGTTGTCGCTGGTTCTCAGCCTGGTGATCGGCGCGCTGGTCGGCTTAGTAGTAGTGGCGTTTATTCTGCTGACTGGACGGCTCGCGGCCCGCATGTATCCAGCCGGGGGATCGGGCTGGCGGCGGATTCTCGTTCCCGTACTCGGTTCACTCAGCACGGGCTATCTTCTTTGGCGCTATTTCCCGTTTGCGCGAGGAAGCGGAATCCCGCAGACCAAGTTTGCACTTTTCATCAACGATGGGTTGATCCAGTTTCGCACCGTGGTTGGGAAGTTTTTCTGCTGCTCAGCGTCGCTTGCCAGCGGCATTGCCCTGGGCCGCGAAGGACCGTCGGTGCAGGTGGGTGGCGGACTGGCCTCGGTAATCGCGCGAAACCTGGGCCTCAGTCCGAAACAGGTGAAAGCGCTCGTGCCGGCCGGTTGCGCGGCGGCCCTGGCTGCAGCATTCAATACGCCGATCGCGGCGGTCTTGTTTTCACTGGAAGAGATCATGGGCGACTTGCACGCGGCTGTCTTGGGCTCAGTGGTGCTGAGTTCAGCCACCTCTTGGATGGTCTTGCACCTGGTTCTGGGCGACGATCCTCTCTTCCACGTCGCCGGTTATCGGCTGGTCCATCCCGTGGAATTCGGCGTTTACGTGGTGCTCGGCGTCGTTGGTGGCCTGGGATCGGTTTGCTTCGTCAAACTTCTGCTGGGACTCCGTGCTTGGTTCATGCGCTTGCCGAAATCGACCGTTTGGTTTCAGCCAGTGGCAGGTGGCCTGGCGGTCGGGGTGATGGGCTATTTCGTGCCCGAAGTGATGGGAGTCGGCTACAACCATGTCGAAAAGGTGTTGAATGGCGACATAGTTCTGAAAGTCGTCGTGCTGCTTGCCGTGCTCAAGATTGTGGCCACCGCAGTCTGCTATGCCTCCGGCAATGCGGGCGGTATTTTTGGTCCGGCCCTGTTCATCGGCGCGATGATGGGCGCGGCGGTCGGAGGCGTCGCCCACGCGCTGTTCCCCAACTACACGGCGGGCCCGGGCGCGTATGCGCTGGTCGGGATGGGAACAGCGTTCGCGGGAATCGTGCGGACGCCGCTGACATCCGTGATCATGATTTTCGAGATCACGCGCGATTATTCGATCATCGTTCCGCTGATGATCTCCAACCTGATCGCGTTTTTCATTTCGCACAGGCTCCAGAGACAACCGATCTATGAAGCACTAGCCTCGCAGGACGGCGTACACCTGCCCACCGCGCAGTCCCGCAACGAAGCCGAACGGGTTCAGGTGCGGCTGGCCATGCGTCCAGCGGCCGAGATTTTATCGCCGGATACGCCGATCATCATGGCGGCCCATCGAATGAAAGAAAGCAATTTCAATGCTTGGCCCGTCGGCGACAAAGGCGGCCTGCGGGGAATGGTCCGCAGCTGGGAGCTCGAACAGGCGGCGGACGATGGAGCATCGAATCAGCCGGTCGCCGTGATTCTGAGTAAGGGTTCCGAGAATAGCCAGTTCGCTTCAGAAGAGCTTCCGCACGTTCATCCCGACCACAGCCTAAGTCTGGCGCTGGAACGGATGGGAACCAGCGGACTAAACGTTCTTCCGGTCGTGAGCCGGGCGGACGTACGCCACTTGATCGGGATAATCACTCTAGACGACATCCTGAATGCCTACGGCGTAAGCAAACGGGACAGCCCGATGGAGCAAAGCGAATAATGGCAACGGCCTTCGCAGAACGATCTTTCCTGGGAACTTTCGGGTTGGTCTTCCTTTCAATCGCGGCACTCTTTGCGACCGATACGTTTCTCGTCAAGACGGAGCGGGCGGCGAACCTGGTTGAGGCGGCCCGTCTGTTCGAGCAGGCGCTGGTTTTGATGCAACGCGGAGAGAATGCGGAGGCGATCGAACGGATCAAGGACGCGATTTTGATTGAGCGCGACAATCGCTACTATCAGCGGACCCTGGCGCAGGCCCAGCTTGCGGCTGGGAAAAGTGCTGACGCCGAATCAACTCTGACGGAATTGTTGCAGAGCGATTCCACCGACGGTCTCACCAATCTCATCATGGGCCGCGTCCTGGTGAAAGAGGGTCGATTTGCGGAAGGAATCTCGTATTTTCACCGCGCAATTTATGGCCGCTGGAACGAGAGTGCGCCAGAGAACCAGCTCCGCGCAAGGTTCGAACTGATCGATTTACTGGCGCAGCGTAACTCCAAAGAAGAGCTGCTCGCCGAGTTGCTTTCGGTTCAGGATCTTGCTCCTCACGATTTGAAGATGCGGGTGCGGCTGGGTCGACTGTTCCTCCTGGCGGGATCTCCGGCGCGGGCAACCGATATATTTCGCGGGATCCTACACGATGCCCCGGCCAACGCGGATGCATATGCCGGCCTCGGCGAGGCGGATTTCGCAAGAGGCGACTATCGCGCGGCACAACGCGATTTCCAGACCGCGCTACGGTTGGCGCCGGATGGCCAAGCCGCTCGGCAACGCCTGGAGCTGTGCAACGACCTGCTGACGCTTGATCCCACCGTGAGAGGCCTCGGCCCGGCGGAGCGGTTCCACCGGAGCCTCAAACTTGTCGAGCTTACGATGGATGAGACCAGCCAATGCATCGGTCAAAATCCACTGCCCGAACTGCGGGAATTGCTTGACAAGGCCGGAACAGCGCTGAAAGCTCATGTGATCGCCGCGCACCAGAGCGAAATCTCCGAGTCCAATACGGATCTGGCTGAACAGCTCTGGCAGGCTCGCAAAAAGGAATGCAAGTGGCCGCCCGCAACGGACAGTCCGCTTGCATTGGTTCTGGCGAGACTTGCTCAGTAACCCCAGAGTCTCGTCGCCAACTACTGTCGTGAGGGGCGAGGCAATTCGCCCGAGGGTCTCAGGGAATACGCTCGACGATCAGGGGAATCGAGTGGCGACGCGTACTGGCATTTTAGGGTCGTGAAGAGATAGGGTTAGGTATATGGCGAATGAGATCAAGATTCAGATCCGTCAGGTTTCAACTTCGACGTCCGAAGCGACCCTCCGCACGCACCATGTACTCATAGACAGGCCAGCCGGGAAAGGCGGCGCCGATGCCGGCCCTATGGGCGGAGAACTCTTCCTGGCCGCAGTGGGAGGCTGCTTTATGAGCAACCTCCTGGCGGCGATCAAGGCTCGAGAAGCCGAAGTTTCCAACGTCCGGACAGAGGTCATCGGTGTCCTTGCCGATTCGCCCGCCCGGTTTCAGGCAGTCGAGCTGTATGTTACGGCAGACAGCCTGAATCAAGAGCTGTTCGAAAAGCTCGTGGAAATCGCGGACCGCGCTTGCATCATGATGAACACTCTCCGCGGGAAGCTGGACATTCGCGTTCGGATCGTTGTTCCTGTCTAGAGCCCCCAAGGTAAATGAAGCCCCGAGCTTTCGTATTTGACGCCTGTGGCACAGTGTTCGACGTTCACTCGGTAGTACTGCTAGCCGGCGAAAACATCCACTGGAGATTTGCAGGCGCTTTCGAAGTTATGGAGACAGAAGCAACTCGAATACACCTGGTTGCTATCGCTCATGGAGCGATACCGGGAGTTTTGGGATGTCACCGAAGCCGCGCTGCATTCAGCTGCGAGGCAACTTGATATCGAAGCAGGCGCCGTACAACTTGATGGTCTTATGCAGGCCTATCTCTTCCCATCTGCATTTCCCGATGCGATAGTGGCTTTGGAAGCGCTGAAGGGCGTTCCACTGGCCATCCTCTCGAACGGTTCGCCAAAGATGCTCGAATCGGCGGTCCGCCACAATGCCATGGAATCCTATTTCGCCCAAATCATTTCAGTGGACCGAGTGAAGACCTATAAACCTTCCCCCCGAGTCTACGCTCTTGCGCCTCAACTCCTGAACCTTCCTGCAAGCAAGATTCTCTTTGTCTCGTCGAACTCGTGGGATGCTGCCGGAGCTAAGGCCTTTGGCTACAAGGTTTGCTGGTGCAACCGAAATGACGCGGAAGTGGAGGACTTGGGGTTCTCGGCTCAAATGACGGTGGTCGGACTCGACCAAATCGCCCGGCGCCTCTAGAGGGAGGGGCATGTGAGGACCAGCGAGAGGATACGTTTCGGTTTTCCCCGCGGTGTCGACCAGCGTTTTAGTTCGTCCCTGAGCCACTGCGTTACAAGTGATCTTAACGGGGGGATGCGATAATCCCGTGCTCCGCCTCAAGCCAATCTTAATCTGCGTTGCCGCCGCCGCGGCCTCGATGGCCGCAGTTGCACCCATCATTTCTCCTCTGCGCTCAGCGCCTCGAAGCCGGAGACTACGTCGAACAGCTCCTCGTCGATGCCACTCTGCCGCAAACGATGGAAAGTCCGGTTGAGGTCGTCCAGCAATTCGTCGATGTTTTTGTCGGCGCGTTGCATCGCCGCCAGGCGGCTGGCGTTTTCGCTCGCGAGGGATTCGGCGCACGCGCGGAAGAGCGATACGAAGAGATATCCGCGGATGAGCGCCCGCAAGGTCGCAGCGACGCCGCCCATGACCTCGGGCAAGTTTCCCGTCGGCCAGGGAAGTTCGGCCAGCTTGCGCCGCCAGTCTTCGTCCAGCGGTAGCAGGCGCTGACTGACGGGCGCATAGGCCGTCCCGGACGTCGGGCGGTTGTAGAAGAGGTGAAGTTCGGTGACTTGACCCTGGCCGTGGCGCGTCTCGCTTTCCACAAGAATCTGCCCGACGAGTGGGGTGATGGCGTTGACGGAGTTAGGCACAGCGAAAAGCCCCACCAGCGGCATGCCCGCGTCCACCAGGCGTTCCTGAACGCGCTCACCGACGGCCCAGACCTCTGGTTTGGCCGACAGAGCCCCCAGCGTCTTGACCGCATAATCGGCCACCACCTCATTAAACTGGCCCACCAGTCCCTGGTCGGAACCGAACACGACCGCGCCAATCGCACCGGCAACGCTTTGTCTTTTCGGTTCTGCGATCAAGGGCTCCGGCCCGCTTTCCCGAAAGCATGCGCCCAACCCCAGCTCCACAGCGCGATAGTAGTCGGCTAGCGCGCGCACAGACTCCTCGTATTGTCCGATGCTGGAGGCGGCGACGGTCTTCATCGTGCGGACGACGGATTGGAGATCTCCGGCGCTGTTGATCTTCCGGCGCAGGCTCGCCGTAGTATCGCTCATGGCTTCTCCTTGAGCCCCGCCTTGGACTTCGGATTGACCTCCGTTTGGGCTTCCGGCTTGGACTCGGGTTCCGGCTTGGGTTGGAAACGCGCGAGCGCTTTGGAGGCGATTTCGACGATCGTTTTTCGATCCTCGTCGCTCAATTTCTCGGCCGTATCCAATCGCTCGCGCACCTCAGCCGGGATATCGGCTGCCACCTCGCGTAGGGCCTGCTCGGCGACCGTCATCTGGTCAAGCGGTACGCGGTCGAAGAGTTCCGCGGCCAACGCCAGCAGCATGGCGATTTGCGCGGGCACGGACACCGGGGCGAATTCCGGCTGTTTGAGGCAGGCGCGAATTCGCCGTCCGTGTTCGATGGTCTTGCGGGTGTCTTCATCCAGGCGGGCTCCGAACCGGGAGAAGGTTTCGAGTTCCTCAAACTGCGAGTAGGCTAGTTTTAGATCGCCCGCCACCGCGCGGTAGGCCGCTCGTTGTGCTTGACCGCCAACACGCGACACGGATTTTCCGACATCGACCGCGGGCAGCACGCCCAATTCGAATAGCGACGGCGAGAGGTAGATCTGCCCATCCGTGATGGAGATTAAGTTCGTCGGAATATAGGCGGAAATGTCTTGCGCTTCGGTTTCGATGATGGGCAACGCGGTGAGCGAGCCGCCGCCGAGTTCCTTGCGTAAGTGCGTGGCGCGTTCGAGCAGCCGCGAGTGGATATAGAAGATGTCGCCGGGAAACGCTTCTCGACCTGGCGGACGGCGCAGCAGGAGAGAGAGCTCGCGGTAGGAACGCGCGTGCTGGGTGAGATCGTCATAAACGATCAGCACATCCCGGCCCGCTTCCATGAAAGACTCCGCGATGCTGGTCGCGGCGTACGGAGCGATGTAAGCGAGCCCCGGCGGGGCATCGCCCTCGGTCACAACCAGAACGGTGTAATCCATCGCGCCCTTTTCCCGCAAAGTTGCCACCGACTTCGCCACGGCGGACGCGCGCTGACCGATGGCGCAATAAACGCACAGCACATTCTGGCCGCGCTGGTTGAGGATGGTGTCGATCGCAATGGCGGTCTTGCCCGTCTGGCGGTCGCCCAGAATCAACTGGCGCTGGCCGCGCCCAACAGGGACGAGCGCGTCGACCACCATGAGACCGGTCTGGAGAGGCACCGTAACCGGCGCGCGGTCCATGATGGGCGGGGCGCGGCGTTCAACGGGCAGGCGCTTGCCAGAGACTGCTGGCCCCTTACCATCGAGTGGCCGGCCGAGCGGATCGATGACGCGTCCGAGCAATGCATCGCCTACGGCCACGTCCATGACTCGGCCCGTTCGCTGCACTTCATCTCCCACGTGAAGATGAAAGTATTCGTCGAGCAGAATGACGCCAATTTCGTGTTCGTCCACGTTGAACGCAATGCCGAGCAGATCGCCGGGAAACGTCAACAATTCATCGAAACCCACGCCGGGGAGACCGGACACCTTGGCGATGCCGGTTGCGACACTGGTGATTGTGCCCACCTCCCGTGGCGTCAGTTCCGGCGTGAATGCTTCGCGCGCTTGGCTGATTCCGGTAAACGCGCTGTCGAAATCGTTCTGGAGGCTCACGGGTTCCATGTTTAGTGGCTCTTTGTCGCGGGCTCAGGCTCTTCGGCTTCGGGGTTGGGCTTAGTCTTCGCTTGGGCTTCCGGTTTGGACTCGGGTTCAGGCTCGGCTTTGGCTTCGGGTTTGTCCTTCTCTTTCAAAAGTTCGTCGACGCCCTTTTCCATCGACACCAGATAATCCGCGATGCTCCAAGCCACCTTTTGTCCATTGGTGGTGAGTTCAATGCCGCTAATCAGGTCGGGCGAGGTCTCAAAACGGACACGGATCTCAGCCGAGAAAGTTTCGTTGAGTGCATTTTGTATGGCCGCGCGTTGGCCTGCGGGCATGTCAAACGTGCTGCTAACGACTGCGGGGTCAGAGGCTGTCTTAAGGGCCTCGCCGAGGTCTTCTTTCGCCTTGCCATTCATCTCTCGCAAGCGGCGAGTGAATACCTCGCCAAGGCGTTCTTCCAGACTAGTGGTGGCGAGGTCCGTCAGCGCTTTTCGCGCGATGGCAAATACTTCCCGCTTTGTCCGGCTGCGGATTGCTGCATGTAAGCTCTGTTCTTCATTCTTCAACGCTTCCTGCCGTTTCGAACTTAAAGCGTCGGCAGCCTTCCGCGCTTCGTCGAGGAGCCGCTGGCGCTCGGCCTGCGCCTCGGTTGTCGCTTTACTCAAGAGCGTGGCGCGTTGTTCGTCAAACTCGGTATTCTTACGCTGGAACTCGTCGTGCTCTTTTTGAGCTTCGGCCTTTTTCGCGTCGGCATTCGCGAGTTCCGTGGCGATTCGCTTCTCCCGCTCATCGATGGCGTGACGGATGGGCTTGTAAAGAAAGCGCTTCATCAACCACACCAGGATGAGGAAGTTGAGTGCCTGCGCACCGACGGTGAACCAATCGATAAGCATGGGCTACTTCCCCGCGGTTTGGGCGATGACATGGTTCCAGAACGGGTTGGCAAAGATTAGAATCATTGAGACCACGAAACAATAGATGGCGATAGACTCGATCATCGCCAAACCCACGAACAAGGTCCGCGTAATCGTAGCGGATGCATCAGGCTGCTGGGCCAGCGAAGTCAGCGCCGTCGCCACCGCCCTTCCTTCCGCCAGCGCAGGCCCTATGGCGCCGAGACTGATCGTGATGCCGGCGATGACAATCGATGCCACCGCGATAATAGTCATGCTGTCCACAGTGTCTCCTCTTGTTGCAATAGTTCATGCTGGAACGGTTTGCGCGGGCGCAGGCTCGGGCTTACGGACTTGGGTTGCGGCCGCGATGTACACCGCGGCCAGGATGCTGAAGATGTAGGCCTGCACCATGCCGGTTAGCTGACCGAGCAGCGTCATAACGATCGGGAAGATGAAGGGCGTAATCGTGAGTAGGATCCCAATTATCATCGCCCCACTCATCATGTTGCCGAACAAACGGACGGCCAGGGCCAGCGTGCGTGAAAGTTCGCTGATGATGTTAAATGGCAGCATGATGAACGTTGGCTTCGCGTAGGACTTGAGGTAGTTGCCTACGCCTTGCTCCTCGATGCCGAAGAACGGCACGGCCACAAACACGCACAGCGCGAGTGCCGCCGTAGTCGAAAGCGAGCCAGTCGGCGGCTGGTACCCGGGGATGACGGTGCAGAGGCTGGCTGTGGCGATAAATAGAAAAAGCGTGCCCAGAAAGCCTATATATTTCCGCGGCTGACTCAGGCCCACTTCCTCAATTTGTTTCTCGATGCCGGTGACAACGATTTCCAGAAGGTTCTGCCAGCGGGAACGTTCCACGCCAATGGAAAGTTTGCGGGTGATGAGTCTGGAACCGACGGCCAATACGAGCATCAGTCCCCACGTGAACACAATGGTGCCGTTGAGTTTGAGAAACCCGTGTTGCCAGAAGATCATCTCATCGGGAGTAAGGTGCATGGTTGGCCTCCTGTCCTTGGCAAGTTAGCTATTTCCGCCGTTCGGGTGAGCCGTGTCACGATAACGCGTGCGATGACAAATCCAACGAGGCACACCAGCAGCCTCTCCCAATGTCCTTGCGCGATGAAATAGAAACCAGCCAGAACAGCGCTCATTCGCAGCAACACGCTGCCGAAGAACCAAAGGGCCGGCTGGTTGGACGAAACGCACTTTTGAACCGTCCACCAAAGGCCGCCGAAGAAGATCGCACCGAGCAAAACGCCGGTCACCAGAGCAAGCGCCAGATGGCAGGTTTCATTCATCGTGATTCTCCTGTTCCTCTCGCATCGCCTTGTCTTCCTTGTCCACCCAGTGCCAGGCATTCAGACAGCCCATGAATAGGCCGACGATCAGCAGCATCAGCGTCCAGGAATGTCTTCCTGGATGGTGATTATCCAGCCAGATACCGAGGGCCGCGCCGAGCAGAGTCGGAACCACCACCGACCAACCGATAAGTCCCATCATGCCCAAGCCAAACCAGATGCCCTGCGGCGCGTTACGGCGTGCCTTGAGCTTGCGTGACGCCTTCGCGCGGATCTCACGACTGAACGCAGTCCGCTCCGTCGCGCTGTGGATTTCCGACTTATCAGTCATGGTGAAACTCCGCTAAGCGTCGAATGAAATCGGTCTCCATTACCGCCATCACGGAGCGGACGCTCTGCTCCCGTTCATTCAGGTTCAGAAACTCGCGTTCTACCGTTTCATGGAGCCGGCCGAGGTCCGTTCCACCAATTGCGTTGCGCACGGAGACGACCACGTCCAAACCGGTCTTCACCAGCACCCCTTCATCGACGGCCAAGCAGACCTCGCCTTCCGCTTCGTTTTCGTAGGTCAAAATTCCGGGCGCGAGCGCAGCAACGCAGTCCAGCCGGTGTGGCAGGAGTCCGAACGAGCCCTCGCGAGTCTCCGCCACGATGCGCGAAACGTCAGCTTTTTCGGCGAAGATTCGGAACGGCAGCAGAATCTTAAGATGCATGAGTGTTGGCTGCTGCATGTTCGACCTCCGGTTTCGGTTTGGCCTTCGGCTGCGGCTCGGGCTTGGCTTTCGGTTCGGAATTGCCGGCGGCCTTCGGGTCGCCTTTGGCATCGGTTTTAGGCGCGGACTCGGCTTTAGCTACCGGCTTAACGTTTTTGGCTTTTTCCTTCGCTTCGTCAATCGCCCCGATCATGTAGAGCGCGCTTTCCGGGTAGTCTTTGAATTCATCGCGCAGGATTCGTTCGCAGCCATCTAGCGAGTCTTTGAGGCTGACGAGTTTTCCCTTGATGCCGCTAAACTTTTCGGTGGCGAAAAACGGCTGGGTGAGAAATCGCTCCAGCCGCCGGGCGCGGGCGACTACTTTGCGGTCTTCGGGCGCCAGTTGTTCCAGGCCGAGCATGGCGATAATGTCCTTGAGATTTTCGTACTGCGCGAGCGTCCGCCTGATTTCCTGCCCCAGCAGATAATGCCGTTCACCGACGATCGCGGAAGTGGCCATTTTGGAGCTGGATTGCAGCAGATCGATAGCTGGAAAAAGCCCTTCACTCGCCCGTTTGCGCGAGAGCACGATGGAGGCGGAGAGATGCGAGAACGTGTGTACCGCCGCCGGGTCGGTCAAATCGTCTGCCGGCACATACACCGCCTGAATCGACGTAATAGCGCCGGTGTCGGTGTTGGCGATACGCTCTTCCAATCCCGAGAGCTCGGTGCCCATGGTGGGCTGATAGCCCAGCCGCGACGGCATTTGGCCCATCAAGCCGGACACCTCCATGCCGGCTTGGATGAAACGGAAAATATTGTCGATCAGCAGCAGCACATCGCGATGTTCGTCATCGCGGAAATACTCGGCCATCGTGAGTGCTGCGAGGCCCACGCGGAACCGGCTGCCCGGCGGCTCGTTCATCTGCCCGAACACCATCACCATGTTTGGGAGTACGCCCGCCGCTTTCATATCACGGTAAAGTTCCTCGCCTTCACGGCATCGTTCGCCTATCCCGCAAAAAATGCTTACACCCTTCTGGTGCTCGATCATGTTGTGAATCATTTCGGTGAGCAATACCGTCTTGCCCACGCCCGCCCCGCCGAATAGACCCGCTTTGCCGCCACGCTCGATCGGCACCAGCACATCGATGAGCTTGATGCCTGTCTCGAAGATCTCAGATTTGGTGGATCGCCGTGCCAACTCCGGCGGGGCTCGATGGACTGTGCGCCATTGGACATCTGTCGGCTCCGCTTGACGGTCGATTGCGTTTCCGAAAACGTCGAACATACGCGAGAGAGTTGCCTTGCCGACCGGCGCCTTCAAGGGCCCCCCGGTGTCTTCCACCGCGTTGCCGCGCACGAGGCCCTGGGTATCGGTCAGCGCGATTCCACGCACACGATGCGTGTCGAGTTGCGCTAAGACCTCGATGGCAATTTTCCCCTCCTTCGCGTGCAGCAATGTGTAGATGGGCGGCAAGTGTGCATTGAACCGTATATCTACGACACTGCCGCGCACCGAGACCACCGCGCCAAGATTCGAAGGAGTGGTTTTGCTTTCCACGTTACACCTCTGCTCCCGGCGAGTCGGCGACTCCGCCGGCCACGCCAATCCGGTTGTCGGCCATTCCGTAATAAACATCGAAGCGGTCCGGTGAGCCAAGATCGTCGCGGCGGCCGATGCCAGTGGGGAGCACGACATTGGCCACCGTCCCGCTGCGTTCTTGCGGCCGCATCGGTCGCCGGCCGCGCCAGAGCCGATACTGATAGATCGGCGCGAATCGCATGGGATATAGAGGTGTTTGATTCATGGAGCTCCGCGATTTCCCGACGGCACTTGATGGCTGTGGCGCGGCTGGCTCCGGGGCACCCACGCCAAATCATCGGTCATCACATAGATGCTGATGGCCGCAAACATGAAAAACAGTCCGACCCAGACGCGCCAATCATGATGTGCACGTTTCCAATAAGGGTCTGGATTGTGATGGATACTGTCGCGAGCCGGCGTTCCGTGCTGATGGGAACTGTGCCTCAGGTCTTGCGTGTTCATTTCGGCTTGCTCCATTTCCAGTTGCGGATTTCCGGCATGTCTTCGCCATGCTTGTCGATGTAATGCTTGTGCTCAATGAGCTTGTCCTGCATCGTTTGCTTCAGGTACGCCCCCTTGGAGCCCAAATGCGGTAGCCGATCAATCACATCCTGCACCAAATGGAACCGGTCTAGATCGTTCTGTACTCTCATGTCGAAGGCCGTCGTGATAGTGCCCTCTTCCTTGTAACCCCGCACGTGCAGGTTACGGTTCGTCCGGCGGTAGGTGAGCCGGTGGACCAGCCAGGGGTATCCATGGAAGCCAAAAATGATGTGCTTGTCTTTGGTGAAGAGGGAATCGTAGTCTGTGTCGCTTAGTCCGTGCGGGTGCTCACTCTTAGACTGCAGCTTCATCAAATCGACAACGTTGACTACCCGCATCTTTAGATTGGGTAGATGCTCCCGAAGAATGGAAACGGCAGCCAGAATCTCCAGCGTGGGCGTGTCTCCGCAGCAGGCCATCACCACGTCTGGCTCGCTGTCCTGGTCGTTGCTGGCCCATTGCCAGATGCCAATTCCTTCCGTGCAATGCACCACCGCTTGGTCCATGGTCAGCCATTGAGGCAGGGCGTGCTTGCCGGCAACCACTACATTGACGTAATGCCGGCTGCGCAGGCAGTGATCAAAGACCGACAAGAGACAATTGGCGTCGGGCGGCAGGTAAACACGCACGATATCGGCCTTCTTGTTGATCACATGGTCGAGGAAACCGGGATCCTGGTGCGTGAAGCCATTGTGATCCTGCTGCCAGACGTGGGAGGCGAGCAGATAGTTCAGCGATGCGATCTTTCGGCGCCAGGGCAGTTCCGCCGTTACCTTCAGCCACTTGGCGTGCTGGCTGAACATCGAGTCGACGATCCGAATGAAGGCCTCGTAGCTGTTGAACAGCCCGTGCCGCCCGGTCAGCAGATACCCTTCCAACCAACCCTCGCACTGGTGTTCGCTCAGCATCGAGTCGAGGACCCGTCCGGCCGGCGCCAGGAACTCATCATTCTTCACTTCCCGCGCGTCCCACTGACGGTTGGTGACTTCGAACACCGCGCCCAGGAGATTCGAGAGTGTCTCATCCGGACCGAAGACGCGGAAATTCCGCTGATCCTGATTGATGTTGGCCACGTCACGCAGGAACTTACCCAGCACGAGCGTATCTTGAGCGTCAACACCACCAGGTGAAGGGACATTTACCGCGTGGACGTGGAAGTCCGGCATGCGCAGATCGCGCAACAGAGTTCCGCCGTTGGCGTGCGGATTGGCGCCCATCCGCCGGTTGCCTTTCGGTGCCAGTTCGGCCAATTCCGGCATGAGACGGCCATTTTCATCGAACAATTCCTCGGCCTTGTAGCTTTTCATCCAGCTTTCGAGCTGCTTCACATGATCGGGATGCTCGGAATCCACCAGGATCGGCACCTGGTGGGCTCGGAACGTGCCTTCGATTTGCAGGCCGTCGACTACTTTCGGTCCCGTCCAGCCCTTGGGCGACCTCAAGACGATCATTGGCCAGCGCGGCCGAGTCGTGTCATTTTTGTCCCGCGCATTCTTTTGAATTTGCCGGATGTCCTCGATGGCCTTGTCCAAAGTGGTGGCCATGAGTTGATGCATCGTCTCCGGCTCATCCCCCTCTACAAAGCAGGGATCCCAGCCGCAGCCTCGGAAAAATTGCTCCAATTCCTCATGCTCGATCCTTGCCAGGACGGTCGGATTGCTGATCTTGTAGCCATTAAGGTGCAGAATCGGCAGCACGGCTCCGTCGCTAATTGGGTTGAGAAACTTGTTGGACTGCCATGCGGTGGCCAAGGGTCCCGTTTCCGCTTCTCCATCGCCGACAACGCAGGCGACGATCAGATCGGGATTGTCGAACGCGGCCCCGAATGCGTGGCTAAGCGAGTACCCGAGTTCACCACCTTCGTGAATCGACCCAGGCGTCGTGGGCGCAACATGGCTGGAAATCCCGCCGGGGAATGAGAACTGCATGAACAGCTTCTTCAGCCCGGCTTCGTCCTGGCCCACGTTCGGATAAATTTCACTCCAGGTACCTTCGAGGTAAACATTGCCGACAATCGCCGGGCCGCCGTGACCGGGGCCGGCGATGTAGAACATGTCCAGGTCATACTTCTTGATCACCCGGTTCAGGTGCACGTAGATGAAGTTCTGGCCCGGCGTGGTGCCCCAATGCCCGACGACCAGGGGCTTCACGTGAGACAGGTTCAGAGGCTCCTTCAGCAGCGGGTTGTCGTAAAGATAAATCTGGCCGACCGACAGATAGTTGGCGGCACGCCAGTAGGAATTCATCTTGTGCAGTAGTTCGGGCGTTAGTGTGTTGGTATTGATGGCTAGCTCTTTTTCGTTCACCGCGTCGGTTTTCTTGTGGAGCCGATCAGGAGTCAGCGTGTGTGTTTGTGTTTTCATGTTTCGAACCTAAAATCACAACCTTACTTTCCGCAGCCGCAACGCGTTGCCGATGACCGAGACAGAGCTCAGGCTCATCGCGGCGCCTGCAATAATCGGGCTTAGCAGCCAGCCGAAGAACGGGTAGAGCACTCCCGCCGCCAAAGGAATACCCAGCGCGTTATAGAGAAAGGCGAAGAACAGGTTTTCCCGGATGTTCCGCATGGTGGCGCGGCTGAGGCGGATGGCCTTGGCTATACCGCGGAGGTCGCCTTTGACGAGGGTGACGCCCGCGCTCTGCATCGCCACATCGGTGCCAGTGCCCATAGCAATGCCGACTTCCGCTTCGCTGAGAGCAGGTGCGTCGTTGATGCCGTCGCCAGCCATCGCAACATGTTTTCCTTCCGCGCGCAGCTTCTTGACATGGGCGACTTTTCCGGCGGGTTCGATGTCCGCTTCCACCGCATCAAGACCGAGTTGCTTGGCAACGGCATCGGCAGTACGCCGGTTGTCGCCGGTGAGCATGACGATTTTCAACCCGAGCGCGTGGAGTTCGCCGACGGCCTCGGCGGTGGTGGATTTGATCGGGTCGGCGACAGCGAGAATTCCAGCCGGCTTGCCATCGATCGCGACGAACATCGCGGTCTTGCCTTCCTCTTGAAGTTTTCCGGCCGAGGCTTCCAACGGTTCCAGGGCAGTGATCTTTTCGCTCCGCAGGAAATCCGGTTTGCCGACCATCACCGTGCGGCCAGCGATGACGCCGGCAACACCGCCCGCCGTCACCGAACGAAAGTCTTTCACGCCAGCGAGAACGATGGCTTGCTCCTTCGCGCCCTGAACAATCGCGGCGGCGAGCGGGTGCTCGCTGTTCTGCTCCAGCGATGCGGCGAGATGCAGGAACTCCTTCGGGTCGAAACCGCCGGTGGGCAAGACATCCACGAGCTTGGGTTTGCCCTCCGTAAGGGTACCCGTCTTGTCCACGACGAGCGTGGTGACTTTCTCCAACCGTTCGAGCGCCTCGGCGTTCTTCACGAGGACGCCTTCCTGCGCGCCGCGTCCGACACCGACCATGATGGACATGGGCGTCGCTAGACCGAGGGCGCACGGACAGGCGATGATGAGGACCGCGACAGCGCAGACGATGGCGTGTGCGAGTCTTGGCTGAGGACCAAGCCACATCCACAGGACGAAGCTGAGCGCGGACACAGCCAGCACCACCGGCACGAAGATGCCAGCGACCTTGTCGGCGAGACCTTGAATAGGCGCGCGGCTACGCTGGGCTTCGGCAACCATCGTTACGATCTGCCCGAGCAACGTGTCGCTGCCAATTCGCTCCGCGCGCATTACAAAACTGCCGGAGCCATTGACCGTGCCGCCCGTCACTTTATCGCCGACGGTTTTTTCCACCGGGAGCGGTTCGCCGGTGATCATGGACTCTTCCACACTGGAGTGACCTTCCACCACCATGCCATCCACGGGAACCTTGTCACCCGGAACCACGCGCAACCAGTCGCCGACTTTCACCTGCTCGAGCGGGACTTCATGATCGCCTCCCGGTGCCACCTGTCGCGCCGTGGGCGGTGCGAGGTTCAGCAAGGCTTTGATGGCGCTTCCCGTGCGGCTGCGGGCACGGAGTTCGAGCACCTGACCGAGGAGCACCAGTACAACGATCACCGCCGCGGATTCGAAGTAGATGGCAACCTTGCCCTCGTGTTGCATCGTGTCTGGGAATATGCCAGGCAGGAGCATCGCCACGGCGCTCAAGAGGAATGCCGCGCCCACGCCGATGCCGATCAGCGTGAACATGTTCAACTGACGCGTCACGACGGAGCGCCAGCCACGGTGCAATAACGGCCAGCCTGCCCACCCGACCACAGGTGTGGCTAGTGCAAATTGAATCCAGCGTAAGGCGTTGCCATCCACCCACGGCTGCTTGTTCAGGGCCGGGAACAAGTGAGCCATCGCCAGGACGAACACCGGCAACGCCATCGCGGCGCCGATCCAGAAGCGCCTCGTCATGTCGCGCAGTTCGGCGTTTTCCGCGTCGTCCGTGCGCGCTGTCACCGTCTTCAGTTCCAGCGTCATGCCGCACTTGGGACAATTGCCGGGATGATCCTGCTGCACCTCCGGGTGCATCGGACAAGTGTAGATGGGATTTTCCGTAGAGGATTCCACCGTCGCTGGGGGCCGGTTGCCGGGCTCAACCGCAGATTCGCTCACGGTTTCGTCAGTGGATAATTTGACCCGCATAGGTTTCCCTTCATGCTTAACCGTTGACTTCACAAGAGTCGTGACCGCACGGTTATTTAGTGGACAGCTTGTTAATCACGACGACCAGCAGGACCACCACCAGTACCCCGATAACGGTCCAAGTCCACATTCCACCGCCCATCCATCCGTTCATCCATCCGTATCCCTGGCTCATCATAAAGTCCTTTTCGTGATGCTACTCCAGCCGACTCGTGGCTTAAGCTCATGCTCCGGTACGCACGGCTAAGCCTTCGATTCGATGCATAGCATCACGTCGTTCCAGGAGTTGACGAAATGCTGGTCTCCAGTTCTAAAGAACCGAAGTTGTGCCGAATCGGCTGCAGCGCCGGCAAAAGTATTGGGCATTCGCTTTACCGGACGCCCACGCCCTAACCTATACCCCAGTCAAGGAATAAGACTTGTGTTCGGCTTCGTGTAGCCAATATGGCGGCCGGCCGTAGTGAAAGTACAGCCCGTTTTCATACTCTCGAGTGATCGGCACGGACTCGACGTACTCCGGGGCGTCCTTGATAGCTTCCCGGGAGAGGCCGACGTAGACTTTAGAATCCGTCCAGCTCACTCGTTCAACCCATGTGGGTGAGACCAGCACCTTCTTGCCCGGCCACCAATTCCTCGTTGCCACCTCGATGTATCGAATCGCCCAGGCTTCATCGTCCATAAGGAAGCCATCCGCGTGGCCGATTTCACCATCAGCCGCCTCCATGTGATAGCCAGTGACGGCTTCGGTACTGCGCAGATGCGAATCCGCCGACTCTCTCCGGATCCTGTCCGCCAATGCGTCCGTAGAAGCGGTTCTTGGAATTGCCAGGCCTGCGGGGTAGAACGCTGGGCCCCAGATATAGGGACCACCCCAATAATTGGGATAGCCGTAATACCCGAGGTATGCGGTCTCCTGCTGCCGGGAGACGGGTTGGTGCGTGTCGATGTCCGGGCTGCTCGCAACCTGCTGTTTCGTCAGCGCCACATCCAATCGCCTTGCTTTCCAGTCCGTATGAACCACGGAGATTGGCGAGATCAGCACTCGCCTGCCGCCAAGCCAGCCGCCTGTTTCTACAGTGAGGTAGCGGATGGCCCAAGTTTCATCGTCGAAATAGAGCTGATCTGCAATTCCCAGCTCACCGTCCGTAGCTCGGATCACAAAACCTTTTAGGTGCTTAGTGTTCGTCAACATTTCCTTGCCCTCCTGGGCATGGCCACTCCTGCTCCTCCCGCCGACCCGCGCTTTGGGACGTGACGAGTAGGCCCCATAGATAGAGCATGCGTAGGCCCAGGCGATTTACAACCGGCGCCTCGTCGCTCCATCCGGCCTACGCCGCTGGATTTGTTGAGGGCAATCGTCCGACAAACAGCACCCTACAACTCGGGCCGAGTGACCATGGATAGTCACGCGACCTGTAATGGTCAATTTGGAGGCTCAGATCCCCGTGGGGCGTTCCATGCCGGATGGAAGAGTGACGGCCCTTTCCTTCCGTCGCAGTACAGGGAAACAGCGGCCGACGCGGAGTCTGGCGGAATGTCGCAAAGGCGAATCCGGCACTTTTGTGATCAAACGTGCATCCGCTGGCGGGCCAACTCCCTGGTATTCACTGGATGCTCACGTGCAATCACACCGCGGAGACTGCGGATTGTGCAAATGTATCCGCACGAAAATGTTGTCACACGCCCCGACTGGACGGCCGGGCCCTTAGCGTGAGTGGCCTGGTACTCCCATCCCGCAGGCGAATGCCTACATTGCGGACCAAGGAAAAGTTGGTAGAACAATGATCGATAAACTAACACCTGTCGAGCCGCCAAGGCCGTTTGCGACGGTGAAACCTGGCGTCAACGGAAGGCACCACACCTTCCGCGGAAAGTACCCAATCAGACTGGCGATCGCTGGAGCGATCTCGGTTATCGCTATCCTGGCCTTCATCCCCAGCTTGATACAGAAATGGCTATGGATGCAGCAACTCGGCTATACCGGCGTGTTTTGGACGCTCTTCTCGATGCGGTGGGAACTGTTTTGCGCAGCTTTCGTTGTCGTGTCTCTCTACCTCTGGATCAATCTTCGCCTTGCGGCGCGAACCGGCGCCACTTTCGCTGCGGGTAGTTTGATAGGCGAGTCCGCCGTCGCCGCGAAACTCGGCATCCAAATCTCTCCCCTGGTTTTGAAAGTGGCCATGGGCGCGGTCGCTGCTGTAACCGCTCTGATCTTTGCGGCCAGCTTCTATGGGCAATGGGACACGTATCTCCGCTTTCGTTATGGCGGATCCTTTGGGTTATCCGATCCTCTCTTCGGCGTGGATGTTGGGTTTTACCTGTTCCGTCTGCCCTTTTATGAGCTTTTGCAGAGCAGCCTCACCGCATTGGCGCTGATCACGCTTTTGGTTGTTCTGGTCTTCTACGCGTACTTCGGATTGCAGGGATTCGGCCGCGGTGGACAGATGGAGCTCCGGAGCGCGAAGGCCGTTCGACATCTCTGCAGCCTGTTCGTAGTCCTAGTTGCCAGTTGGGGATGGGGATTTTACCTGGATCACTACCAACTTGTCTATTCGACCCAGGGTGTAGTTTACGGAGCCGGTTATACGGCGGATCATGTGACGCGCATCGCCTACTGGATCATGACAAGCGCCGCGACGGCGCTATGCGCGCTGCTGGTGCTCAATATCTTCCGGGTGCGATTCAGAACAATTGTTATTGGATCCGGAGTCTACGTCGGCTTGTTCGTCATCGCCGTTTGGCTGGCACCGGCTCTCTTCCAGCGGTTCGCGGTACAGCCGAACGAGCTGGCCCTCGAGACTCCGTATCTCAAGAACAATATAGAGTCCACTCGGAAGGCCTACAGCCTCGACACGATCCAGGAAACATCCTACCCTGCTCTGTCGGATCTGACGCCCGAGGTGATTGCCAGAAATCAAGACACGATCCAGAATATCCGGCTCTGGGACTGGCGCCCGTTACTGCAGATGTACCAGCAGGCCCAAGAGATACGCCTCTATTATCAGTTTTACCAGGCTGATGTGGACCGTTACCATCTGCCGGACGGTTATCACCAGGTCATGCTTTCGACGCGCGAGCTCTCGGCGGATCTTCCTGCTGCAGCCCAAACTTGGGTTAACCAGAAGTTACAGTTCACCCATGGATATGGCTTGGTCATGAGCTTCGTCTCGAAGACGATCGGGGGCGGCTTTCCGCAGTACGTTCTTGAGAATATCCCGCCCGAATCCGCCTATGGCCTAACCGTCAAACAACCTTCCATCTACTACGGCGAGGCGATGCCTGGATATCGGATCGTGGCGACGGGCGTTAAAGAGCTGGACTACCCGAAAGGGAATCAGAATGTGTACACGAATTACCAAGGAACAGGAGGCATACCGCTGGACAGTTTGTGGAAGAGGCTCTTGTTCACCTGGACGCAGGCCGATGTCAACATACTATTTACGTCCTATCTTCAGCCTCAGAGCAAGATTCAGATCTGGAGGCGCGTTCAGGAGCGCGTGAAGCAGGTCGCTCCATTCTTGCGACTCGACAACGATCCCTACGCCGTGGTGAGCGACGGCAAACTGTACTGGATTCAGGATGCCTATACCGTATCGGATCACTTTCCCTACTCCAGTCCCCACGCGGCTGATTTTGAGGAGGGGCTGAACTACATTCGAAACTCCGTAAAAGTGATAGTGGACATGTACAACGGGACCGTCCGCTTCTACGTCATGGATCCGAAGGACCCGGTCCTGGCGGCCTACCGGCATGCGTTTCCGGGCGTCTTCATGGACCTGAATCAGCTTTCGGCGGATCTGAAAACGCATCTGCGGTATCCGGAGGATCTCTTTTCCATCCAGGCCGACCAGTACAGAACCTTCCACATGACGGTTCCGCAGGTCTTCTATAACCGCGAGGATCTCTGGGTGCTCCCTCAAGAGAACTATGCGGGCAAGGTCGCGCCGATGAAGCCCTACTACATCCTGATGAAGCTCCCGGGAAGCGACAGGCTCGAGTACCTGATGATGACTCCTTTCACGCCTCAGAAGCGAAACAACATGATCTCCTGGATGGCCGCGAAAAGCGATTTCCCTGACTACGGGAAGATGCTTTTTTACCAGCTTCCGAAGGAGAAGCTGATCTACGGCCCAATGCAAATCGAGGCGATGATCGATCAGAACACCACGATTGCCCAGCAACTAACTCTCTGGGACCAAAGAGGGTCCAGAGTCATTCGTGGAAACCTCATCGCGGTACCGATCGAGAACTCCTTTATGTATGTGGTGCCCGTGTACCTCACGGCGGAAGGAACAGACTTCCCGCAACTCAAACGCGTAATTGTGATCTCGGGGGACAAAGTGGCAATGGAGCCTACCCTCGATGAGGCAATCCAATCTGTTTTCGGGACGCAGCAACCCCAGAATCCTGCGCAAGCTTCCAGCCGGCAACCGGTCTTGGGCCAGGCGCGGGCGCAATTTGATGATGCCCAGAAAGCAATGCAGCAGGGGAACTGGGCAAACTTCGGCAGGGCGATGGACGCGCTCAAGCGCTCGCTGGCCGGACCGGCACAATCAGTGGTTCAACAATGAGGAGCGTACTGTGATTCAAGCCATTTACAAGGGCATAGAGATCGAAATGGAGATGCATCAACAAGCGAACGATTATTGGAAGTGCGACTACACCCTGATAAAGCATCCCGAACGAACCATAACGATTCATCACGGCGACGAAGAGTTCCCGAGTATCGAACTTGCACGGGAATACGCCTTGCAGGAGGCTCGATCCGCAATAGATCAGGCCAACGGAAAGAAAGGAACGCAAGTAATGACAGAAACGAACTCGGTAGTAGCCATCTACGAAACCCACTCCCAAGCAGAGGAAGCGGTGAAGGAACTGCAGAGGTCTGGGTTTGATATGAAGAAGATGTCCATCGTCGGGAAGGATTATCACACTGACGAACACGTCGTTGGATACTATAACGCCGGCGACCGCATGAAGTACTGGGGCAAGCAGGGGGCCTTCTGGGGTGGTATTTGGGGGATGTTGTTCGGAGCCGCTTTCTTCGCCATCCCAGGCCTCGGGCCTGTCTTGGTAGCGGGCCCGTTGGTCGCTTGGATCATCGGTGCACTGGAAGGCGCCGTTGTGGTGGGTGGATTGAGCGCACTCGGCGCGGGGTTGTACAGCATTGGCATCCCCAAGGACAGCGTCGTGCAATACGAGGAGGCGCTCAAGTCTGACAAGTTTCTCCTTATGGCGCACGGCACAGCGGACGAGGTGGCCAAGGCCAGGGACATAATGCAGACGACGCACCCGGTGCGGGTTGCAGTACACGCAGCGGAACGCGAGCAACACTTGGTGGGTAGCGGCAGATAGGTCTGTTAGCGGCGGGTGAAGCACTGTTGCTTCAGGTGGCCTGGATGGTTGCGTAAGGCTGCACAGGTAGCGTGATGCTGAACATTCATAAAATTCTTGTTCCGGTTGTGTTCACGAATACCTCCCGGCAGGTTGTGCACCAGGCCGCCTGGTTGGCTCGCCGCTTTCAAGCGGAGATAATCCTGCTGCACGTGGTGACGCCTTTCGGCTATCCTGCCGGCGTGCTGGAGGGCGGGCACGAGATCACCGCGCGGGATTTACACGCGCACATCGTCCAGCGGGCTCAGAGCGATCTCGATCAGGCGCTATGGCCAGAGCTCGATGGGATCTCGGTCACACGCTTGCTGCTCAGAGGCGACCCGGCCCACGAAATCGTGGAGATGGCTCGCGACCGGAACGTCGATCTGATCGTGATGTCAACCCGTGGCCATGGGTCGTTCTACCGCTTTCTATTGGGCTCAGTGACAGCGAAGGTGCTGCACGAAAGTCATTGCCCGGTCTGGACAGGCGCTCACCTGGAAGACGGGCCGGCGCGCGAGTTCTCGATCCGCCGGGTCCTCTGCTCGGTGGATTTGGGTCCCCATAGCCATCACACTTTATCACTGGCCGCGGAGATGGCTGCGGCCGTCGATGCGACGCTTACGCTCGTCCACATCACGACCAGCGTGGAGATCTACGGCCCTGGCGGATCCCATGTCGACCCCGTGTGGAAGTTGACAATTGTGGGCTCCGCCGCCAAAGAGATCGCCAGGCTTCAGCAGGAAGTGGGCACGAAGGCCGAAGTCATCATCGATAGCGGCAATATCCCGCAGCTGTTGAACCGGGCGGCAGAGCAAACGAAGGCTGATGTTCTGGTCCTTGGACACATTCCTGGGCGCAGCCATCTGGGGGACAATGGCGAAGGCTACGGGATTATTCGGGAATCGCACATCCCGGTCCTGAGCGTCTGAGGACTCCGAGGTCTGAATTGAAGTCGGGGAATCGCGCGATTGATAAGTAGATCCGGTGCCAGACTACGTCACTCGAAGGCTGAAACGACTCGGAAGATTCTCGGCCTACGATTCACCCTAAATCCGTTCTTTGGCGTTATACAGATTCACGCGGTGATCGGCCCAGGAAATGGACTCAACCCAGCGAGTGGGAACCAGCACCGACCGGCCGTGAAGCCAGTCTCCCGTCTTCACATCCAAGTAGCCCAGATGCCAGGACGCGTCGTCCAAAATGAAGCCGTCCATGTGCCCGATAGCACCGTCCGAGGCCCAAACTTGGTAATCCGCTAAGTCCCACACACTGCGGAGATGCGAGTCACCCTTAGTGTGCATCGGGTATTCCTTGCCTGTTGGAATTGGAGACACGGGGCCAAATTCCTCCCAATAGGCCGGCCAACCAAAGTACTCCACCATAGCGATTTCTTGCTGGCGCGAAACCGATTTTTGAGAATCAACATCCGGACTATTGCGCACTTGCTCCCTTGTTAAGCGGACGTGGAACGTTTTCTGTGTCCAATCGGGCTGTTCCACTGCCGTGATCGCAAGAACCACAGCTCGCCGGGCCAGCCAGCTTCCCACATCGACGACCAAATAGCGAAGCGTCCATGACTGGTCGTCGAAAAGAAAGTTGCGGATACTTCCGATGTCGCCGTCTGTTGCAATAACGGAAGATCCTGTTAAGGTTGCCAAGTCGTGAAACATGCTCCTCCGGGCGGGTCGAAGGTCTCTAGCAGGTTGCGGAAAAAGTCCCTGGGGCACTTACAATGGCACTTACTAACATCTGCAAGTGGTTGATTCTACACTCGACCAAGCGCCAAATCGAACCGTTTCTGGGATCAAAATACC
>Ga0182024_10005114_pt1 | contig 29628 bp, 24 predicted proteins | sample P32metaG_FD_120480 | JGI IMG/M metagenome (GOLD analysis project Ga0182024, IMG submission 120480) | Permafrost microbial communities from Stordalen Mire, Sweden - P3-2 metaG (Illumina Assembly) | ecosystem: Environmental > Terrestrial > Soil > Wetlands > Permafrost | place: Sweden: Stordalen...
GCGGTGGCGTCTTTGACGATGAAGGTGGCCACCCCGGTGCCCGAAGTGGTGGTCGAGGCCGGGGTGATCGCCGAGTGGCCGGCGCCCTGGCTGAGCGTGACGGTGTCCCCGGCGACCGGGTTCTTGTACTGATCGGTCACCGTGACCGTCACCGTCGAGGTGCTGGTCCCGTTGGCCAGCACGGCGGCCGGGCTGGCCACGGCGGTCGAGACCGAGGCCGAAGCCCCCGCCGCCACAATCGAATAGGACGACGAGGCCGCCACCACGGTGTCCGACGAGGTCGAGACCCCCATGGACACGGTCCCGGCAACGGTCGGATTCGTGACCCCGTTGACGGCAACCGTGACCGAAGAAGTGGCGCCGACGCTCGAGGCCGACAGCGTGACGGCGACCCCCGAACCGCTGGGCGTGACGCCCGAGACGCTCGAACCGGTCACGGTGTAGTCGGCGGCTGACGACGGGAAGCTGGTGCCGCTCGGACCGGCCAGGGTGATGGTCGATCCTGCGACCAGAGCGCCACCCGACGAGGTGATGAACGTCGTCGTCGCGATGACGCCAGCGGAGCCGGCCGTGTTCGTCGACAAGGTCACCGTGGGGTTCGTCACCGAGGATGGGCAGAGTGCGCCGAGGAGGTTGACCCCGTCGGGGGCGCCCCACCCAGAAGCGTTGTCCCATCCGATGCCTGCGGCGTACTTTCCCCCGTTGGTCCCGGTGTAGTCGTTGTTGCCGCTCGTGACGTCGTAGAAGTTCGGACCCGCGACGAGTGCGTAGAGCCGAGGGTTGAGGAACCCGAGTGGTGCGCTGCATCTCCGGTTGGCCAGTGCGCTGAGGGCCCCCCACAGAGGTGCAGCCGCACTAGTGCCACCGATAGGTTCCCAACTCCCGTTGAAGTACACGATGTAGCCGTGTTGGGGGTCTGCTGCGGCGGACACGTCGGGCACCTGTCGACACGACGCCGAGGTCGTCGCACTCGTGGGCGAGATGTCGCAGTGCCCGCCTGCCGGGGCCGACCCGGTGACGCTCTGCCAGGTGGGTTTGGCCCACTGCACCGAGACCCCGCCACCTCCGGCGCCGTTGGATATGGCCCGTTCGTTCCACACCGTCTCGGTGGCCGGGGCCGAAGATGACACAAGGTCGGTGCCCCCAACGCCGGTGACGAACGGTTGGCTGGCAGGGTCATCCACCGACAGGGCCGTCGAGGGCGACCCGCACGCCTCGGAGCCGTCGTCGCCGCTGGCGGCCATGATCGTCTGGCCCTGCAGGGCCGCCTGTTCGAAGACGGTGTTCTCGGCGGCCGAGGCGGTCGGGTCGGACTCAGGCTCGCACAGACCCCAGCTCGTACTCATCACCTGCGCCTGGTCGTCCGAAGCCCATTGGGCGTAGTCGTCCAACTGGTCGCCATTGGGTGCCTCGTAGACCGCCAGGTTCGCCGCCGGGGCAAGGGCGGCCACTGTTTCGATGTCGAGGGCGGCCTCGCCGCCCCCGGTCCCGACGCCGGGACCCCCGTCCACGTTCACGTTGTGAAGGGTCCCGTAACTCACCCCCGACGGCAGCGTGAAGCACTCCTCGTACGTGGTGATGTCGGAGAGCGAGTACGGCTCGAGTTCGAGGAGCGCCACCGTCTCGCCACTGCCGTAGTCGTTGTTGGCGTACGCCGTGCTGAGGCCGTAGGTCGAGGCCAACGTCGGGGCAGTGTATGAGTTGGTCCCGCTGGCGGTGGCGTTGGCCGCGGAGCAGCCGGTCGGGTTGCCGATGTCCGGGCGCTGCGTGCTCTGGGCGCCGACGGCGGCGTGCGCGGTGGGCGCGGCCGGTGCGACGGCCGCCGAACGGGCCAGGTAGAGGTTCGAAAGCCCGTCGACTCCGGTGATCACCGCGGCCAACGACGACGGGACACGTGGCGCCGTGCTGTTGGCGAAGGCCACTCGGCCGCCCGGCAGCCGGTACTCGAGCAGGCTCGTGTCGAGGACGCGCGCGACCTGCCGGGCCGGACCCTCGGCCCCGACGATGAGACCGCCGTCGTAGTCGGGCCCCGGCGAGAGGCCCCAGTGCGACATCGCCGAGCGCACCGCCGCTACGCCGCCCGGCGCCGGTGCGAAGCGCCGGGCGAATTCACCCTTGGCCAGGTAGTGACGGTATTGCGGCGAGGAAGGGTCGGACACCGCACCGGCCAACCGGGCCAATCCGGCCGGGTCGCGGGGGGCCAAGAGGAAGCGGATGTCGATGGGCCGGTCGGCGGGCACCGGGCCGATCGGGATGGCGCCCGGTGGCAGCCGGGGCGCCCGGCCGACGGCAGGGCTCTTCGCGTCGGGCGCCGCTGCCGTCAGGTGGGCCGAGGCGCGCCCGCCCCGGCCCACCGCCGGCGCCGCCGACGGCACCGGATCCCCCGGTGCCGGCACGGCGGTGCGGGAATGCCCGTCGGCGGGTCGGGACCGGGCGGGCGAGGTCGTCGTCGAGTGTTCGGCGCCAACGAGACTGGGTGTCGGCCGGGTGACCGTCCACTCGAGCGCGCCGGCGGCCAGGAAAGAGATCGTGAGCGACACGCCGAGCAGTGCCCGGAGTCTCCCCGGGCGGCTACCAACCCACCGGGTTTTCCACCTTCCGCCTGGTCGCGCCACCCAGCAAGTATGACGATGTGGTGACCCCGACGGCCCTCGGGCATCGCGGGCTCAACTGAGCGGTCCGGGGGCTCAGGCAGGGTGGGAGTGAGAACGACGCTCCGCGACGACTACGTCGAGACGGGGAGTGCGACCTTTATCCCTGCCTGGTGCAGATAGGTGAGCTTGCGCTCGAGTATGCCCTGCCAGACACCCAGTTCCTGATCGAAGTGAAGGCGGTCGCCGTCTTCACACGCGTGCTCGAGCTCGTCGAACGCCGCGTCTTCAGCGTCCAGCAGCTCGCGGTACTTGAGGAGGAAGTGGTCGTCGAGCGACAAGGGCACGTGTGTCTCCCATCTCCAGGGCCTGCACGACGCAGGCCGCCGCGTCCGAGGTTATCCCCCATGCCTTCGCAGATGCCCCGGCACCCTTTGACCAGGGCCGACGGTCGGTCCCATCTACGATGTCGTGATGGGGAGCAACGGATTGCACGCCAACGGGGTCGTCGCGACCGATGGTTTGGACCCGATCCACGTGCGGGCCTTGCGGGCCGACGAATCGGCCAGGTTGGGCGAGGCGATCCGGGCGGCCTACGGCGACACCTTTGACGACCCGTGGGTCTACGACGCCCACGAGGTGGCCCAAAGGATCTCCGATGGCCTGTTGGTGTCGTGCATCGCCGAGTCCGAGAACGGCCGGCTCCTCTGCCATGGTGCGATGAGCTTCCGTCATCCCCATGACCAGGTGGGCCACGTCGGCCAGGCCGTCACCGTGCCCGACGCCCGGGGCCAACACCTTTACACCTCGGTCAAACGGCACCTGGTGTACCTGGCGAAAAAGCGCGGGCTCGCCGGGCTCTACAGCGAGACCACCGCCGCCCACCCTTACAGTCAGATGGCGAACATCGAGCTCGGGGCCCACGAGACCGGGTTCTTGCTGGGTTGGATCCCCGCCACCGTCGACAACAACGCAGCCGAGTCCGAGGCGCACCGCCGCAGAGCCGCCGCGCTGTTCTACCTACGGACGAACGCCAAGCCGGCCCGGCTGGTCTTTGCTCCGCCCCGTCACCGCGACATCATCCAGCGCATCATCGGCACCTGCCGGCTGCACGCCCGGCTGGCCGAGCCCACGAGCCGACAGCGTCTGGAGCAACGGTCGAAACTCCACACGCATCAGGACAGGACACACAATCTGGTTGTGGTCAACGTCACAGAGCCCGGGGCCGACCTGACGACCGCACTCAGCGACGTCCGGGCCCGGGTCTTTGATGCCGGGTTTGAGGCGCTCTACGTGGACCTCCCGTTGGAGTTGGCCGCCACCGCGCAGGTGGCCGACCACTTGGAGGCCCTCGGGGTCTCCTTCGCCGGAATCTTCCCGAACAGTCGTGAGCATGGCGACGTCCTCCGACTCCAAACGCTCAACGGGGTGCGGGTCACCGCCGAGGACGTCGCGGTCGCGTCGGACCACGGCCGGGAATTGCTTGACTACGTGCTGGCCGATCTCTCGGCCACCGGTCACGCCGTCGCCTGAACCAGTGTCGAGGCGGGACGTCGAGTACCTCGTGATCGGGGCCGGGCTCTTGGGCTTGGCGACGGCTCGGGTTCTCGCCCGGGCCGGCCGTGAGGTCCTGGTCCTCGAGGCCTCGGTGGTCGGCCACGCCGGCGCCGGTTCGAAGGGCACCGCCCGCATCTTCCGATTGGGGTATCCCGACCCGCGCTACGTGCGGATGGCCCAGGCGGCCGAGCGCCACTGGCGGGAACTCGAGGCCGAGTCGGGACGAGCGCTGCTGCACACGACCGGCCAGATCGACTTCGGCGAGGGAATGGATGCGGTGGCTGCCGCCTTGGGCGAGGCCGGGGCCCCGATTGTCGTGCTCGGAGCGGCCGAGGTGGCGGAACGCTGGCCTGCGCTGTGCGCCCGCGGACGGGCGATCTACGAGCCGAGCTCGGGGGTGCTGGCGGCTGACGAGTGCCTTGCCGCGCTCGGCGACGGTGTGGAGGTCCTCGAGGGAGTGCGGGTGACCGGCCTGGTTGACGACGGGCGGGAGGTGGAGGTCCGCGGCGGGAGGGAGGTCTACGGCGCGAGGGTCGCCATCGTGTGCGCCGGGGCGCGCACGATGGCACTCCTCGACGCGCTCGTGCGCGTGCCGCTCCAGGCCAGCCTCGAGCAGGTGGCCTACTTCGCGTTGTCCGGGGTCACCCCGGCACCGCCGATCTTCATCGAGTGGGGGACGCCCGCCCTCTACGGCCTGCCCGAGCCCGACGGGCAGCGCTACAAGATGGCCTTCCACGGCAACGGACCGGTGGTCGACCCCGTGACGGCCGCCTTCGAGGCCGATCCGGCCATGGTGGGGGCGCTCGGGGAGGCGGCCCGGCGACTCTTGCCGGCTCTCGACCCGGTGCCGGTCACCACCGAGCGGTGCGTGTACGACAACACCGCGGACACCGACTTCATCGTTGACCGCGTCGGCCGGGTGGTCATCGGGGCGGGCACCTCGGGCCATGGTTTCAAGTTCGGCCCGCTGCTCGGCGAAGCCCTGGCCGACTTGGCCACCGGCACGACGCCGTCGATCGACCTCGAGCGGTTCGCGCTGTCCCGCGCCACCCTCAACTGAGCGAACGCGCGGTCGCCTTCGTCGCATCGGACACGCGTCGAGGCGCCGGGATCAGCTGCGCTCGCCCAGCCCTCTGACCGTCACCAACGCCACCGCCATCAAACGGTTCTCATGACCGAGATCGGTGATCTTGACCTCGACCACGGCATCGCGCTTCCCGGTCCGCAGTGGCCGCCCGACGGCCCGGATCGGGCCCACCCGGCCCGGGGCGAGAAAGGAGATCGAAATGTGCTCGGTGGCCACCATGGTGCCAAGAGCACGAGCTGCAGCGGATGCGCCGGCCACGTCGGCCAAGGTGGACACCACCCCGCCTTCGAGCGATCCGACCGGGCCGCACAGCTCCTCTCGCAGGGCCATCTCGACGGCGACGGCCCCGGGTTCGTCCGCGACGTCGGCCCACCGAACACCGAGAGTCTGTTGGAAGGGGGTCCCGACGACAGTCCCGGGCTCGGTCACCGCCTGATGGTAGACGCCGCACCGGGCCGGCCGGTTCTTCGCCCGCCCGCCCGCTGCCCGCCCGCCCGTTGCCCTCAGTAGGTGGTGGCGGCCCGAAGGTCGCCCAGGCACTCAGCTGCCGCGCGCAGCAGGCTCTGCGCGGCGACGAGGACCGAAAGGTCCCCTCGGACCCGGACCCGGCCCGCCCCCAATGCCTGGGAGGCGTCGAGCTCGCCCCGGGACAGGGCGGCGGCGTCGGCGTAGGAGAGGGAGACGGTGACGTCGGGGGTCTCGGTGGCATCGAGCCGGAGCGAGCAGCGGCCGTCGGTGACCAACAAGGTGACGGTGATCTCGCCACCCGGGGCGTCGGGGACCGACTGGGCGACACAGAAGTGTCCGCTGGACGCCACCAGCGAGCCCTCGCTGTTGGTTGCACCGACGTCGAGGTCGGCAACGCCGGCATTGAAGGCGTCCACCCATTCGGGTGAGTAGAAGCGGGGCACGGCTCGAGAGACTACCGGGCGGTGATGCGCGCCCTTCTATTCGCTGCCGGCCGTCGTCTCCGTCGCGTCTTCGCCGTCTCGGGGTCCCGCCACGACCGGCTCCGCGGTGGGGGCCGGCACGGTCTCCCAGACGGTCGTGATCTGTTCGGGGCGTCCCGCCGCTGCCTGTTCGGGGGTCAGCTTCGTGCGGCGCCGGATCTTGCGACCGAGCCAGCCCACCGGGTCGAAGGACGCGTCCACGACGCGCTCTTTCAACGGGATGATGGCGTTGTCGGTGATCTTGATGTGCTCGGGGCACACCTCGGTGCAACATTTCGTGATGTTGCACATTCCGAGGCCGGCCTTGTGATGGAGCAGCTCGCGCCGGTCGTTCGTGTCGAGGGGGTGCATCTCGAGCTCGGCGAAACGGATGAAGAAGCGGGGGCCGGCGTAGGTGGTCTTGTTCTCCTCGTGGTCCCGGACCACGTGGCAGACGTCCTGGCACAAGAAGCACTCGATGCACTTGCGGAACTCCTGGCTCCGCTCGATGTCGATCTGCTGCATGCGGTAGCCCTCGGGCGGGGCGGGTGGCGGTGCGAAGGGGGGAACGGTTTTGGCCACCTCGTAGTTGAAGCTCACGTCGGTGACCAGGTCGCGCAGGATCGGGAAGGCCCGCATTGGCGCGACGGTCACCGGGCCCTCGGGGAGGGTGTCCATGCGGGTCATGCACAAAAGACCCGGGCGGCCGTTGATCTCGGCCGAACACGAGCCGCACTTGCCGGCCTTGCAGTTCCAGCGACAGGCGAGGTCCGGCGCCTCGGTGGCCTGGATGCGGTGGATCACGTCGAGGACGACCTCGCCCTCTTGGGACGCGAGGGTGTAGTCGGCGAACGCACCGCCGTCCTGGTCGCCCCGCCACACCCGCAAACTGCAGTCGGGCATCAGTGTCCCTCCTCTAAGAGCTCACGAAGTTCGGGCGGCATCTCGGGAATCGGCTCGGGGCCGATGTCGATCGGCTGGCCGGGTCCCCGGTGGTCCCGTTGGTGCTGGACGAAGTTGACCTTGCCGAGTTCGGGGTCGGCGTCGGGGTAGTCCTCACGGGTGTGCCCGCCCCGGCTCTCTTTCCTGGCCAGGGCCCCCTGGGCCACCGCCGTCGACGTGGTGAGCATGGCGGGGAGATCGGTGGCGAGGTTCCAGCCCGGGTTGTAGGCCCGGCCCCCACTGACCGAGAGGTTGTCCACCCGGGCCGACAGTTCGCCCAGCTTGACCAGGGCCTTTTCGAGCTCGGGCCCCTTGCGGATGATCCCGACCAGGGTCTGCATGGTCTCTTGGAGGTCGCGGTGCACCTCGTAGGGGTTCTCCCCCTGCTCGCGCCCGAGGGGCTCGAGGGAACGGGCGATCACCGTCTCGACCTCGGCGTCCTGCAGCGTGGGTACGCCGCTGCGGGCCTCGGCGTAGTCCGCCGCTCCAAGCCCGGCCCGGCGACCGAACACGAGCAGGTCCGACAGCGAGTTGCCCCCGAGCCGGTTGGCCCCGTGCATCCCGCCGGCCACCTCACCGGCGGCGAAGAGCCCGGGCACGGTCGCAGCCTCGGTGTCGCCGTCGACGCGGACCCCGCCCATCATGTAATGACACGTCGGGCCCACCTCCATGGCGGTGGTGGTGATGTCGACCCCGGCCAGCTCCATGAACTGGTGGTACATCGACGGCAGCCGTCGTCGGATGTACTCGGCCGGGCGCCTGGAGGCGATGTCGAGGTAGACCCCGCCGTGCGGGGTGCCCCGTCCCGCTTTCACCTCGGTGTTGATCGCCCGGGCCACCTCGTCGCGCGGGAGAAGGTCGGGCGTCCGGCGGTTGTCGGTGTGGTCGTCGTACCAGCGGTCGGCCTCCTCTTCGGTCTCCGCCGTCTCGGCCCGGAACATCGGGGCCACGTAGTCGAACATGAAGCGCGAGCCCTCGGAGTTGCGCAGCACCCCACCGTCGCCCCGGACGCCTTCTGTGACGAGAAGCCCGCGCACCGACAGCGGCCAGACCATGCCGGTCGGGTGGAACTGGACGCTCTCCATCTCGATGACGTCGGCCCCGGCCCAGATCGCCATGGCGTGGCCGTCGCCTGTCGACTCCCACGAGTTGGAGGTGAACTGCCAGGACTTGCCGATCGATCCGGTGGCGAGCACGACGGCCTTGGCCGAGAAGGTGATGAACTCACCGCTCGGGCGCCAGTACCCGACGGCCCCGCTGACCCGGCCGTCGGTGTCGCTCAAGAGCTGGAGGATCTTGCACTCCATGAACACGTCGATGTCCAGACTCACGGCCTTCTGCTGGAGCGTGCGGATCATCTCCAACCCGGTGCGGTCACCCACATGGGCGAGGCGCGCATAGCGGTGGCCGCCGAAGTCGCGCTGGGTGATGCGGCCATCTGGGGTGCGGTCGAACAGCGCCCCCCACGCTTCGAGCTCGAAGACCCGGTCCGGGGCCTCTTGGGCGTGGAGCTGGGCCATGCGCCAGTTGTTGAGGTACTTGCCGCCCCGCATGGTGTCGCGGAAGTGCACCTTCCAGTTGTCCTCGGCGTAGACGTGGCCCATGGCGGCGGCCACGCCGCCCTCGGCCATCACCGTGTGGGCCTTGCCGAGGAGCGATTTGCAGACCAGGGCGGTGCGCAGCCCGCGCTGGTGGGCCTCGATGGCGGCCCGGAGCCCGGCGCCGCCGGCGCCGATGACGATGACGTCGTAGGTATGCGATTCGTAGTCGGTGGCCATGGGGCTCCTGGTTGGCGGGCTAGAAGAGCTTGTAGTCGGTGATCGTCCCACTGGCCACCAACCGCACATAGAGGTCGGCGAGTGCGACGAAGACCAGGCTGGCCCAGGCGAACTTCATGTGGTTGGCGTTGAGCGGGCTGAGCAGCTTCCAGAACTTGTAACGGATGGGATGGTCCGAGAAGGACTTCAACTGTCCGCCGCACAGATGGCGGCAGGAGTGACACGAGATGCTGTAGAGCCACAGCAACGCGGCGTTCACACACAGCACCAGGGTCCCGACGCTGACGCCGATCCCGAGCCCGGGCTCGCGGAACGCCTCGATGGCGTCGATGGTGAGGATCACGTTCAAGATGAGCCCGAGGTAGAAGAACCAGCGGTGGATGTTCTGGAGGACGAGGGGGAAACGGGTCTCACCGCTGTAGGAGCCGTGCGCGTCGGCCACGCCGCAGTTGGGGGGGGAGAGCCAGAAGGAGCGGTAGTAGGTGCGCCGGTAGTAGTAGCAGGTGAGGCGGAACCCGAGCGGGACGATCAGGATCAAAAGGGCCGGCGAGATGGTCCACCAGCTGATGACCGTCGACGGGTGGCTGCCCGGCACGCAGCTGGCGGCCAGGCACGGCGAGTAGAAGGGCGAGATCAGGTCCCGGTGCATGGCCCCACCGACGAAATAGTTCTTGTTCACGAAGGCGGCCCACGTCGAGTACACGACGAAGGCGGTGAGAATGACCGCGGACACGAGCGGTTGGATCCACCAGTTGTCCGAGCGCAGGGTCGGGACATCGGGTCCGCCACGGGTCCCGCCGAGTTCAACGGGGGTGATCGCTGGCTTCTCCGCCGTCTCGACCGTCGTCACGAAGTTCTCCCTTTCGTGCGGATCGTCGACGGGTGCCGGGGCCACCGTCTTCGACCCGCGCCAAATCCCCGGCCGGGGTGCTGATTTCCTCATCTTTCCAGAACGCAGGTGCCGCGGCGCAAGTTTTCGCCCCGCAATGTCCGCCCGGGCCGCGCCGCGGGAACCCGGACCCCCGCATCGCTCCCGCAGATGACGGGTATCGCCCGAACGGGTCCCCCCGGTGCCCGTCGCCCAGCGGGACCGGCGGTCGACGGCGCGCAGGCACGCCCCCCGGGCACCGGGCCTAGGCTCGGCCCATGGCTGAATCACCACTCCAGATCCCCGCCCCGCCCCACGATCTCCCACGGACCCTCGGGGACCTGCGGGCGTCGGGATGGAAGTCGGTGCCCGTCTCGGTCGAGCTGCGGCGCAACGCGGCGGCCAAGATCGCGGACGGCGGCCCCCTGATCGAGGGCGTGCTCGGTTTCGAAGACACCGTGATCCCCCAGCTCGAGAACGCGCTGTTGGCCGGCCACGACGTGATCTTGTTGGGTGAGCGCGGTCAGGCCAAGACCCGCCTGATCCGGTCCCTCGTCAGCCTGCTCGACGAATGGTTGCCGGTGGTCACCGGATCGGAGATCAACGACGATCCGTACGCGCCGACCTCGCGCTTCGCCCGGCTCACCGTCGCCGACGGGGGGGACGAGACACCGATCAACTGGATCCACCGCAGCGACCGCTACGGCGAGAAGCTGGCCACCCCCGACACGTCCATCGCCGACCTGATCGGGGAGGTCGACCCGATCAAGGTGGCCGAGGGCCGCTACCTCTCCGACGAACTGGCCATCCACTACGGCCTTGTACCCCGGGTGAACCGGGGGATCTTCGCCATCAACGAACTGCCCGACCTGGCCGAGCGGATCCAGGTCGGTCTGCTCAACGTCTTAGAAGAGCGCGACGTGCAGATCCGTGGCCACCGGATCCGTCTCCCGATCGACGTGGTGCTGGTGGCCACGGCCAACCCCGAGGACTACACCAACCGCGGTCGCATCATCACCCCGCTGAAGGACCGTTTCGGAGCCCAGATCCGCACCCACTACCCGCCGACCACCCGGATCGAGGCGGCCATCATGATCTCTGAAGCCGTCGTGCCGGCCGGTGGCCCGACGGTCAGCGTGCCCGCGTACCTGGCCGAGGTGGTGGCCGAGATGAGCCAGCTCGCCCGCAAGAGCCCGCACCTCAACCAGCGCAGCGGGGTGTCGGTGCGCCTCACCATCGCCAACTACGAGACCCTGGTGGCCAATTCCGTGCGCCGGGCCCTGCGCACCGGCGAGCCGGTGGCGGTCCCCCGGGTGAGCGACTTCGCCGCGCTCGTGTCGTCGACCCAGGGCAAGATCGAAGTCGAGGCCCTCGAGGAGGGCCGGGAGGCCGAGGTGGTCACCCAGCTGGTGTCGGCCGCCATCCTGGCCGTCTTCCGGCGCCGGGTCACCCTGGCCGACCCCGCGGCGGTCATTTCCTCTTTCGACGCCGAGGTCGTGGTCCACGCCGGCGACGACCTGGCGGCGGCCGAGTACCTCGCCGTGCTGGCCGATCTGCCGGCGCTCGAGCCACCGACCCGGGCCCTGGCCGGCCCCGAGGCCTCCGAGTCCCCGGCCCTTCTGGCAAGCGCTCTCGAGTTCCTCTTGGAGGGCCTGCACCTCACCAAGCGCTTGAACAAGGACGCCTCGGGATCCCGGGCCCTCTACCGGAGCCGCACGTGACCGGCGGGCGGTGTCAGCGGTGACGGCGCGCTACGACTACACCCGCTGGGACGGCTCCCAGGAGCTCTCGGCCCTGGACCCCGAGGACCTGTTGGCCGAGTTGACCGACGACCTGTTGTCCGGCGGCGACCTCGACGACGCGCTGCGCCGGATGATGCGCTCGGGCATGCGGTCGGCCGACGGGGAGCAGACCATGGGCCTGCGCGATCTGCTCGAGCAGATCCGCCGCCGCCGGGCCGAGATGCTCGAACAGGGCGACCCCGACGAGCAGTTCGCCGAAGTCAACAAGGAGCTCCGCGAGATCCTCGCTGAAGAGCGGACGGCCATCGACGAGCTGGCCGACGAGGCCGCCGCTTCGGGCGACGACCGGCGCAAGCAGGTGACCGACGACGTGACGGCCGAAAAACGAATGGCCCTCGATCTTCTGCCCGACGACCTGGCCGGTCGGGTGCACGAACTCCAGCACTACGAGTTCGTCTCGAGCGAGGCCCGCGAGAAGTTCGAAGCACTGATGGAGAGCCTGCGCAAGGAGGTGACCGACACCTACTTCAAGGGGATGACCGAGGCGCTCGGCTCGCCCGATCCGGCGCAGCTCCAGCACATGCGCGAGGCCTTCGACGCGCTCAACACCATGTTGGAGCAACGCGAACGCGGGGAACCGCTCGATCCGACCTTCGACGAGTTCATGGAGCGGTTCGGCGACATGTTTCCCGGGGCCACCTCACTCGACGAGCTGCTCGAGCAACTGGCCGCCCGCATGGCCGCCGCCGAGGCCATGTGGCAGTCGCTCTCGCCCGAACAACGCGACCAGCTGCGCTCCCTCGCCGAGTCCCTCTTGGAGGACATGGACCTGCGGTGGCAGATCGAGCGGCTTTCGGCCAACCTGCAGCGGGCGGTCCCCGACGCCGGGTGGGGTCAGGGATACCGCTTCAGCGGCGAGGGGTCGATGGGGATGGGCCAGGCGACCGACCTTGCGGCCCAGCTGGGCGAGCTCGAGCGGATCGAAGACCTCCTCCAATCGGCCTCCTCGCCGGCCGCCCTGAGCGAGGTCGACATGGATCAGGTGGCCCGCCATCTCGGTGATGACGCCGCCCGCTCGCTCGAACGCCTGTCCCGGCTCGCCGCCGAGCTGGCCGAGGCCGGCCTGATCGAGAACAAGGGCGGTCGGACCGAGCTCACCCCCAAGGGCGTGCGGCGCCTCGGACAGCGGGCGCTCGGTGACCTGTTCTCCCAGATGGCCCGGGACCGTCTCGGTGACCACAAGGCCACCTGGTCGGGGGCCGGTCATGACCGCGAGGAAACGACCAAGCCCTACGAGTACGGCGACCCGTTCAACCTGCACCTCTCAGAGACCGTGCACAACGCCATCCGCCGGGGCGGGGCCGGGGTCCCCGTGCACCTCTCCTTGGAGGACTTCGAGATCGTCGAGACCGAAGCGCTCACTCGCTCGGCCACCGCCTTGTTGGTCGACCTGTCGATGTCGATGCCCATGCGCGACAACTTCGTGCCGGCCAAGAAGATGGCGATGGCCCTCCAGACCCTCATCTCGAGCCGCTTCCCCCGGGACTTCCTCGGCATCATCGGGTTCAGCGAAGTGGCCCGGGAGATCAAGCCCGAAGACCTGCCGACCGCCATGTGGGACTACGTGTACGGCACCAACCTGCAACACGCGTTGTTGGTGGCCCGCAAGATGCTGGCCCACCAGCACGGGACCAAGCAGATCATCGTGGTGACCGACGGCGAGCCGACGGCCCATATCGAGCCCGACGGCGAGGTGTTCTTCAATTACCCGCCGGTGCCCGAGACGCTGCGCATGACGATGGCCGAAGTGGTGCGTTGCACCCGGGCCGGCATCACCATCAACGTCTTCGCCCTCGACCTCGAGCGGACCCAGTTCCCCTTCGTCGACCAGATCGCCAAGATCAACGGCGGGCGTACCTTCTACACCACGCCCGATTCGCTGGGCGGCTATGTGCTGGTCGATTTCCTCCAGCACCGTCGCATCCTGCGCCCCGCCGGCTGACCGGCCCCCCAAGGGCGTCCGAGCGCCCGACGGGCGGTGCTTCCGAGCACGTCGGTGCCTGTGTGGGCACGGCCACCAGGCAGTTGTGATCGCCTTCACTTGCACGAACCTGGGCATTCCCTCTTGCGTAGTGCGAACGGATGGTGAAAGATGACACCGTTGTAGTTACATCGGTGCCACATGATGTGGCGAGGGGAGGCGAACCGATGGACCTTGTGTCCCTTTTGTACGGTCGCCAAGAAAAGAGCTGGCAAGCACAGGCCAACTGCATGGGCGTGGACCCGGACCTGTTCTTTCCCGAGCGCGGTGCATCCACCCGTGAGGCCAAGGAGGTGTGCCGGGGTTGCGTTGTCCGCGAGGACTGCCTCGAGTACGCCCTGGCTAACGGCGAGAAATTCGGCATCTGGGGAGGGATGAGCGAGCGGGAGCGTCGGCGCCTCCGCAGGGCCCGGGCGATGCAACGCCGGGCCTCCATGGTCAGCGCCAGCTAGTCGGCAACGACCCCCACCGACTCCATGCGGGCCTCGAGGGTCATCTCGGGACCGAGAGCCAGCTGGGCCCAGCGGTGCTCGGGCACATCCGCTAGGACGGCGGCGGGCAGCAGACCGACCAGCTCGCAGCGCTCGACGCCCGCACCGGCGGCGGCGAGCAGGGCGGCGACCTGGTCATAGATCTCGAGCGGCCCGATGGTCCGGGGGTGGACCAAATTGCAGGACACCTGGGCCCGGCCGCCGAGATCGAAACCGAGGGCGCGCACGGCGGGGCTTCGGACCGCGCTCGCCACAGAGCGGGCCAGCGCCACGTCACCGCCTTCGACCCACAGGTTGTAGGCCACCAGGAAGTGCCGGGCGCCGACGGCGACGGCCCCGGCGCTTGGGTGGGGGACCCGAGGCCCGAAATCGGGTCCGAGCTGGCCAAACGCGTCCCGCCGGACCTCCGGCAGCGTCCGATGGGTCGAGGGACCCAGCGGCCCGTAGAGGAACGAGGGGACCAACAATTCTTCGCCGGCCCATCGGGCAAAGCGGTCCCGGGCGCCCATCGCGCCGCCGAGCGGGGGTTCGACGGCCAGACGAATAGACGCAGGGTCGACGGTCGGGGACCGCACGAGGGGCACGAAGGGGACCACGTCGATGACGCCGAAGCGCGGATGGGCCCCGCCATGGGCGGTGACGTCGAGCTCAGTGACGGCGACCCGAGCCAAAGCCCGGGTCGCGTTCTCGAGGATTTCATCGGGACCGGCCAAGGTGAACACCGACCGGTTGTGGTGGGCGTCGCGGTGCCGGTCGAGGAGCGTCGGCCCACAGGAATCAGACAGGCGAGCGAGCGTTTGTGTGTTACAGCCTTCGCTGACGTTGACGACGCACGCGAAGGTCATGAGCCCACCTTCTGGGCTCCAAGCCGAGGAGATTCAGCCAGTGAAGGCCACAGCGGAGTTGCGCCGCCGCCGCAGGATCCGCCGCCGCTCCCGCTCGGAGCACCCGCCCCACACGCCGTGATCAATTCGGTTCGCGAGGGCATACTCTAGGCATGCATCAGAGACCGGGCACTCAGAGCAGATCTTCTGTGCCGCGTGGACACCAAGTCCGTCACTCGGAAAAAAGATGGTGGGGGGAACCTCTCGGCACTTGCCCATTGCCATCCAGTCGGTGTTCATTGGAATCTCCCTTTCTTATGACAAAGTGTAATCACTCGACCCCCTCCAGAACCTTAAATCGGCATAAATTCCACTTCTTTTTGGCGATTTCCGATGGGCCGGTCGGCCGTTGACCACCCCCCCGACTCCGCCGCCACCCGGTTCTGAGGACCCGTCGCAACCGGGGCGACCGGCGCCGCAACCGGGGCTGCAACCGGGACTGCCGGTTCCTCCCGTGGTGACCGACCCCGCGGGCCAACCGCGGCCGGTGCAAGAGCCGTTGCCCGCACCCGCGCCGCAACCCGAGCAACATCGTTTGCAACAATCGCCACCCGGCCAACCCGCACAAGGTCCCCACGGTGCGACGCCACCGCCCTACGCCGCGCCGCCTCCGGTTCCCCCATCGCCCTACGGCGCGCCGCAAGCTCCACCGCCCTACGCCGCGCCGCAAGCTCCACCGCCCTACGCCGCGCCGCCCCCGGTTCCCCCCTCGCCCTACGGCGCGCTGCCAGCCCCGCCCCCCTACGGAGCGTCACCACCCCGCTACGGCGCGCCGCCGGTCGCCCCGCCCTACGGCGCGCCGCCGGGCCCACCGCCCTACGGCGCGCCGCCGGGCCCACCGCCCTACGGCGCGCCGCCGTATCCCTACCGGGGAGGGCCGCCGCCCGGCTACTTCATGCCGGTGCGCATGCCATGGCCTCCGGGTCCGCCACCCCAACGGGTGATCCAGACCCTCACCCGGCGCACCTGGATCTGGGTGGTGAGCGCTACCGCCATCGTTGCCGCGGTGATCGGTGCCGCCGTCGGCGTGGTGAGCGGGATCGGCGTCCAGCAGACCGTGATCGAGAAGTTCTTCCCCAATCAGAGCGTGCTGGCCAAGCCGGCCGACATCCAGGCCATCTTGGCCCGGGTCGAACCGTCGGTCGTCTCGATCGACACGACCGTCTACACCGGGGGCACCGGCGACAGCGGCCAGTTGGTTGAAGGAGCGGGCAGCGGGATGATCCTCACCTCGACCGGTGAGGTGTTGACCAATAACCACGTCGTGGCCGGGGCCACCACGGTCACCGTCACGCTGTTCGGCCAGACCAAGGCGCGCACCGCCCATGTCATCGGCACCGACCCGAGCCAGGACGTCGCCCTCGTCCAGATCGACGGCGCGCACAATCTCCCGACGGTGCAGCTCGGCAATTCGACCCACACACTGGTCGGTGATGCCGTCATCGCCATCGGCAACGCATTGGCTCTCCAGGGCGGACCCACGGTCACCAACGGGATCGTCTCGGCCACGGGCCGTTCCTTGTCGGCCCAGGCGGACTTCTCCAACGCCACGGAGAACCTGACCGGACTGCTCCAGACCGACGCCCCGATCAACCCGGGCAATTCGGGTGGGCCGCTGGTCGATTCCGCCGGCCAGGTGATCGGAATGAACACGGCGGTCGCCACGTCCAGCCAGGGAAATGCCCCGGCCCAGAACATCGGCTTTGCCATTGCCATCGACACGATCAAACCGCTCGTGTCGGGACTTCTCACCGGGGGAACCGGGGGGACCCACGGCGGCGTGACCCCGCCGGCGGGCAACAGCCACACCTCGTACATCGGTGTGGTGGTGGAGAACGTCACGCCGGCGGTGGCCAAGAAGCAGAACCTAACGCCGACGTCGGGGGCCCTGGTCTCAGGGCTCACTCCCGGAGGCCCGGCCGACACCGCGGGCATCAAGGTGGGCGACGTCCTCGTCGCGGTCAACGGATCCCACGTTGCCGGTGTGTCGGCCTTGGTCAAAGACATCCAGGCACACCCGCCGGGGACCAAGGTGTCGGTCGGCCTCTACCGGGGCGCAAAGCAGATGACCGTGACCGTCACCTTGGGGGCTGAACCGGGCTGATCAGCCAGCCGATACGCTGAACTGGTTCGATCCCTGCGGATCTCGGCCCACCGCCGATCTCCGCCGCAGCCCCAGGAGGCCCCATGTCCCCCGACGCAGACGACACGCCGATCGAAGAAGAAGAAGAACCGGTAGAGCCGGTCGGCCACGTGCGCGTCGTCTACCTCGGTCCGGTCGCCCCCCACTGGGACGTCCAGTCAGAGTTCGGTGAGCCCGAGATGATCGACGCCTTCCGGGACCGGGCCATGGCGCGCCTCGTGTTGCTGCCGCCCCACGACCCGCAGTTCCGGCGCAACCGCGAGCGCGTCGTGCGCGATGCGGAGCGTGAGAACCTCACCTTGGACTGGGACCTCGGGTTCGAAGAAGAGCCCCGGGTCGCCCCGGCCGAATCAGCCGTCTGAGTCTTTTTCGGGCAGGCTGATCCGCTCGAGCCAGAGGCCCGGCGCGTCAACTTCGGCCGGGGTGGGCAGCGTGCGATCGGACATCCACAAAAGGGCCAGCCCGTCTTCACCGGCGCGCTCGACGACGCCTCGGGCGAAGGCCACCCCCCGATCAACCTGTTCCCGACCGAGGTCGATGCCGAAGAGCGCGCCCGCCGCCTGCTCGCCCTTCGCGTCTTCGATCCGGTAGCGGTACCAGGCCTCGGTGAGGGCGGCCGCAGAACCGGTGAGCGATGTGGCAATGGTGGCGGTGATGTGGTCGACGTAGCCGCCGAGCGCGGTCGTGAGAGCGATCAGCTGCTCGGAGGTCCGGCGCTGGCTTGGCGTGAGCAGATCGGCCAGTAAGGACTCGGGGTCCGACAGCAGGTTCTGGAGGGACTCGGGATCGGAGGCCTCCCCGCCCAGACGTTCGGCCAGCCCGGCCTGGGCGCTGGCGGCCTCCTTGGTCGCCGCCTCGAGCAGCTCGGTGATGCGGGTGGCCACGTGGGGGCGCCCGAGGACGGCATGGGTGGTCAGCTCGCGCACGCAGACCCACAGCTGGGTCTCGTCAGCGGGCAGGCTCCAGTCCTTGGCGAACACGGCGATGTTGTCGGGGACGACGAGCAGCTCGTCGTCTTTGGGCCAGGGCAGCGGCAGCGCGTACTGCCCGAGCGCCCGTTGGGCGAGGTGTCCGGCGGCCGAGCCGAACTGCAGGCCGACGAGGAGCGGCCCCATAGTGGTGGCGAACTGGCCGAGCAGCTCGCCCAGGCCGCCCGCCCCGGCCAGGTCGTCGGGGAGACCGAGGCCCTCCGTCGGAGGCGGCGACGCCTCCTGGGCGGCCACGATGCCCTCGACCAGGGGTCGCCAAGTCTCGAGGACCTTCTGGGCCCACACCCCCCGTCCGACCGGGAGGAAGGTCACCGGGTGCTCTCCTGAGCCGACACTCAGCCCGGTGGCCTCGGCCACGTGGAGTTCGGCCACCCGGGAGAGTTCTTCGAGTTTGATCCGCTGTATCGGATCGGCGTTGGAATCCGGTGCGTTGTCGGTGGCCACACCTTGGGCGAGGGCCCGGGCGGCCTCCAACCAGGGGGTGCCGGTCCCCGACTGGGTCCCGATCATCTTCAGCAGATCGCCCAGCAGACCCTGGATCGGGTCACCGGGCTCGTTCATCGACATGGCTGCATGCTATGGCGAGGACGACAGAACGACGGCCACCGAACGGGTGCTTCGGGCCCGGGCGACCTCGAGGTGGACCGGGGTCCCCGGTCCGAGCAGGTAGAGGCGGGAGCGCAACTCGGCCATGGAGCGGACCGGGGCCCCGTTGACTTCGGTGATCACGTCCCCGGGATTGAGGGACCCCGCGGCCGGTCCGCCCGGTACGACCGATGCCACCAGGGCACCGGCGGGTGCGTGATCCGCCGGTGTTGCGTCGTGCCCGGTGATCCCGAGCCACCCGTGGTGGACCTGGCCGCTCGAGGCCAACTGCGCGGTCACCCCGAGCACGGTTTCGGTAGGCAAGAAATCCTCGGTGCCCCGCGCCTCGCCGGCCGTCCCGGTGGTGTCGAGCAGGCCGATCACGGCGCCGCTGGGGGTGACCAGCAGCTCACCGGAGAGGGCGGGGACCTTCGAGGTCATCGCATCGACGCTGGCCATGCCCGACGCGTCGCCACCGGTGACCGCCGAGCCGACCGACTTGATGGTGCTGGCCGCCCACACCGTGGCCGGCCGCGGCGTGGACCCGCCGACGGGGCGCGCCATCACCGCCATCACCACGACCGGCCGCTGGGTGCGTTCGGTCATGGCGTCAGTGAAGCGGGCCACCGGCAGGTTGTCGCTCACCCGCAGCAGTGCGATGTCCGACTTCTTGTCCATCCCGACGACGGTCGCCCGTTCTTTTCGTCCGCCGGCGGTGGTCACCATGATCGAGGCGGCCCCGCTCACCGCGTCCGCCGTCGTGGCGATGAGGCCACCCGCAGCCACCGCCACACCGCAGCCTTCGACGATGCCGCGGCTCGATGACACCTTGAGGGCCACCATCGCATCGGCGGTGGACTTGGCCACGGCGGGGACCGCAGCGCAACACCCGCTGCTCACGGTCAGCGCGGTGGTGGCGTCGGGGCCACCGGCCACCGACACGGTGGGGCGCTGGGTCCCGGTGTCGAGCAGCAAGAAAATACCCACGACCACTGCGGCGGCCGCCCCCACGCCGATCATGGCGGTTCCCACGTTGTGCCGGACGCGGCGGACCGGGTCGAGGTCCACAGGCGAGCCGACGGTCCCGGGTCCGGGCGCGTGGGCGCCTGGTTCCAGCTCGGACGGGTGGAGCCAGAGCCGATCCTCAGGAGGGAGCCACCCTCTGAGCGCGGCGCTCTCCGCGCCGTCCTCGTAGGTCTCCTGCCCTTCGTGCCGCTCCCCGGCCCCCTCGTCGTCCGGTCCTCCCCCGGCGGGGTTCGGGCCTTGAGGGGTCACAGACCTCCAGGTTACCGAGGCGTAAGGGGAAGGGGAGGTCGCCCAGGACCCCTAGCATTGCGCGATGTCCCGGGACCTTGCCATCGACCTTGGTACCGCAAATACCCTGGTCTACGCGCGCGGTCGGGGCATTGTGCTCAACGAACCGACGGTGGTCGCCCTCGACACCCGCTCGCGCGAGGTGCTCGCCATCGGCTCTGAAGCCTGGCAGATGATCGGCCGCACCCCGGGTTACATCGTGGCCGAACGGCCGATGCGCCACGGGGCCATCACCGACTTCGACATCACCGAGCGGATGATCCAGGTGCTGCTGCGCCGGTGCGGGGTGGGCAAGCTCAACCGGCCCAAGGTGCTCATCAGTGTGCCCTCGGCGATCACCGCGGTGGAGCGCCGCGCCGTCAAAGAAGCGGCGCGGCGCGCCGGGGCCTCGGCCACTTACTTGATCGAACAGCCCATGGCTGCGGCCATCGGGGCGGGACTCGCGATCCACGAGCCGGTCGGCTCGATGGTGGTCGACGTCGGCGGGGGCACGGCCGAGATGGCGGTGATCTCCCTCGGTGGCGTCGTCGCCCTGCGGGCCATCCGCTGCGGCGGGTTCGACTTCGACGCCGCCATCCAGGCCTATGTGCGCACCGAGCACGGCGTGGCCATCGGGGAGCGCACGGCCGAAGCGGTGAAACTCGCCGTCGGGTCGGCCTTCCCCTACGAGGGCGAGCGGAACGCGGAGATCCGCGGGCGAGAGGTCACCACCGGCATGCCCAAGCTGGTGGTGCTCGAGCCGGCCGAGGTTCGCCTGGCCATCGAGGACCATGTGTCCCAGATCCTTCTCGCCGCGGCCACGTGTCTCGGCGACGCACCCCCAGAGTTGGCCCAGGACATCATCTTCGAGGGCATCCACCTGGTCGGCGGGGGGGCGCTGTTGCGGGGGATGAGCCAGCGGCTGGCCGACGCCACTGCGGTGCCGGTCCACCTGGTCGACACCCCGCTCGAGTGCGTCGCCCTCGGGGCCGGCAAATGCATCGAGTCCTTCAACGAGCTACGCCCGATCTTCGCCTCCGCCGAGCGCTGACAGCCCCTAGGTCGGGGGCCGTTCGAGCAGGATCTCGGCCACCTGGCGTACCTGCCAATCGCGGTCGACCAGGCACCGCTCGAGGGCCGCTTCCACCTCGGGTCCGTCAAAGGCGGCGAGGGCCACCGCGGAGCGACGGCGCACCGTCGGTTTGTCCGACAACGCGCCCAACAACGCGGCGAGACCCCGCACGTCACCGATGGCTCCGAGCGCGGCCACCGCGGCTTCTCGGCAACGGGTGTCGGGGTGCGCGGCCGTCAACGCTGCGAGGGCCGCCGTGGCGTTCGCGTCCTCGTGTTCGCCGGCGGCCCAGCAGGCGGCCTCGACCACCATGGGGTCGGGGTCACCGAGCGCGTCGCGCATCGCCTCGGCCAACACGCTTGATTGCGGTCGGGCTCCGGCCAGCTCGCAGGCCCGCCGGCGCACCGGCGCGGACTCGTCGCGCACAGCGTCGGACAATTCGGGGTCGCCCAGCGCGTCCAGCCGCGCAAGCGCACCAAGGGCGGCGGCCCGCACGACCGGATCGGGATCGGCGAGTCCTTCCCTCGCACCCACCAGGTCGCCGGAGTGGCCGGCTTCGATCACCCGACGCCTGCGGGCCGCGGGTTCCGTGGCAGGATCGTCGGGCACCATCCCGAGTATGACCGAGGCCGACCTCCCCCCCACCTTTTCGCTCCCCGAGCCGGCGTCTGATGTGCCGTCTTCGGGCCCGGCCGACGGGCCGCCGCCCGGGTCCGGACCCCAGGCGAGGCGGAAGTGGCCGACGGTCGTCGTCGCCATCGTGTTCGTTCTGGCGGTCCTTGTCATCGTGTCGAGCCGGATCACCTTGAATGAGTACGCGCTCACCCCCGGTGACGCCCAACCGGTCGACCCGCTCGTGACCGTGCCCCCGGCGAAGGTCCACCGGGTCCACGGCCAGATCCTTCTGACCGACGTCTTCGTCGCCCAACTCACCTTGCTCGAGTACCTGCCGTACCGATGGAATCCCGACGCCCAACTGGTTCCCGGTGCCGAGTTGCTCGACCCCGATACCCCGGCCGGCCAGCTGACCGATCAGGGCTACCTCGAGATGGCCCAGTCCCAGTCCTTCGCCAAGGCGGCGGCCTTCCGCCGGCTCGGCTACGGCGTCCCCGAGCAGAACGCGGGGACCGTGATGTACGCGGTCAAGCCGGGGTCTCCTGGTTCTTCGACCCTCGACGTCGGTGACATCGTCACCGCCGTGGGTGCAACGCCCACGCCCGACACCTGTGCCTTCATCGGCGCGTTGTCGACCTCGGTCCCCGGCCAAAAGGTCCAGCTCACCGTCACCCCGGTCACCTTCAACAACAACGGGGTCCCGGTGCGGGCGAAGACCGTGCACAAGACGGTCCGCCTGGGAAAGCCACCGGCCGGCGGTGCGGCCTCGGGTTGTCCGGGTCTGCACGGTCCGTCCCCGGTGTACCTCGGCGTCGAGATCGAGACCCAGCAGGACTTCACCTATCCGTTCCCGACCTCCATCGACACCGCGCAGATCGGGGGCCCCTCGGCCGGGCTGGCCATGACCCTCGGGCTGCTCGACAAGCTCACGAGCGGCAGCCTTACCGGGGGCGAAAAGATCGCGGCCACCGGCACCATCGACGCGGCGGGGAACGTCGGTGACGTGGGCGGGGTGGCCCAAAAGACCGTCGCCGTCGAGAACGCCGGGGCCCGGGTCTTCTTCGTCCCGCCCGAAGAGCTGGCCGCCGCCAAGTCCAAGGGCAACGCCTCGCTCCATATCTACGCCGTATCGACCCTGGACCAGGCGCTCACCATCCTGGGGCGTCTCGGCGGCCACGTGCCACCGAAGCCACCGGCGGCGGCCGCTCCGCCCAAAGCGCCCTGAGCGGGGCCGTCAGGGACCGGGCGGCCGAACCATCACCGGCCGCCCGGCAGGTCGTAGTCTCTTTGCATGCCTGAGGACCGCCCGACCATCTCCTCGTCCCGAGTGGTGGCGAGCGAGGTGGTGCGTCACTCCTTCCTCACCGTGCGCCGAGGATTCGACCCCCAAGAGGTCCGGGGCTACCTCGATCAGGTGGCCCGGGAGCTCGAGGCGGGAGAAGAGCGCGAGCAGGAGCTGCACCGACAGATCGCCGAGGCCGATGAACGGGCCGAGCACCCCGTCATCGACGAAGCCAGCCTGACCGCAGCCCTCGGTCAGCAGAGCGCGGCGGTGCTTCGCAACGCCCACGACGAAGCGGCCCGCGTCACCCAGCAGGCCGAAGAGAGCGCCGTCGCCCTCGTACGCGAGGCGCAACAACAGGCCACCGACATCATGGTGCGGGCGGAATCGGCCGGGGCCGAGCGCATCGCCGAAGCGGAGCTCTCGGCCGGCACGGTGCAACACGAGGTCGACCAGCGCGCCAACGAGTTACTGACCCGATCCGAACAGCTGGCCGCCGAGCAGGTGGCCCGGGCCGAACAAGTCGGCGCCGATCAACTGGCCGACGCCCGCGCCGAAGCCCAACAGCTGTTGGCCGACGCCCGCGAGCAAGGCCGCGGCATGATCGAACAGGCCCAGGAGGCCCGCCGACGGGTGTTGTCGGACATGGCGCATCGTCGCCGGGTGATGAGCATCCAGATCGAACAGTTCCGCGCCGCTCGCGACGAGCTGGCCGCCGCTGTCCTCGGGTTGCGCGACAAGGTCGACCTGATTGTGGGCGACCTCGCCCACGCCGACGACGACGCCCGGGCTGCCGCGGCCGAGGTGGCGCAACGCCAACCGGTCGAGCCCGACAGCGACGAATTGTTGGCCGAGGCCGAGATCATCGTCGCCGAGCTCGGAGTCGACGTCGCCCCGTCGGATTGGACCCCGCCGGCCCGGGCGGTCACCGAGGCGCCCGGCCCCGCCCACTTTGACGCTGACGCCTCCTTTGCGCCCGAGGCGCCGCCGATCCCCGCTGCCGCCGCATCTCCCGACGGCCCCCGACCTTCCGACGCGTCGGCGCCCCCGACCCTCGCCCGCGGTTCGGAAGCGGGCGACGACACCCCCGAGGGACAGACCGTCGAAGACCTCTTCGCCCGGCTCCGGGCCAGCCACTCGACCGACGGGCCACCGGCCGCTGTCGGGACGGCGACCGATGAGCCCACCCCGGCCGGGGGGACCGCACCGGTGAAATCGGCGAAAACCAAGAGCACAGCCTCGGCCGCAGCGGGCGCGGTAGCGACGGTGACGACCACCGAGCGCGCGCCGGAGTCCATCGCGGTTCTCGAGGGCGACGCGCTGGCCCTCCACCAGCGGGGCGAGCTGCTCGACCCGGTCGCCACCCGCCTCGCCCGCCGACTGAAGCGGGTGCTCCAAGACGACCAGAACCGCCTCCTCGACCAGCTCCGGGCCGGCTCGGGCGCCTGGTCGGACGCACTGTTGGTGGCCGAAGACGACCAGCGCCACCTCTACGCCGACGCCGCGGCGGCGATCCTCGGCGAGGCCGCCGCCGCCGGGGTGGCGTTCGCCCAGCTCTACGGAGCGAAGGGCAAGGTCCCCGAGGACAAGGTGATCGACGCCATGGCCGAGGCACTGGCCGGGACCGTGGTGGCCCCGCTGCGCCGGCGCCTGGCCGGGACCGAGGGCGAAGAGGCGACCGAGCGGGTGGGCGCCGCCTACCGCGAGTGGCGGGGCGAGCGGATCGAGCGGCTGGTCGGTGACTACGCGCTCGGGGCCTTTTGTGCCGGCGTCCAGGCGGCGAGCAACAAGCCGATGCGCTGGGTGGTCGGTGGGACCGGGACTGGATGCGCCGACTGCGATGACAACGCGCTGGCCGGAGCTCTCGCACCGAGCGAGGAGTTCCCGACCGGCCACCATCGTCCCCCGGCCCATGCCGGGTGCCGCTGTCTGGTCGTCCCGACGCCAGCCTGACCGCTTCGGCCATCTAAGGTTCCCCGAAGTGCGGACCCCCCAGGACATCCCTCGGCGCGTCCCATCGACGAGGGGTCGTCGTGGGCGCTGGTGGTTGCTGGGCATCGTGGTGGTCCTGATCGTCCTGTTGGCCTCGCTCAAGTCCCTGGCCACGCTCTACACCGACGACCTGTGGTTCTCCTCGGTCCACCTGCACTCGATCTTCACGACCCTGCTCGGGGTGAAACTCGGCCTCTTCGCCAGTTTCGGGGCGATCTTCTTCATCCTGCTGTGGGTCAACCTGGTCATCTGTGACCGCCTGGGGCTCAATACTCCGCCCCCGGCCGCCGAAGACGAACTGGTGCGGCGGTACCAGCAGGCCGTCCGCCCCTATTCGGGACGGGTCCACGCGGCCATCGCGGTGCTGCTCGCCCTGATCGCCGCCTCGGGCACGGTCGGGGAGTGGAACAACTGGATCCTGTTCACCCACGGGGTGTCCTTCGGGGCCAAAGACCCCCAGTTCCACATGGACGACGGCTTCTTCATCTTCAAGCTGCCGTTCTTGAGCTTCCTCGTGAGCTGGTTCTTGGTGTCACTGGTGGTGATCCTGATCATCACGGCGATCTTCCACTACCTGAACGGGGGGATCCGGGCCCAGCGGGTCTCGCCCCGGGTCCTCCCGGCGGTGAAGGTCCACCTCTCGGTGATCCTGGCCCTGATCGCCCTCGTCAAAGCGGTCGGGTACCTCCTCCAGCGCTACCAGCTGGTGGTGGCGGGTCATGGCTACGTGAACGGGGCGGGCTATGCCGACGTTCACGCCCGGCTGCCCGCCCTCTTGCTGCTCTTTTTCATCTCGATCGCCGCGGCGATCATCCTGCTCTACAACATCCGTCTCCAGGGCTGGACACTGCCGGTACTCGCCGTAGGGGTCTGGGCCTTCGTGGCCCTTGTGATCGGGGTCATCTACCCCGCCGTCCTTCAGGCCCTGAAGGTCAGCCCGGCCCAGAGCACCTTGGAGAAGCCCTATATCCAACGCAACATCACCGCCACGCGCACCGCCTACGGGTTGAACGACATCGCGGTGGCGCCCTTCGCCGGGGTGTCGTCCATCTCGGCCGGGGCGATCCAGGACAACCTGCCCACGCTCAACAACATCCGCCTGTGGGACCCCGATCAGTCCATCTCGTTACCCACGTTCCAAAAACTCCAGGACATCCACGCCTACTACACGATCCAGGCCAACCAGAGCATGACCGTCGACCGCTACACGATCAAAGGCAAGCTCACCCCGGCCATCGTGGGCGTCCGCCAGATCAACGCGGCGGACCTTCCCTCGGCCGGCTGGGTCAACACCCACCTCCAATACACGCACGGCGAGGGGATGGTGCTGGCCGAGGCCAACCAGGTGACGGCCAACGGCAACCCGGTGTTCTCGATCAAAGACGTGCCCCCGGTTTCCACCGGCGGCCTCCCGGACCTCACTCAGCCCGACGTTTATTTCGGGCTCAACCAGCCGGGCTACGTGGTGGTCGACTCCAAGCAGACCGAGCTCGACTATCAGCAGGCGAGCGGGGCCGATGTCGAAACCCACTACAAAGGAGATGGGGGGATCAAGATGGGCGGGCTCTTCACGAGGGCCGCCTTTGCGCTCCGTCTGGGTGACTTCAACCTGTTGATCTCGAGCCTGGTCACCGACAAGTCGCGCATCATGTTCGTGCGCGACGTCCAGCAGATGGCGTTGAAGGCCGCCCCGTTCTTGAGTTTCGACGCCGATCCGTACGCGATCGTCGACAACGGACATATCGACTGGGTGCTCGACGCCTACACCACCACCTCGCAGTACCCGTACTCGGAGAACGCATCGAACGCCCAGGTGCCTCCGGGCAGCGGGCTGCCGACCAGCTACAACTACGTGCGCAACTCGGTCAAGGTCGTGATCAACGCCTACACGGGCTCGATGACCTTCTACGCCATGGACAACGACCCCATCTTGCGCACCTACGAGGCGGCGTTCCCCCACATGTTCACCCCGGCCTCGCAGATGAGCACCGAGCTGCGGGCCCACCTGCGCTACCCCGAGGACATTTTCGCCGTCCAGGCCGCCCAGTACGGCCGCTACCACATCACCTCGCCGTCGAACTTCTACAACGCCGGTGACGCCTGGAGCCTTTCGCCGACCGCCGGTGTCGGCTCCCCGGCCAACGCGCTCGCGGTGACCCAGACCACCAACGCGCAGGGCGTGGTCACCTCGAGCCCGCCCCAGCGGATGTCCCCCCTCTACCAGGTGCTCGAAGAACCGGGCGAGAGTAAACAGTCCTTCACCATCTCCGACGCCTATGTGCCGGCCTCCCAGAACACCAACAACCAGATCCTCTCGGCCTTCATCATGGCTAATTCCGATCCGGGCCAATACGGCCAACTGAAGGTCTTCGAGACCCCGCCGGGGGGCAGCGTCTTCGGCCCGGCCCAGGCCGACTCGGCCATCCAGCAGTCGACCGCGGTCTCCCAAGAGATCACCTTCCTCGACCAGCACGGCTCCCAGGTGATCCTCGGCAACATCTTGATGATCCCGATCGACCAGTCGATGCTGTATGTGCGCCCGCTGTACGTTGAGTCGACCGGGAACCCCCAGCCGCAGCTGAAATACGTAATCGCCTTCTACAACGGCACCGTCGGACTGGAGACCTCGCTCAGCCGCTCCCTCTCCGATGTGCTCGGCACGACGATCGGCAACAGCACCGGCACCCAATCGGGCTCCCAGGGTTCGGGCACCCAGCCGACCCAACCGAGCACCGGCCCGGTGACGTCCACTGCCCAGTCGCAGGCCGCCAACGACCTGAAGCAGGCCTCGGCCGACTACACCGCCGCCCAGGCGGCGCTCAGCGCGGGGGGACCCAACGCGCTCGGGACCTATCAGGGCGACATCAATTCCGCCGAGACGCTCATCCAGGCGGCCGAGGCGCTGCTGAACGGTGCGACGACCACCACGACGGCGCCGTCCACCACCACGACTGCCGCCGGCGTCAATTCGGCGCACCCGAGCACGACCACGACGACGGCGAAGTCGACGAAGTCCAAGTCGACATCGACGACGGCTTCTGCCAACACCGCCACTACGAAGTCCAGCTCGGGCTCGTCGACCACCACGGCCACCGGCGGGGTCTAATCCGCCCCGTGCACCGGGAATCCCGGCGTGCGATGATCGGACCCGACACGGAGCGGCTGGCTCACCGGTTGGCGGACCAGCGACAACAGGAGGTGACGGGTTGTGGGCTTTCTCGACAAGGTAAAAGAACAGGCGGCGACAGCCACGGCGGCGGCCAAGGACGCCGCCAACAAGGGCCAGGCCAAGCTCGACACGATGCAGGCCAAGAAGGCGGCCGATGCGCTACTGCGGGACCTGGGTGCCGCCACCTACGCCGACCAGACCGGTCGGGCCACGCCCGAGACCGGGCCAAGTGCGGGGCGCCTCGTGGCCGCCCTCCAGCAGCATGAGGCCACCCACGGGGCTATCGATCTGGCCTTCGAATCACCGGCCGCCGCCGACCCGGTCGCCGCGGCCGCAGCGGCAGCGGCCACGGGCGTACCCACTGCGGCCGATCCCGCTGCCCCCCCCGCCGCTCCTCCGGCCGGGGTGCCCCAAGGTGTCCCACAGTCGGCCCCGGTGGGACCGCCCACGGCGGCTCCGGTGGACAGCCCGCCGCCTGGCCCACCGATGGGTCAGTCCGTCTGAGCAGCCGGCCGCCAGGTAGCCGACGGAGGCGATGATAAGGTCATGGCTTCGCCGCGGGGTGGAGCAGTCTGGTAGCTCGTCGGGCTCATAACCCGAAGGTCGTAGGTTCAAATCCTACCCCCGCCACCAAGTAATAATCCTGTTCAGAAGGGGTTTTTGGCTACTAGCCAGACCCTCCCGAACGAGGTGGAACCATGCATTTGTCATCATTTTGTCATCACGGGAAAATCCCGGCATGACGGTGGAAGAACTGGCCGACCGTCGGCTGGAACTGCTGGTCGAAGAACTGACGACTCAGCTCCGTTTCAATCGTGGCGTCAAACACGGCACCGACTACGTGGGTGATGTGGAGCTGTGGCGCAAGGCGGCGCGCATTGCCGGCAGGCGCCTGAGTATCCCGGTGCGGACCGGCGTATCCCGTGATGGGACTGAGGTGTGGGCTTCGGAAGGCCCATAGCCTTCTCGGAGCGTGGTTCGAGTCCTCTCACGTGGAGAAGACGATCTCCTATTCGAACCCGGCGGACCTGCGGAAACGCGTTGCGGGGCTGATCGCAACGGAGATACCCGGGTCGGAGCTGAAGTGGCCGTACGATCGTGCGCCACGATGCGGATCTACACTCCAGAACTCGGAGACTCCCCTTCGGCGAGCCAGTGATTCAGCTTTCAGAGCGAGCAAGGCAGATTTCCGTCGAAGCTGGAGGTGGGAACCGGCGTGAGGCAGCTCTGCACATGTTCCAGGCCTGGCAATCCGGCGGATTGCGGCCAGGGGACCTGCGCGAGCTGATACCAGACATCTGGCTTTACCTCGATCCACCGGCTGGCACACGTGGACCGCTCAACGACAGCCAGTGGCTTGAGCTGTTCATCGCGACCGGTTACTTCGTGGGACCGCCTTACTTGGCGTTCAACCTCACCGATCCGATGCGGTTGTTCCGGGCGGCTCCCTCGGAGCGCACGCAAGGCATGTCGTGGTGCACACACCGGGCTATGGCCGAACGATTCGTTCCTCGTCATTCGCAGTGGGGCGAATACAAGGTCTGGTCAGCCGATGTCCCGCGGACTGCGATTCTGGCA
>Ga0182024_10005115_pt1 | contig 29627 bp, 35 predicted proteins | sample P32metaG_FD_120480 | JGI IMG/M metagenome (GOLD analysis project Ga0182024, IMG submission 120480) | Permafrost microbial communities from Stordalen Mire, Sweden - P3-2 metaG (Illumina Assembly) | ecosystem: Environmental > Terrestrial > Soil > Wetlands > Permafrost | place: Sweden: Stordalen...
CAAGAAATCGATTGGAAGCTGTTGGGTCCACCAATTGTGCCTGGGGGAGTAGGGGTACCGCCCCACAGCATGCTCCCTTCATCTATCATGTCGACAGATATTCCGACGCCCGATTCTGCTAAGCTTAGAAAGGCATACTGCACTGCAGCTTTTGCCCAAATCCAGTTCATCGTCCACCACCCTTCTGATCCGATATTCCGCGCGATGTCATCACCAGTGGCAAGAACGTGAAATCCGTTATTTTTCGCAAACTGCCATCCAGGTGCCACAACGGTGTCATAATATTGCTGCCACGCGGAGTAGGTAAAGGTAAGGTCACGTGGATTCATGTAGATGCCAGTCTGAAGTGTGTTGACGCCCGAGTTATGTACGGTCTCAGTCAACGTAGGATCTGAAGACAGAGTATCGGGATCCAGGAGAAAAGGCGCAATCACGAAAAGTGAACTGCCCGGGGAGTACGTATTCAGCATTTGTCCACTACCTGAAAAGTGTGGAACGTTGGGGTTGGCGCGCACCCACACCTGAATTTCAGTAGCTTTCCCACTGTCCGTCAGCGTTATAGTAGCAAACCCGCTTTGTGCGCCGGCGGTCAGCGTACCGGTCGAGGAGACCGTGGCGACCGTGGAGTCGCTGGAAGTGTAACTTGGGGACACACATTCGCCATATGTACTATCGGTGAATAGTTGTCTGCAGGTTAAGATAGTCTGTCCACCAAGGGTCAAGTACACGTGCAGATAGTTTGCAGCTACGTCCATCAAGGTGTGACCATTGTCGATAGTCACCACGCGCTCAAAAGCTCCTCGCCAATTGTAGTAAGACACGGTGTTAGGGGGATTGCCGGGCCAAGATCCTCCGGGCCAGAAATCTGAATGCATTGCCACATTCAGTTCGTGGCTTCCGTTAGGATATCGAGTAGTATCTATACTCGCTGCTTCGTTGACTCCTGTTTGTCCAGTGTGATCTGTATACTGTACGGCGGCTAGCTCACCATCGATATTGATCATCCAAATCGCGGGATAGTACTGACTGTCGATCCCGCTCATATTGAGCAATGCGGTTCCGCTTAAAGGCATAGTGAGATCGGGAGAGGTAACCACCAGCGAATTTCCGTGATTATTGATTGTGAATATCTGCTCAGAGATTGCCATGGTGTTTCCTGAGCTGTCTTTACCCACCACTTGAAGGGCGTAGCTGCCGTCGGATGCATAACCGGTATTCCAGGTAATGTTGAGCGGAGGCGGTGGAAGATTAGGCAGTCCTGAGTTCCCGTAACCGTATACGATCAAGGATCCGATCTCTTTAGAGCCGATCCTAAATTCCAGCGAGGAGAACGTACCCGACGTCGATGCTACGAACTCATAGAGACCATTGACACTCTCGCCCGCCGCCGGATGAACGATGGTGATCGTCGCACTAGCGGAAGAAACTACGGTCGAATGGTTCGCCGCTCTGACTAGGCCAGGTAGACAAAGTGTTGCAAGGATGAACACAAGCACGCCAAACATTGGCGCCTTGTTCCTTTCGCGACAAACACGTCGCAGTGTGCCGACGGCGTTCAGGACGAAACGTGTGATCACCATGAGGGTGCCGTTGCAATGCGGGTGCCACACTCTTAAAAAAGGATTGGAGGGGCTCTGCAAGTCATTTTGCAGCTACGTCGGCCGAGCCTAATTGGAACGTTGGTTTGATCTTGAAGTCTTGTGGCAGTTTGTTGTCGGGACGCGCCAAAGCGTGGTCTCAGTTTAACGTAGGAACTTAACTTAACGACCTGAAATAAAAAGGTCTGCTGACGAAGATCATTCGGCAACGCTAAAGTACGTATAAACACGAATAGCCTTTTGGCCTCATTGACAGTAGATCGTCATAACGGCTAACGGCTCGGGTTCGAGAGCTATCGAAAGTAGCGTGGAACTCTGAGATGAATCGTTAGGCAACACGGATACGGATTAGCAAAGTGCGATCAACGCGATGGTGTGTCATTGTAGGTCATGACCGAGCGGGCTGTCAGATCGGTCGGGGCAGTTCTGATCATCCAAGAGAATAGGGTGAGAAGTTATTTCGGTTGCAGACCTCGACTTAACCCGATGGCCAAGACCATAGCGTCGAAAGTACTTGCAGAGGACGCCAAGACACCTCCCTAGCATGCACTTAGCGGCTGGAATGCCTCAATGGCTCGCTCATCGATTGTCGTCGCGGGCTACTTGTCCGAGTTGTCCCCAGGACAAATCTTTCGTAGCACAGCGGGCACCCGATTCTTTTGTCCATGCCAAAAGAGCACCGTCGAGCCGCGCTGTATATGGTGCAATATCGATCACGCTTTGTGGTCAAACGCGACACCGACGTTGACCGTTTGAGCATCAGAGGCTTTCTTCCAGAAATCATCGTGCTAGCCTGCCCGCCCACCAAGCTACTTCGACGGCGAGACGTAATGGTGTGCGAAGCTGAACTCGTTTTGGAGGTTGTTATTCTGTTTGATCGTTAGGACGCGGATCATTTGATGACTCATCGAAGGCGCATTACGCGGTCGAAAGCAAGTCTCCGCATTGGAACGCCGCAAAACCGTCACTGGCGCCGTTCGCCGCTAGGTGATCTCCTTCCCGGACCCGTCTCAAGACGCGGCGTGCAGTTGGTAGGGGGAATATTTGTGCTGCTGGACGTGCTTGTTTAATCCTGTTTATTCGACGGGTCATTGGTTGCGGAACCTATTAGCCGGGCCATCAGTCGGTTCTGCGGGACAGCTTTTATATTCGCCGCTGAAACGCCTGCTTCCTGAGGGGTAGCTTCCGTTCGTCCCATAACTGCTATTAGGCTCAGCGGTGGAATCGGCGGCAGGCTGTCAAAGCGCCGCCTCGGCGTGATCACGCAGATGACCGTGTCGTAGCCGCTGTCCGATTCGGGAAATTAAGCGAAGCAGTCGGACTATCGACGACGCAAACCGCGACCGCTACCGCGATGGCTACGGCAACTGCGACCAACGAGATAGTTCACGTCGCAGCAGCGGGACCTCAGGTAAGGCAGATCGGCGGCAAGAGTTTCCAAGCTCTTCAAGTATAAGCGGATTGACGTCGGTCTCGACGTATTGACTTCGCGGAAGCAACGCGATGTCCACTCCACTCCCGATTTCTAGCACCCGGGAGCCGCAGAATGGGCGAATCACATCGGCCATCCAGCGGTTGAAACGTGGCGCGCGCGCTGGGCGAGCCAGAATCTGGCTGCCATGTTCGTCGGCCATAAAGATGTTATCGCTCAGCCCGAATTGCGGGACGCCAACAGAGCGAGCAGCGTTCCCGCCAGCCTTTCACCGCGCGGTTGTCGCCCCAGAAACAGTCGGTCCAGGAGTTCGTAACCACGCGGCAGGGGCACCCGCCTTCGACCTCGGTGGGAGGAATCCTGACCGGGCGCGATGCCAACTTCATCATCATCGACGATGCGATGAAGCCCAACGAGGCCCTTTCCGACAGCACTTCGTAACTCTCGGTGAATGAGTGGTACGACAACACCCTCTACCTTCGGCCGAACGATAAGAGCACGGGGTGCATCATCCTCATCCTGCAGCGCCTTCACGAAGATGATCTCGTCGGCCATGTTCTCAGCGTTGAAATTGGGAGGTGGTTTCGTTCCCAGAAGCGATCGCGGAGCACGAAGAGGAGCAACATCATTGACTCGCCATTCGGCGCACGCCGTTTCAGCCGTCGCGATCCACTGCATCGCAGGCGCGAGCCGCTTACGACGCTCGCCTAGACGCCGCGACTGGACGAGGCCAATGGTGCCGGAGCCTCCAGGTACTGGCTGGCAAAACTGTACTCGCCTAGATTATCGACGAGGATCCCTTACCTTCCTGAGTGCCTTCGGACAGTGCGCTTGGCTTTCAACCACGGAGATGCCGTCACGCCAGCAGATCGTCAAGTCCGACCACATAATCTGAATGAAAATGTACCACACTGTTCCGCGAAGAGCACGCCCCATTCTTGCATCTTCAAGACAATTATCGTTTCCTGTGCATTGGGCGTTGTTAACAACTAGTCTGCATACCGCTAACTTCAAAGATGCAGCAAAAGGGGGGCGCGTCGAATGCCGGCCGAAATCATAATCGCCCGCCTAGTCTCGCTCGACGTAGTTCTGTTCGTTCGTGAGTGCCGCGAAAGCGTAACAAGACGGCGAATGTCGAGACGTCAAGCCCTCGACATTTCGGAGGTAGAAGAGGCCCACCGGCTTTGAGTCGCACTGGCAGAGCATTCAGCGTTGATGAACGGCTGGTTTTAGCTCCAATTTAACTCTCGGAATTAAACCCGAAAGGGAGACGCAAGGTGTCGCCACAAAATGGAATCGACTACGAGCGGCAAAGCGAATCAAACTCACTGCGTCATCAACCGATGGGCAGTTCCGAAGCATGGAATACCGACCCAATTGTCGAAAAGAAGAGTGTTCGAAGGTTCTTGTCCAGCCCGTTGTATTGGTTGAGCTACGTGGTTGCTGCATTTCTAGTTATCTTAGTTTGGTCAGCTGTGCACCTCGAAGGGACTAGCGAGATCGAGCTAGACTAAATTCCCCCTAGCGTTGGCCTCTAATTTAAGGAAGGCATCGCGGATCGGAAAGGCGAAGTATTCAGCGGTGAGGAGTCTGGACTGCTTCGACTTCACCGCCATCACCACACTCAAAAAAGCCCGAGACGCTGGAACTTGCCCAATCGGAATACTCCGCAAGACCCGCTTCGAGGCATGCTGTTGCTTGGCCAGCCGACGTTTATCTTTCCCAGGATCCGGTCAATGATCCAGAGGCACGGGTCCAGCTTCGGCAATGCCGGCGCGGCTCCGCCTGCGTGTCCGAGCTTTTCATTCTCACTAAAGATCGCGCTAAGAATCCTGAACTTGCGGCGTTCAGTCGCGTCGAGGGGATGTTCACTCCTCCGGCCAGATAGCTGGTCGACCTTTCCGGCGCTCTCGCTGCTGCCCGAGAATCGCGATCAAATCCAAGTGCCTGAAACGCTCCGTAGCCCGCACTCAATTGTCAAACGCTGGCTCGAGGACGGCGGTGAGCTCTGCCCGAACCTGCTCCGGCAAGACGGCTGCCGGGCCCTCTGGCGAAGGCTGAATCAAGATCTGTGAGGTGACGTCAGATTTGCGGTCGGAAGAGGCCCCGGTCACTTGCAGCTTCGCAACGCCATACAACAATAGTATCCGAATTGACCGCGCTACTTGACGATGCCGCGCGGGTTCCGATGAAATCCTTGAATAGACTGGAGCCCAAATTGTATAGATTGACGCCTTCGAGTCGAAGCCGTCGTTTGTTGTGGACCTACTTCGGTTATGTCTGTAAAATGCGTGCGCAAAAGGGCAGAAGCGTGCGTCAGGGGAAGTGACAGGGCGAGTGTTGCGGAATTTGGGTGCGGCGGCGCTCGTCGCGGTTATCTCAGGCGCGGCAGTGATTGGCCATGCGGCCGGCGCGCCGGGGCGATCGCGCTCAGTGCAGTCCGGAGTTGCCGCGCGTGCGTTGGAGCCGGGCTTTGCCGGGACGTTCCTTTACCGCAACGATAATTTCCGCACCGGGCAAAACCTTGCCGAGAGCCTGCTCACTCCCTCGACTGTCAGCCGGTCGCAATTCGGCCTTGAGTTCACCGACGCCATCGACGGCGCGGCCTACGCGCAGCCGCTGTACGTTCCAAACGTGACGATCCCGAGCCTCGGAACGCACAACGTTGTTTACGTCGCGACCGAAAACGACAGCGTGTACGCATTCGACGCGGACGTGGCCGGACCCGCGCTCTGGCATGCGAGCTTTATCGATTCAGCGAATGGAATTACCGCGATGCCCGCAACCGATCTCGGATGCGGCGACTTGGTACCAATTATCGGGATCACCGCTACCCCCGTGATCGACCCAGGCATGGCAACCGGCACGGGAACCCTCTACGTCTTGTCCAAGGTCAAGCTGGGACCGGGCAGCTACCAGCAGCAACTTCACGCGCTCGATATCACGACCGGTCTCGAGCAGCCGAACAGTCCCGTAACGATTACCGCGAGCGTGCCGGGAACGGCGCCGGATGCCGTCAACGGGATGGTTTCCTTCAATCCGCTGAAAGAGAACGATCGTCCGGCGCTGACACTCGCGAACGGCGTGGTCTATTTGAGCTTCGCCTCGCATTGCGACCTCCAGCCGTACCACGGATGGATTCTCGGCTACGACAAAACCTCATTGGCGCAGGTGGTCGTTTACAACACCACGCCCAACGGCTCGGAAGGCGGCATTTGGGAGTCAGGTTGCGGTCCGGGCGTGGACACCAACGGCGACCTGATCACGATCACCGGCAACGGAACTTTTGACACTACTCCGCCGCTGGCCGATTTCAGCGACAGCTTTCTGCGGTTTACGCCCAGCGGCGGAACCTTGCTGCTCGACGACTATTTTACGCCGCTCAACGAGCTCTTCCTCTCTGACAACGACCTCGACATGGGTTCCGGCGGCACCCTGCTGCTGCCCGATCAGCCGGGACCGAATACACATCTGATGGTCGGCGTCGGCAAAGTGGGCACGCTCTACCTGGTGAATCGCGACGGGATGGGTGGATTCAATGCGACGACCGATATGATGGTGCAGGAAATCGACGATGCGGTCACTGGAATGTGGGGCACGCCTGCGTACTGGCAGGGGATGGTGCCGAAAGTCGGTTTGCAGAACATGATTTATACGATTGGCATATCCGATGACCCAAAAATGTTCGTTATAAACAAGGGGCTGATCCAGTCGTCGCCCGCATCGAGGGCGCAAAACTATTTTGGATACCCGGGCGCATCGCCGGTCATCTCCGCCAATGGCACGGCCGGCGGCATATTGTGGGCAATCGACAGTTCGGCATGGCAAACAGGTGGTACCGCGATTCTGTACGCCTTCGATGCTACCAACCTGAATACCGAGCTCTACGACAGCAAACAGTTCGTCTCCGATAACCCCGGACCAGCCGTGAAGTTCACCGTACCGACGGTAGCCAACGGATCGGTTTACGTGGGAACACAGACCCAACTCGCTGTGTTCGGATTGTCTCCCAGTGGAAGGCCGACTCCAACCGCGACCGCCACCGCAACGGCGACCGCGACAGCCACGGCGACCGCCACCGCGAGCGCGACAGCCACGGCGACCGCGACGGCAACCGCGACTGCCACGCCGACAGCAACCGCAACTGCCACGCCAACTCACACGGCAACCTCGTCTGCTACGCCGACAGCTACGAGCACTCGAACCGCGACTCCTACTTCGACAGCGACCGCCACCTCGACCGCAACTGTCACACCCACCGCGATCCCGACTACCTCAATGTCGGTGAGTTCCTCTCTCGCGTTCGGCAATCTAGCCGTCGGTCAGACTGCTACACAGAAACTGACGATCCATAACACCGGGGCTACGCATTCGCTGATCATCGCCCGTGCAATTCCGTCCGACCCGGCCGACTTTGCTCTGAGCGGCACCGGAACGTGCGGTGCTATTCCCGCGACAGTAGCGCCCAGGACAGATTGCACGCTGGGAGTCACATTCACTCCAGATGCGGTCGGCACGCACAGCGCATTCCTGGCGCTGACGGATAATTCCACCCCCAGCCCGTACCGCGTGCCGCTCAACGGCGTCGGCATTTCAGGCTTGGCAACTTCGAAGACCAGCCTGCTTTTCGGAAGCGTGAAGTTTGGCGACAAGTCCCCGCTCTCATTTAGCGTGACCAATCGTCAGGCTGGGAAGGTGATGCTCCAGGAAAACTTTGACGGCGCGAACGCCGCCGACTTCTCGATAACGGGCGGCACCTGCACCACCACTCTGGGCGCGGGTAAGTCATGCACCATAGCTGTGACCTTCAAGCCGGGCGCGCTGGGAACGGAATCGGCGACTGCGTCGATCTCCGACAGTCCCGATCCGCTGAGCCCTTACGCGGTCGCGCTAAGCACCGGGCCGACCATCGCGGCCACGGTCGCGCCGGTTTCAATTGCATACGGCAGGCTGAAGACAACGTCGAAGACGTTGAACGCGACGGTCACCAACCTGTCGGGATTTGCGCTGCCACTTAGCGTAAGCTTCAGCGGCACGAACGCGGCATACTTCGCGGTGAATGGCGGCACGTGCGGAGCAACAGCGTTGCCTGGCAAGAGTTGCACGATAGCAGTGACGTTTACGCCGACACGCGGCCGCGCGGCGGAGAGCGCGAACATGGACGTGGACGTCGGCAACGATCCCACCAGCTCGCATAACATCAGCCTGAAAGGTGCAGGACGCTAGCAGGGGAGTAGCTGGCGCCTGGATCCGAGGGAAGCTTGCCAGCCTCAGGCTTGCGGCTCATTCGCAGGCGCCGCCTGATCAGGCGCGGCCCGGTATTTTCATCGACTACCAGCGGCCGAACTTCTGGCGCTGTCCTAACTGGCAACAATATCCTAAGTTGCTGACTGAGGCTGTCCTAAGTGGCGGGATGAATCGGGACCAAGGGGGATGAATCGGGATGGCACTGTCCTGACTAGTAGTAATGTGATACAAAAAAGTAGCGCTGGCTGCGATTCTTCCCCCCCGGGTTTTATCCAGTCGGCTCTCGGGCTGGCGTGAGGGCCCCTTCCGCTGGCCCGTTTTTTCTCTACAGCCCACAAGCGCGAGCGCGGCAGCGTGGCGGGGGTTCATGGCTGATCCCAACTAAAACTCATTTTGTCCGACTAACGCACCTTCTTGGATACCCGAGCAAACTTCTTTCGAAAATCGCCCATATCGTCGCAGAGTTTCATGATCGTCACCACTCGCTCAATCTGATCGTGTACCTTCTGGCGTCCGAATTCCTTTAACCATTGGTGATGATTCTGCTGAAACTGCGGATCGGGATTGATCGCTCGCAGCTTCTTGCCAATGTCGCCGTCTACTGCGTCGTATACAAACGCCATAACGTATTTTCCCGAGCGCAACGGACGCGACCGAGGAGAGTAATGAATGCCTTCTAGCCGTGCAAGTTCAAACCAAATTTCATCAGGAAACATTCGCGCCCATTCCTGCAAATCTCCGGAGATGAACGCTTGCAATTTGAGCTGCAAATCTCGCTTTTTCCTGAAGGCCTCGTAACCAGTTGCTTCATCAATCAGTGCGATGATTCCAACTTTGGCGCACGCCCGCGTTATGATTTCTGCTTGTTTCGCTATTAACTGCTCGCTCGGTGTCAGCCTGTCCGCTTCGCGGGCGCGCAAGTAAGCGTCGCAGTTGTCCAACAGGAGTGTGGCTTCATATCCGTTGCCGGTCAGTTGCGTTCCTGGAATCGCGAAAACGAAGCGTCTAATCGCAAATCGTTTCACTGTCAATAAAATCCCGGAGACTCGCGGACTGAATGTATCGCGCAATGTCACCCCGTACTTGCCCGCTGAGTGCCCGCACAACTTCACGCTGAGCCATCACGCGTTTTCCGTTGTCGAGAACGTAAACGGGGAATTGGGCTTCACCATTGGTAGCTGACCTGTGCCTACTCAAAACTCCGAAGCAGCGAAAAGTCTAGAGTTTTGGTTTGGGGCGTAGTGTCGCCGGCATGCTTAATCTCGAGCGCTCCGGCATCTCGGTGGTCGGCCGATTCCTTGGTCGTGCGGTTGTGGAACTAGAGAATCTCGCCCTGCCTCACCAGCTGCACGCTCTGCGCTGCCAGCGGCTGGGTAGGTTGCGGCAGCCCGTCTCACTTAGGCGGATCAATTCGATTGCAATTTCTCGCAGCCGCTCGAATTCCGTTTCAGATAGAATTCTTAGTAAGCATAGGACTTGACCATAGCGGAGTTTAGTTCCTTGTGCCGTTGCCAACAAAGAGTTCAGCGAAGGTTGACTATTAGTAAACACAGCGAAAGAGGTCGCGGTGGCGGGTTGCCTCGCATACCAAGGACCTTGCATGACCAAAAACCATCACCTTCAAAGGTAGCCCATTCAGATCAAGACTCGCGCCAAAGAATCATGAATCGAAACTTCGCTCGATAACGTACTAGAACTAGTTACCTTACGTTTGTAAAATACCTAAACATTCAGGCTTGATCTGAAAAATTCATGTCTGATTGCTGAGAAATATCTTGACGCCAAAATCGAAGAAGAAGCGACGATTGGGCGAACTCATAAGAATGCGCCGCGAGGGCAGGGGGCTATCGCAACGGGAATTGGGGCGCAGCGTTGGCGTAACAGCTTCGCACGTTACTTTTATTGAGTCTGGCAGGAGGCGTCCGTCGCATTCTCTCCTCTTTAGGTTGGCGCGTAGTCTGCAGCTCAACCAACAGGAACTATTCTTGACCGCCTATCCCGAGTTGGCGCCGCTTACATTGCCCCGCCCACGAACCGAGAGTCGTGAGGCCACATGGCGTCGCTTCGTTGCTGGCGCGGGCCGATATTCGCTAACTCCTGGGGAAATGGTAGTTCTGCGGAAGATATCCCGGCTGGGCAAGATTTCGTGTCCGAATTCATATTTCTGGATTCTGAATTCGATCAGGCAGTCATTCGAAGAATACTGATTTCGATGGAGTACATATCTGCCCGCCCATCCCTCGAAGTTGGAGAGCAGCGCATGCACGGAGCAGCTGCGCTATTTTCCATACTTGGGGAAACGCGCTCGCGCGACTTCAAGTCGTAGGTCCTTGAGTCCGTGCACCATCCGGTGCAAGGCGCGGGCCTCGCCAGTGAGAATGTTTGACACCGGCTCCTCGAACACGCTCTCAGCAGCGATCATTGCCATCTCGGTTGCGCCATCTTCGATCGCGTTTCCGACAAATTGTAATTCCTTGATGAGAGCGTTTTGGCCTGCTTCAAAGCAGCTTCGTTCGCTATGTAGCTCAGACTCCGCCGTCTTCTTCGTATGTTTATATTTTGAGTGCTGAATTGACACAACTAGCCCCTTTAATTTTACACCTGACTGAAATTACCTAAAAGGGCGACCCAGCGTTTGACAATTTAGGACATTCTTTTGACATTTGGTGACACTCGGTCGTAAGTACTGAAGATGCTGAAGCTGGTCCGTAGAGCCAGCCTGACCGACTATCTCGAATTTGCTCGTTCAGTTGGTCTCGATCCATCACGCATGCTTCGTAGTGTCGGATTGTCCCGACGTTGTTTGCAGAACCCGGTCTTCAAAGTTCCCGAGGATGCGGTACGCAAGCTTTTGGAAATGTCGGCAGCGTCAGCAGGGATAGACGACTTCGGCTTGCGGCTGGCAGAGAAACGCACACTAGCAAATCTCGACCCGCTGGGTTATTCGTTCGCGATCAACCTACTGTTCGCCAGGGGATCGAAGCCGGGATTCAAAATAGAAAGTTGCATACCGACTCCGTGTCGCTGCGAATTAAAGAGGGCGGCGGTAGTGCCGTCATAAGCTTGGCCGCGTTTATCGAAACGCCTGCGCCGAAGCGTCAAGTTGTTGAGATGACAGTCGCTGTTCTCTATCGAACGTTGCGCCAGTTTCTCGGAAATGGGTGGAGGCCGCGAGTCTGCTTTGCGCACAACGCGCCACGCAATCGCGATACCCACCGGCGACTGTTCGACGGAAGTGCCGAGTTCAACCGCGATTTCAACGGAATAGTCTGCCGCTCGAGTGATCTCGACTCTTCTATCGCGGCGGCCGATCCGGCTATGGCGCGTTACGCGCAGCAATATGTTGATTCGATCACGCACACGAACGCGACCTTCTGTGAGAAAGTGCGGGAGCTCGTCAACCTGATGCTCTCCTCGGGAGATTGCCGGATGGAGCGGATCGCGGAGCACCTGGGCGTCGATCGCAAGACGGTGCATCGACATCTGGCGGAGGAAGGAACGAGTTTCTCGGCAATCGTTGACGCGGTCCGAACCGAGCTGGTTAACCGTTACATCGACAACCGCGAACGGTTCTTAGGCGTTGTCGCCGAGATGCTCGGCCTCTCCGACTTGAGCGCGTTTTCGCGCTGGTTCAAGCGGCGCTTCGGACGCAGTGTTTCCGCATGGCGGGCGATCAATCAGACGAGCGGCAAATCCCAAACCGTACAATAGGTTATCTAGTGCGCAGCACTACCTTCTCACACCGGGGAATTTTGCGCGGGCGAGCACGTCGCTCAGAACATCCAGCCTCTCGGCCATGCCGCCAAGGGCGCGTGCCTTTCGCTTGAGTTTTGTGGACAGGGGCTTGTCGAACACGTTCTCGGCAGCGACCATCGAAATTTCGGCTAAGGCATTCCGGATAGTGAGCTGAAGGTCCTTCACTTGACCGATGAGGACGCTTCGGTCGAATTCAAAGAAATCTCGTTCGCTTTCTATTTTGGATCCCGGTCTCATTCACGAACCGCTTCCTGGCGAAATTCTGATCGCCGAACGGACGTGCCAGTTTGACCAAGGCTCCTAAGCCAACACAGCAGACGTGTTGGTCGCGGGGCAACTCTACACAGTAAGAGACTATCACAAGTTGGCGGGCATGGCGGCAGCAGATAGTTTGGAAGTACTGATTTCGATCGCCAGACGAAGCATCGCCAGCGTTTAGTGCTCTAGGGGGCGATGCCCGATTCAATTTCAAGCCCGAGGAATCCAGAGCGCTGACGCCACTGCTGCTCAGCTGGCGACGGCTAACGTATCCGCCGGAATACATTCCCGATCCAGAAGTGGCCGCAGCGGCAATGCAACCGTCGCCTACAATAACCGCAACCCCGTCTCCGACCGCGACGCGTGTCGCGCGTTGAGCATGCCCATTTGTCGGTCACGAGGCGATGGGCGTAGTCGTCGACGTCGGTCACGCAGTCCCCAAACTTAAGTGGGAAGATCGCGTGGTCGTGCCCTTTACGATTTCATGCGGCGATTGTTTCTTCTGCAAGAAGGGCCTGTTTTCGTTTGCGACACCTCGAACCCCGGGACGGTACAAGGTTCAACCGAGTATCCCGGTTGATGGCCCTCCTCGTCTATTTTCGTATCATTCGTTTTTCCTGAGATGAGTGCGAATGAGATTGCCGAATTCCGCAGTACGACCCCGCAGCCGCTCGGTGCAGCTTTCGGTGATCGCAAGCAATTGAGCCACGTACTCGAACTTCTTCTCAGCGGTTGAGGAAACCTGTTTAATCTCGATCATGGTGCGCTGCTGCTCTTTCTGCTCAGCCTGATCCGCGTCGATTTTCGCTCCGATCCGCGTGTATTCGACTAATTCCTCGTCCGTCAGGTTTGGGACCAGTTCGGCCGCGATCAAAAACGACATCATGAAATTTGCTTGTTCTTCGGTGTATGCCGCCAGAATCGCATCAGTCAGCTTTGATTCGTCCGCCATGGTCCCCCCGAAGCTCTCTTCGCCGTTGACGAGACATGCTCTCTCGCACGATTGCGTGAGCTACACGTTCTCGGTGCGTACGCCGCGATATTGCGTCGGGAATCCAAAACTCGGACGTTCGACGCCTTCGCCTCGGCAAACGTTAAATCGAGACTCGTATAGAAGCTCGACGACTCGCCGCAGAATATGAAGCTGATGCTGATTGCGCAGCAGACGTTATCGGTCACGCTGCGCTGAATCGCGTCGTAAACAGTCCTACCAAGGTACGCGCGGATTGGAGCGCCCGGCGCGGATTGACTATTGTAGTGAGCGCCAATCGAGTCGGGGAATCTCCCTAGGCGGCCGGCGGCTTGCACGGTGAGGCACTCGGTCACGCGGTTACAAGGTTGCGAGACACCACCACCAGAGCCCCTTCCTTGAGTCTCAGGACGCAATTATTGACCGTCGATGCATTCGACGACTTGCCGCGCTTGCGCGATACTCACGAACGAACAGAATTACGACGAGCGAGACCAGGAGAGAGACGATGATTTCGGCCATCATTCGACGTGCCCCTCTTTTGCTGTACCCTTGTAGTTAGCGATTCGTAGACGTTTTGTTGACATCATCTAGGAAACAATAATTGCTTCGAAGATTCAAGAAGGAGCCCCGTTCTTCGCGGAACACTAGAAACGCTTTTGTGTCATGCGAGATTGCCTGTTGACATTTTGTAGACAAAGTATGATATTTAGAAGGTACCAAAGCTTCACGTATGGGGGTAAACCGTATGTTTTTTGTGCGAGGCTTGACGTCTAATCACGAAGAAGTCCTGATCAATCCAGAGCAAGTACTTTATGTTCGCCCGGTGGGTCGCAACAAATCCGCCTTGGTGCTGGCTCGCAGTTCCCGCTTAATACTTGATCAAGATCCGCCGACGGTAGAACGACAATTTGAAAAGTTTTTTCAGGGGTTCGTCGACGCACAGTCGCACCGCGAGACTCTGAACTAACTCGCCGTTGTGTTGTGTTCGTCGCCCTTTTGGCCGGGGGATTAGACTAAAGCCGGCGCAAAGCAGGTCGGCGCGCATCTCTCGGAGATGTGGTGCGGCCGTGAATAAGACAGTGTCTCGATCTAGCTGCCGTATCGCCGTCTATCGGGGGTCTGCCCGCGGTGATCGATTAGTTCGACTCCGACCAAGGTTCTTTTCAGCGCGGCAACGCCTCTACCCTCGTGCTTGGGGCAATAGTATCTAATCGAGGCGTCGCCGTCCGAATATGAGATCACTACAACCGCCCTCGCGATTTCAGTGCATATAGTGATTTCACAAAGTTCGACGAGATTGTCCCTCCTCTCTGCAATCTTCCAGAGGTTAAACTTTGGCAAATTATCCCGGTGCACTTTGCGATCTCCTTTCCAGAAGCGGCAACGTTAAGGCTTGCCTCAACGTCCCTTTTTATAAAAGAACCGGAGAACTTCCAAGTATGTCTGTGTGTATTGGGTATTCCTGGAAGTATTGCGACCGGTAGCAAATTGTGTTGCAAATCAGTTTTCATGCCCTCAGTCTCGTGAGAGCCACCGATCCGGGCTCGTGTCGTTCCACCACTCTTTGGGGGACTCCCCGCGTGGGCTTCCAGTAGCGGCGCGCGGATCGAGCTGTGTTTGATGATTGCAGGGCGGTGGATGATGGTCCAGGTCGTCGATGGGAAACGTATATCCCGGCGGTTCACCATTTCACGAAAATGGCCATCTTGTATCGGTCAGAGATATTTTCAATGGAGGTGTTGGTCCAAACTTCAGGTCCCATAGTCAGCGGGTTGATTTCAGCGTGCGCCGCGCTCAGTGTTTTTCCTTCGCATTGCGCAGATGCAAAAGACGTCGCCAAACTTCTCGGAGCGGTGGTGCGATTCTGATCCACAATCGTCTGTAACGCTTACTCGCAGGAACGACTACGATTGTGCAATCTGGCGCACTCGACGAGGTTCGCCGCCTCGTCCTGGTCGGCGATTTTCTCTGACACTGTGGCGATGTACTCGGGGCCACGAACGGGATCCGAACCGATCCCCCACAGGGTATCTTTCGCAAGAACATAGTGACCGCTGCCTGTGACACGCCACTCGACCACCTCGCATGTACCGACCCCGTTTAATAAGGCTCTGGTGATTTTACGAAAGCGAGAGACATCTCCGGGATGGAGAAGGTCAGCGAGTGACATCTTTTGAAACTGAACCTCGCTGAAATCGAACAACCGCGAGTAGGATTTATTTGCTGATACAAAGCGCAGGTCGCGTGTTAGAACAGCGTGCGAGAGCGGAGGGACTTCTTTCAGCCTACTAGCGACGAAGCGCACCAACGTGGCGTTTTTTTGGATGCTCAGCATTTCCTTCAAAAGAGTCTGTTGTTCGGCCAACGAGTTCGCGATCTGCTCAAGAACAGGAACTGTCTCTTGCAGTCGGCCGATGGGACTTACAAGATGACCCACTGCATCATGAATCAACGCCAACATATTGTACGTTCCAAACCGCTCAAGCGCCTCCTGCGATGGAAGAATTTCCGCTTTCTCTCTGGCGAGTTGCATGACGCTCTTCATCGTCTGCCCCTCGCTGCGCAACTCTGCCTTACGACGGAAGATATGACCCCCACCCATGTTATTTGCCCCCCACAATATAAGACCGCACGGATGCATTATTGGACGTTGTTTCGTCCTCGGCTTCACTAAACTTTAAGGACGGAGCGAACAAATACCCGCCCCGAATCGGTGGCACCGCGTTTTGTGCCACAAGGCTGGCTCCGGGCGGTAAGCGGCGCATTCTACGGAAGTGCGAACTGCCGGCGTACGATAACCAAGCGCAGAGTGCGGAGGGCTTGGAGGTTACTTCGACCAGCGCGACGCGTCTAAATGGACGCGAGTAGAGAAAACATTTACCGCAGAAGTGTAGACGTGCACTACACTCTGTCACTATCTCATGGGGTCTTGATGTATCCACGTAGCGACACGGTCTCATATTTATCGACTACGCACACCATGAGACGTTTTAAACTGTGTGCTCGACATAACCAAATGTGAAGGAATCTTGACAATAAGTGTATATCATATGACAACGTGTCTGGTTCGCAACGGTCGGCGCCAGCCGTCTAACGCGATACGTCGTTTGCTCGGTTGTGCTGACAGACGCGAGCAGTATGTGAAAATTGTGGGCGAGAGATTTGGCTTACGCCCAGAGACCGGACGCGCGAGGTGAATTTGAAAAACAGGCGTTAGTTCGAAAGCGACGCGCAGCAGACGCTATTGACCCATTTCGCTGTCATCAAGAGATTTCTTGCGACATGAGGCGGGCCCTGGTCCGAAGACGGGCTTCAATCTGACGTACGCGTTCGGCGCTGATGTTGAGTTGCCTGCCCACCTCTGCATACGAAAGATTTTGCGAGCGACAATCAAGTACCTGGCGTTGCCGCTCTGTGAGGGTTCTCGCGCGAAGCAGGCCTAGGATCTCCGAGGCGTTGGGTTGTTCAGTTCGCGAAACGACCATGCGTCTCCTGCGCATTTTCACGGTCTCTTCCTTCCAAGAATTAGGCGATTGAATATCACAACGATGGCCGAAGAGCACCTGTTCCTACTGGAAATTTCCACTGGAATGGTATTTGAGCAGCTACGAGTATAGTTATCGAATTTAAGCGATGAACTGAAGCGGGCTGTGACCTGAACCAAAGGCGGTTAATTACGGATCGAAATCAAAAAGCCTCCGACACCGAGATTTTCACACGACGGAACCGGCCGGCTCGCAAACCATTGGTGAGCGGGAATCAGGGCACAGATCAGGCGGCCAGACGCTCGAGCCACTCAGTCCGCGCAGTTGAGATGGTCTGCTAGCCGGAGAACGCCGGACAACGGCAACCCCGCTGGAAACAACCTGGTACTAGGCCGCTTGCCCACCTTAAACGCAAAAGAGCCTTTCCGCGGAATGGGCCTGACGCAGTTCTGAATCCGGAAAAGATCGTCAGTGACCGTCAGTAGTAATACTCACGAACAACCATCGTCCAAATTGCTGGAAGTTCGCGTATTTTCCGAGGAAAACCGGTCATAACGCGCTCAGAAGTCGGCTTTCCGAACTTGCTGCTGACGACGCTAATGACGGTCACTGACAGAGACTGACGATCTTTTCCGAGGCTCGGGAACGGAGACCAAGGATACTACGCGTCTACCTCGGATATCCGCGCGGCTAAACTGGATCTCGATTCCGGCGGCGCGAAGATTGCTTGCCATGCGGCGCAGCGCATTGCCGAGCGCATTCGGCGCCTTGGGCCAGCGTACCGAGCGACGGATGCCTTCGCTCATCATGCAGGTGAGCCGCGCATGCAGTTCTGTGACTGTTCCGCGAAAGCCCTCCTGGGCCAGTTCGGCAACCGGTTCGTACAGCGGCGAAGACTCAAGCGCCAGGTGGTGCGTCTCGGTGAGGTTGTGCTGGTAGGCAGTCAGGGCCTCTCCTGGGTTCATTCCGAGGCTTTCCTCGCAAGCGTTTATCCAGATCGCGAAGTCTGCCATGCGGGGCGGCTGATCGAGCTTGACGTTGGGCAGGTTCCTAAGTCCCGCAGCGGCCGCATCGAGCAGCGCACCCAGGATTCGCGGTCGCGCCTCTTCGAACTCGCGCCAGAACTGCGCCTCGTCGCGGCGCAGCTCGGGCTTCATGTCGAGTAACTCCACGATCATTGCGCGATCGAGAAAGTCGGGTCGCGCAGCACCTAGGTCGGGAATTGCATTGAACACTATGGGACGGGTAGCGTCGAAGATCGCTTCCTCATGATCGCTATAGAGTTCCCGTCCACCGAAACCGCCGCCGGTGGCTAATCGGCAAGCTGCGTCGGCGAGCTCCTCAGGCAAGTGGCTCAAGTTATCGAAGCATACGATCCAGGAATTTCTTGCCGCCGCTGTCAGATCGCGAACTTCACGTGGTACGCCGCGCAGAGCCCCGGTGCGCGGGTCCACGAGCGCGCTTATTATTCTGCACGCGGTTGTCTTTCCCGCTCCCTGTTCACCCTTGGCGACAAGGATAGGGCACGGTACGCCGGGACGCAGCGCCGCGACGAGAAATGCCTTGATAAGAGTCCACCCCTGATGGTCGACGTTCAGGAAACGGCGTAATTCATCGAGGTCGCCGCCGCTCTCGGGTACTGGCAGCGGCCGGGAGCCGCGTGTGCGATGAAATCTCGGCGGCGGTCGATTTACTATCCGCCAACCTTCGCCGTCGATCTCGACCGCACGCCAGGCGCGGTCGCACAGGTCGAGATAGAGTTTTCCGCGGTGATTTGCGACCCGCAGATTGATGGGAGATTCCTCACCGTCAAACAATGCTTTCGCTTCCAACAGCTCCAGCGTGGAGCGGATCGCTTGAGCGCCAGGGCTTTTGCCGGTCTCCTGGTAATAGGTCCGCAGCAGTAAAAGCTGGAACGGGCGGGAGCGGACGCGATGATTCTCCCAGTGGCCATCGATCCGAAAGGAGGCCCAGCCGTGCTGGTCGGGATCGTGAAAGAGTTCGATTCCATTGTCGAGCACAAGCCCTATCAGTCTGTCTGCAACGGATTCGCCGTCGCCGGGGTCCATGGACACCTGCGCGCCGAGCATATGCTCGATCAGGTCCGCTTTTTCGTATTTTTCAAGAATTCTGCGCCAGTGTTGCCACGTAATAGGGTCCGCGCGCCTGACCGCCGCAAAGGAGAGTACCGCCTCGGTCGAGACCAGCCGCTCCGGATCCTCTGTGACCCGAGGCTCAAGTTCGCGCAGGAACAGCAGGGCCAGTTCGACCGCGATGCTGCGAGATGATTCGCCGGCCGAACTCATCTTCAGAACCGAGGAGTCAGCTTCTTGGACTTGGCCCTGTTGCAATGTCGGCACAGGGTCTGAAGGTTAGATTCTTCGGTCTTGCCCCCCTTGCTGACTGGAACGATGTGGTCCATTTCGAGCTTGATTGCCCTCCTGCATTTTCGACATCGTCCTCCGTCACGCACCAGCACTGCCGCGCGCATGCTGTCCGGCACCCGCCGGTTAGCAACGCGGTCCTGCCAGCTAGGTTTTTCCGTTGCGGTGAAGTCGACGAAGTCCGCGAACGCGCTAAGGTCTAAAGGCTCGGTCGCGCCGATCAGCCTCTCCAACTTGACGGGACTGTTGGGCAGGAGATTGTTCATTCGCGCCGAGAGCAGCAGCAGGCAGATTAGGTGAGCCTTCCGGGCGTCGGGAAGCTCACGGAAACGAATGTCGTTCAACAGATCGGAGGGCAGCTTGATCTCCCTGCGGGTGCGCTCGAACTGCCGAAAATTGCGAAATCCGAAACATTCCTGCATGACGATCTATTGCGCGCGCAGCATGTCGGCTTCGCTGACGATCTTGTAGCGATCAAACATCGATCGCGTCCGATGGCCGAGCTGCGTCATCGCGACGCGTTCGGGATAGTAGGTGACCCACCAGACTTTACCGCGCTGGAAGATACGCCCTACGCCGGTCATCGCTTGCCACCCCGGATCCATCGCTGGATTCCATTGGCGCCGGTGGTAGCACCAATGGGTTTGAATGGCCCCATCCGGCGAATCAGGTACTCGATTGCAGTATTGCCCTGCCCGCTGATCGCCACGACGGTCTCTAGACTCGCGCGAGCGAGGCCCTCGTCCAGCCAATAGTAGATCGTGCCTCGCGAGACCTTGAGTTTCTTTGCCGCAACAGAAATTCCGCCCATGTAAGCGACCGCCGCCGCGAGCCAGTCGATCCTCTGAGCATTCGCTTCCTGCTGGGCGCGGTCAGCCGCGCTACGTTCTCTGCCCGCCCTTGCCATCTCTATTCCTCTCACCTTGCCAAGCTCCCCCTGGCAATACTCATTTTTGTTGATATTTCGTTTCATGATGTCTCGCGGCTCCGTGTCTCTTTCAGGGTTTGCAGTCAAACACCAAAAACAGAATTACTCGTTGGGCTCGATGAGGTTGATCTTCACCACCGCGACCGGTGGTTTACGGTAGGGTTGAGGTTAACTCCGCGGAGTTCCGGGGAACCGTGGCGTAATCAACCGCGCCTTTGCAGGTACTCTGAAGCAGCCGCTCAATCCTGGGCATGAGCTGTATCCTGATTGGCCCGTTTGGCCAGTTTGCGATTCAGCACTTTGACTGCAACACGATATGCGAATTCGGTCATCTCGCTCAGTGACGCAACCTTGTAGTACGCCAGTACCCGTTGGAGATCGGTCCCGGTGTCCTCGATCCGTTTCTCGAGGTCCCGAACCTGTTCGGCGTTGATCGTGCGACCGGAACTGGTCTTGTTGAAGCGAGCGTCTAGCCGTTCATCTTCCGGGTCATCGCCGGTGCCCAGCAGAAACGTTTGGAGTAGCGCGTACTTTAACGCCCCGGTCATCGCCTTGTACGGCGCCTTGTCGCCGGCATCGAGCCCTTGGCCTGCGGCCGTAGCAATGACTTCTTCGCCACTGTCGACGTCTGCGAAGGTATAGGCCATTATTACCCGAGCCATCCGTGTGGCCTCTCCGCGGCCCGTTACCGATTCGTAGGAGATTTCTTCAAGGCTGGGAATGACAACAACCCCAAGTTTGGCGAGTATGTCGCCGACCGAGCCGGCTATATCGGCGGCCGTAACGTAGCTGTAGTTGAAGCGCTCATTGTGGCCGCGCTTCTGGACGTAGCCAATACGGCGGCGAACTTCGGCCAGTTTTTGTCGGAGATTCAACTGCACGGGAGCTTCGGGAGCCGCGCCATTGGCCGCGTCCCCACTGGGCTGAGCTGTTGCCGTTGTTTTCGGCCTGAGCAACTGAAGCGCATGTCGCTTCCGTCCGTTGTTTCGATTTTTTCGCTGCACCTTTTTCGAATCTCCGTTTTGCCCGTTCGTTTTTTTTCCGTTCAATGAAGCCTCGAGCAGTAGCTCCAGTTCGGTTTTCTCCCTACTAGGGAGAGGCTCGACCACGATCGGCTTCGTCTCGCCCTGGGCTGCCAATTGATAGACGTTCCCTTCTTCATCAACGTAAATTCCCTCTCGCCGATTGACGCGCGTGACCGGTCGGCCATGGAGCGTTTGGACTTCGGCGTAGTCCGCCTTGCGAACCGCAAGCCACTTTTTCGCCGCCCCATTCACACCGTCTCTTTCTTCGACGACATAAAGAAAGTCGTCCTTGTATTCGAGAGTTGCTTTCATCGTTTGCCACCTCGGTGATCATCTTTTCGATTCACGAGCTCTGTTCTTCCTTGAAGTCTGCTGTTGTGTTCTGAAGCAACGCGATCTGCACTTTGCCCGGAACTGTCGCCGCCTCTCCTGGAATTATGATCTTCCCGGAAGAAATTGTCAAGTTTAATTTACAACCTAAAAACCTTATCTTGACCTCATTTGAGCTTGATAATCAATTTATGAGGCATATAGAGATCCAATCAATGAAACTCGTTTGTCAAGTTAATTTTAATTCCAACGTGGCTCTTTGGAGAAATGTCCAATTGACGTCATGAAACAGCAGGCCCTAAACTCTAGCGGCGATGGCTAAGAGGAGAACTTCAGCGCGACCGGCGAAGCAAAGCGCGGCCCAGGCGAACATGGTTGCTGCGGCAGTGGACTTGGTAGGAGGCGTACCGGCAGTGGCAAGGCTTTGCGGCGTCAGCCGTCAGTCGGTCTATTCCTGGATCCGCGAATGGAGGGTGGAAAGACTCACAGACGCGCTCAAGTTGTCGCAGGCGTCAGGTATTCCTATGGAGAAATTCGCCGGCCAAACTCTCGGCTCGAAACCGCCCCCGAAAAAGATATGAACACGACGAAGGAGATTGAATCCTGCTGAAGGGTGTATTCCGCTACATGCTCGCAAGCAATTAATCAATTTCCATTGGTCCTAGCCCTTGAGAGATTCCCGGCCTGCAACCGTTATCCCGCTTGAGACCGCCTTCGACACTTCACAGCAGGTCCCTTAGAACGGACCTCGCGCCGCCCCGGATCCGTTTGCGGCGGTCTCTTCAACCCTCCGGTTCGGCTGTCGCGCGCTTCCGGCTTTTTAGATCGAGCGGTTCGTCGGCGACGAAGAGGAGGAAGACTAAGCCGATTGTATTTGTTCACGACGCAAGCCGCGCGGCATCGGTGTTCCCGGAGCAAAATGACTCACGCGGCGCATGAACGACAAGGTGTTCGCCGCCGTGCATCTTCGTTGCCCGCGCGATAGGCCGAGTTCAGATCGTTGGTACAGTCGGGCAGCTCCTTCTTCAGCAGTCTAGAACTGCAGAAGGCGCAGACGACTTTGTACCCGTCGAAGTCCGCCTTGAACATGTCGCAGCAGCTCGGGCAGTAGAGTTGCCCACGCCCACGGAATTGCCGATGAGTTCGCACCTGACTTTGTCGCTGAGATACGGGTTCCCGTCGCGCGCCTCAGCGAGCATCCGGTCCCGAACCGCAGCCAGCCCGGCTTCGAAGAGGTCGTCCGTGAACGCCACGTAGTGTTCTGGCTTTGCGCAACCGTGGTTTACTTTGCGGAAAGCTCGCGTAAATTGGTGGAGACGCGCGCTTTCAAGATGCGGACCTCGGATGGTGCGGCGGCTTTTTCACTACCGCTGGTCGTCTTCGTCTGTTTCTTCTTCCGGCTCGTTCTTCTTCAGGGCTACGCGGGCGTTTTCTCCGCCAGCATTGCCATTGTCTCGATCGCCTTCTCCTTGATGCTCGAGCAGCACGGTCTGCGGTAGCTGCATCCCATTGTCGATGAGTATCTGAACCGCTTCGCCGAACAGGTCGAGCATTTTTCGCTTGCTCGGATTCGGCCGCGCTGGCGCCGGGTTCACGTTAACCGTCACGCCCTCGCCACCGCCGCCCCAGTTCGCTGGATCACGCCGCTCAAGGAACCATGCCGCGCGAGCGGCGTCGGGCTCTTTGTACTCGTCGGCGAGCTCCGCCTGGGGTCGCCCTTGAGCATCTCGTAAAATTTCGCCGGTCATCGGGTCGCGCTTGAAAACGTAATTGCCGTCCTTGTCTCGCATCGGAACTTTGTGCCAGCCCCCGACTATCGCGAGGCGAACGGTTCGAACCGCCATCAAGATCGCCTGGGCCTCGGCGTCCCTCACGGCGCAGAGGAAGTCGTAGTACTTGCCCGAACCGGTCTCCGCCCCGCGCCTCAACCAGTCGAGGAACGTCACCATATTTACCTTGGCTCGACCGGCCGCAGCGGTACGCCTGCCGCAGTTGCGCAGAATCTCCACGACGGTCTGCTGGACCTCTGGAGTTAATTTCGTTGGTCGACCAGCCACGCAACAACATGTACACGCATTCCGCGGGACAGGTGGGATAAGTCTTAAAGAACTTCTGAAATGCGGGTGATGTGGGGACGATCCTGCTGTAAATTCCGGAATGCGCTATCGGGATTCCGATGTCGAGCCCGCGAACACGTCGGTCAGGATTCCGACTTCGTCCGTGATCGATGTGCGCTGACCGAGCAGTCAAGTACAGGAAGTGGGACTAGCGCGGAGAAGTAAGCAGAGACCGCACCCTCTGCTACTACCTACTACTACATCTATATAGATTGATGCCGTGGTTGAAAGGAACGGGTAACCGGAAACATAACGATTCCAAAATCAGATCGGCGCGGCCTATCTAATCGCTTTTGGGCGGCTTGGGGAACTTCCAGAGGCACGTGGCGCACTGAGCATGGCGTTTTTGTCCGCGAGCGGCCGGGCCCTCGGTGCGCTTGTTCAGCATCCCGATCGTGAGCTGTGCGTTTGGAACATTCAAAGTAAGTTCGCATTCCCTATGAGGCAAGCAGAACTCTATGGCCAAAGCGACCACAGAAGATCACAAAAGAATCGACATCCGAGAATGGAAACGCAAGGGATTTTTATCGGAGGGCAAGAGGAAATGGAATTGGGTGAACGACGAGGGACGGGAGGTTGCGGCGATCAGCGTAGAAACACAACTGTCTCGGGTTGTACTGCGGTATTATGCCACGGAGCCAGGTGGCAAATCGGAACAAATCGAGGATCCGATTTCACTTGATCAAACCATTGGTGGCCCCGGGTGGAAGCGGTTCTGGTTTTTGTGCCCTGGCTGCGGCAAGCGGGTCGCGATCCTCTACCTCAGGAAATACTTCCGGTGCCGCAGCTGCCTTCGACTGGCCTACCGAAGCCAGAAAGTTACCCTCTCACAGCGAGCCTTGAGCCGAATCACAGAAATCGCATGAAGCTGGGAGGCAGCCTTTATCTGGCCGCTTCCTTTCCGCCAAAGCCGCACACGCCCTAGGAAGTCTATCTCGAATATCTGTAAGCGATGGCGATATCGACCTAGTAGCGGCATAGAAAGGGCCAAATCCGTACTTTGAACCGAGTAAATACTGGCCGAGGGCGTGTTTCGGCGCGACATACAGCACACTTAAGTGTCAATTATTGCCAGGTGAAATCTTTGACGCCGAAGGTTCGTCGAAATCATCAAGGAAATTATAGATATGGCGGCCAAAAAGGATGGATATAGCGAAATTACCGGGAAAAGGTTCGTGGTTCCCTCGGAGGTAAGCGGCTCGAATTCGTCGAACGCTGCGCCAGCTGATCAGTACCCGCCCATGCCCGGCGATTCCAGCGCGCCCGGTGACGCCGCCGCAACCGGTGTAGCTTCGCCGAGCGGGGTCTCCTCCGGCGCCGGCGTGCCGACCGGCGCGCCGAATGGAGCCAGCGCCTCGTGCCCGTATTTCATCGCCTCGAGCGGACGTCCCGAGATCACGTTCGCCGTCGCAGGCGCCGGGCTCTCGACCAGCGCCTCCGCCACCCCTTCACGCTCGAACGGCCGGCGCACATCGAGCGGCGCCGGCTCAACGACGTGTCCGAGGTTGACGTCCGCGCTATCGACGCGAATCTTGCTGGCGAGAACTAAGCCGCGTTCAGCGCGAAGATCGTACACTCCCGGCGGCAGGTCCGCCGCGAACGATCCGTCAGGCTTGGTCGGCGCGACAAAGATGTCGTTGGTCACGCGATTCTCGTAATGCAGCTGGCGGCGATCCGCCGCCTTGCCGTCGCGATACGACATCAACCCGCTGACATTCGCCGCGCGCGCGATCTGCACCCCGGCCGCGAGACCCGCCGCGACTGCAAGCGATAAAGCTGCCGCCGCGAAGCGAAGACCGCGGCTCGATTTGCGATTGGAAATGTTCTTCACGACGACTCCATGGCAATCGGTTTTGCGCCGGGTGAAATTGTAGCCGCTCACAGCATTTCCATCAAAGCCCGCGCATCGCCTATGCTCTCAGAAAATCCCGGCGAGGACACGATGGAACGCATAACCCTTTTTCACAATCCCGGATGAGGCAACTCACGCGGCGCGCTCGAGATACTTCGCGCGCGCGATGTCGAGTTCGACATCATCGAATATCTGAAAGATCATCCGACCCGTGAGCGGCTCGAAAAGATCATCGACATGCTCGACGGTCCGGTCGCCGACCTGGTCCGCAAGGACAAGCGCTTCAAGGAGCTCGGCCTGAATCCCGCCGACTACGCCGACAAGAAGGCGGTCGTCGCGCTCCTGCTCGAGCATCCCGAGCTGATGCAGCGCCCAATCGTGATTCGCGGCAAGCGCGCAATCATCGCGCGCCCCCCGGAAAAGCTCGAAGCGCTGCTGTCTTAATACTGGGTGCAGGGGTCACCCCTGCCGAAGGAAGCGCGAAACCCACGGAGGGGTTTCACATTAAAATTAAGTCGCTACGCGCTTTTCTTGACCTTGCCCGAACGGATACATCGCGTGCAGACCAGGATTCGCCGCACGTTGCCGTTTATCTCGGCGCGCACTTCCTGCAGGTTGGGATTCCACCGACGCTTGGTCTTGTTGTTGGCGTGACTGACGTTGTTGCCGACTGACGGCTGCTTCTTGCAGTATGCGCAATGTCTCATGAGTCTTCCGTTCGAACCTTGAAAATCCTGATAGAACAATCTGTCTAGGGTAGCCCGACCTGCGGCCGCGTGAAAGAGGGCGAATACTTCGCCTTCAGCAGCGCATCGCCGACCGCCTCGCCCGTCAGCACCGCGTTCGCATCGCATCCGCACTTGAGGCTCATCAGCCACGCGCTCCGCCCAAGCGCGCCCGCGTACGTGTCGAGCTGTTCCTTCAGCCCCTTCGGCGCGTCCTTGTCCTCAATTGTCAAATCCTTGGCGCTGACGATCACGTCGTTCGGCAAAGAGCCGGTCTGCTCGCTGAAAAGCTGCTTGATCATCGCAACGAACGCCTGATGGTCGAGCGTGGGCACGTCGCTTCTGATCACGCCGTCGTAAATCGAGCCGGACGGACTGCTCGGCATACCGGCGAGCACCCGCCGAATCGAATCCGCGCGCGAAGCTTCGGCCGACGGCGCCTTCTCATAGTCGGCCAGCATGACGCGCGCGGCCCCCGCATTCCCGCCCGCCATCGCACCCAGCGTGCGTCCCAGCAGCGCGTTCGCCGCACTGCGCCGCAACTGGCCCTGCGCCGCCGCGATCATCCGCTGAACGTCGGGATTGTTGATTCCCGCCGACTTGAACACCGCCATCGCGTCCTCGCCGTCGCCGCGATCGAGCAGCGCTTTCGCCGTTTCGAGCGGCTGGAGCGGACCCGTGTCGCGAATCGACGCCGTCGCGAGATACAGCTTGGTCGCCGCGACCAGCTTGGCCTCGACCCGCGTCTGCACCGCCTCGAACGCCTGCCATTGATCGCTTGAGATAAGTTTCTTGCCGGTCGCCCGCTCCGCAAACGCCTGCGCCGGCAGCGCCAGGAACGCGGACAAGCCGCCTATCACCTGCTCGCTGTCGGTGAAGGTGAAGCGATGGCGGTCCTCGGCCAGGGTCGAGAGATCCAGCGTCCAGATTTCGTAAGCACCGGTGAACTTCGCCTCGTTCGAGTCGCGCTGCGATTGAAACGATTCGGTCGGCAGGCTGACGATCATCACCGCATCGAGCCGATCCTCGGGGTCGCCCGCGACGAATCGCTTGACGCACGCGTCAACCCCGCCCGGCGGCTGAATCGGCACCGCCTGCACGTTCGGCAGCTTGCCGACGATTTGGTCGATATCGGCCTCGGTCTGCGGCGAAATAGGCCCGATCACGCCGACCCCGATTTTGATTGGCGCCGCAGCAGCACCCGCCGCGGCCGCCGCCACCAAAATTGCCGCGCCAAGCAGCATTACCGTAATTTTTTTCATCGTTTGAGTGATACAGTGAAAAAGCGAGTTCGCCGCGCCGAGAGCTTTTCAAAACCCGCGACGATCTTCAACCCGTAAAAATCATCCCCCGGTTTTTTTGACGCCGCGACGGCGAGTTGCTTGAGTATCCAGTTATCCAGTCCGAAAGCTACAATGTCGAGTTAAGTCGTCCGTCAAAAATGTCCGACCACATAGTCCACATCCTGCCCGAGCAAGTCGCCAGCCAAATCGCCGCGGGCGAAGTCGTCGAGCGCCCGGCCTCTGCCGTCAAGGAGCTGGTCGAGAACTCGCTCGACGCCGGCGCGCGCTCGGTCAGTGTCGAGATTCTCGGCGGCGGCTCGGCGCTGATCGCGGTCGCCGATGACGGCTCCGGCATGACGCGTGCCGACGCGATCCTTTCGCTCCGCCGTCATGCAACTTCGAAGATTCGCAGCGCCGCCGATCTGACCGCGATTCGCACGCTCGGTTTTCGCGGCGAGGCGCTCGCCTCGATCGCCAGCGTGTCGCATCTGCGGATGCAAACCCGTCGCGCCGCCGACGACCACGGTGTCGAAGTGGCCGCCGAGGCCGGCAACATCGAGGATACGCGCACCTGCGCAATCGCGGCGGGCACCCGAATCGAAGTCCGCCAGCTTTTCTTCAACACTCCGGCCCGGCTCAAGTTCCTGAAGACGCTGGCGACCGAGCAGGGCGCGATCGCCGAGTCGTTCCAGCGCGTCGCGCTGGCCAATCATCACATCGCGTTTCGTCTGACTTCCGACGGCCGCGTCGTTTTCGATTTGCCGCGCGCCAACTCGGTGCTCGAACGATTCCGCCAGGTGTTCGGCTCAAAGATCGCGACCAGGATGCTCGCGTTCGATCTCGACCGTCCCGGAATTCGCGCGCAAGGGCTGGCCGCGTCCAGCCAGGAATCGTTCCCCACCGGCCGAATGATCTTCACCTTCGTCAACGGCCGCGCGGTCCGCGACCGGATGTTGATACGCGCAGTCGAGCAGGCCTACCAGACGCTCATCCCGCGCGGACGTCATCCGGCAACGCTGCTGTTCGTCGACATGCGGCCCGAAGACGTCGACGTCAACGTGCATCCGATGAAGACCGAGGTGCGCTTCCGCAACGGTGGCGCGGTCTTCGACGTTGTGTATCACGCAATCCGCGACCGGCTGGCAGACCAAACCGATAGCGTGCAAGCAGCAACTATCGGTGACACTCCGGTACCATCCACCGACGACGCCGCGATGGGACTCATCACAATGTCGTCGAAGGGCGCGCAAGATCGCGCCCAGGATCGCTCAGATGATCGAGCTCCGAGTATGCGCAGCGACTCGCCGTTGCGGCTGGTGCCCGACGCGCTCACCGAGAAAGCATTCCAGCGACCCCTCACCCTCGCTTACGATCGCGACGCGCGCGGCGGTCCAACGGCGCCAGCGGCATCGATACCCATGTACTCGAAGCTCCGCGTGATCGGACAAATCTTCGCCGGGTATATCGCGCTCGAAACCGAGGAGGGGCTGCTCCTGATCGATCAGCATGCGGCGCACGAGCGCGTCACGTTCGAGAAGCTGCGCCGCGAGCTCCGCGACGGCGGCATTCGCACCCAGGCGACGCTTACGCCGGTCTCCGTCGAGTTGAATCCCGCGCGCGCGTCGCAAGTGCATGGCGCGCTCAGCGAGTTGCGCGCGATGGGCTTCGATGTCGAGCCGTTCGGACCGACCACGCTGCTGCTCAAGGGCGCGCCCGCCGTATTCGGGCCCGAAGGCGGCGCGAAGCTGCTCGGCGACATGATCGAGAGCATGGGCGATGCGGGCTTTCGCGGTGGCGGAGAGGCCGCCTTCGAGAATTGGCTGAAGCAACTCGCATGTCATGGCTCGGTTCGAGTCGGGCGCGTGCTCGAACCTGCTGAAATCCACTCCTTGCTCGCGGACCTGGATCGCACCGAGTTCAAAACCAACTGCCCGCACGGACGCCCGGTGCATATTCAGTTCGCGCGCGGGCAAATCGAACGAATGTTTCGCCGATGAGTGCCGTGCCCGGATCGGAAATCCCAGCGCGGGCGCGTCCGGACCGGATCGCGGTCGGTTTCATCGTCGGGCCGACCGGGGCGGGCAAGTCGGCGCTCGCAATGGAAGTGGCGAAGCGCTCGAACTGCGAGATAGTCAACGCCGACTCGCGCCAGTTTTATCGCGGGATGGATCTCGGCACGGCGAAACCGTCGGCGGAGGATCAGGCGCGCGTGCCGCATCATCTTGTAGATGTGC
>Ga0182024_10005116_pt1 | contig 29626 bp, 37 predicted proteins | sample P32metaG_FD_120480 | JGI IMG/M metagenome (GOLD analysis project Ga0182024, IMG submission 120480) | Permafrost microbial communities from Stordalen Mire, Sweden - P3-2 metaG (Illumina Assembly) | ecosystem: Environmental > Terrestrial > Soil > Wetlands > Permafrost | place: Sweden: Stordalen...
ACAGTCTGTCACTCTTGGATGCTCCGAAAGGGAGTGCTGGGTTCACGAAAACCCAGTGTTCATCAACCTTTTAGAGCATCCTTTCTTTTTTCACCAGACAAATCGTGAATAATCCAGGCTAGGCCGCTGATGACCGCAATAATCAGCGCCCCCACCGCAATTTTTGCGAAGTCGTCTCGATACTTGATAAAGAACGGCGCGGAATCGCGTTTCTTTTCTAAGCTTAAATGATTTCTTACGTTCATTCCTATAACCAAAAAGACGCCGAAAACCAAAAGGGAAATGATGAATCTAACCGGCGAGCCAATAGTCGGTTGTCCCTGTTTGTTCAGTTGAGAATTGTGCGCCCCAAAGTAGAACCCGGCTATTAAAGAAATAACCATCGGGATGATGCACGCCCAGCGAAAGCTCGGCCTCTCGTACTTCGTCAAAAAGTTTTGAAGCCTGCCAAACAGGGCGTCAGCGGCGTCCGAAATCTCCTCGGTTCGCAGTTCGTTAAACACATACTGGAACGGCGGGTATGAAGATTGCGCCACGCCTGTTTGATTGAAAAGGAAATGGACCCCCGGGTTCTCGCCTCGAATATCAAATGCTCTTATCTTAGGCTGCCCTTTCTGCCTCATCTCTTCTAGAGAGTCATAGCGATTGTCGTTGTCAGAGATTGTGACGGTCGCGCAGGTGTTGTGAAACCCGGCTACTAATTGATCGAGGTCCTCACGGTACATCCTGATGTTCTTAAATCGGGCCGTCAGTGTATGCCTGATTGGCTCCATAGCGGGCCACATTATAGCAATATGTCCTTTGCCATGATTCGACAATCGCACTAGGTCCCCGGAATCAGATAAATGCCGTAATACCTATTCAGCTATCTGAGCATTCTGATTGTGGTGGTAAGAGGTCAAATCGCGAAAGGTATAGAACCAGATAGACTGCCACGTCGTGTCCCGTAACGTTCTATAATGTTCTGCGGACGCGGGGCGTCGCAACGCCACTCAACTGCCAGTACTACGTAAACGCTTGTATTACAGTTGTATGCGGCTCCTGGCGAGCTGCAGTGTCACCTTGACAAGTTGGCTAGAGTATGGAACACTAGCGTACGGAGAAGAACATGAGCAACGAACGTACGGTGAGCCTCTCGATTCCCGAAGCTCCGTGGTCCACCCTTCAAAAAATCATCCGTGCGTATTATGCGAAACGTGATGCAGAGATTGTTACTGTCGAAGAAGTTGCCCAGGCTGCTGGAATCAGTCGCCCTCGGGTCAGTGCAAACAATAATTTTCTAAAAGCATTCGGAGTATTGGAGCTGGAATCGTACAAACTCACACCCATCGGGACGGAACTAGCCATCGGCATTGGTAGAAGTGATGGCGACACAATTCGGAACGCGATAAGGAAACTAGTGGATGGTTGTCCGCCGCTGAAGAAATTGATTGAAGTTCTAGAATCTCGTGGGGAGCTATCGGAAGCGGCGTTACAGACTCAAGCATATTTGGCGTTCGGTCTAGGCGAGGGTGCAAAAGAAGCCAAAGGCATTGCGACCATTCTTGAGGTGTTGATCGACGGCGGGGTCCTTGCAAAAAGCGAGGCGGGCGGATTGTCTCTTTCGCATTCGGTAACGCTACGCATGGGTCCGGCGGCAGCACCGGCGGCAGCACCGCCAGTCACGTCACCTGCGGCACCTTCTAATGCCCATCAAGCCGTCGCCACCGGATTTCATCGTATCCCCATAGCGGTCAGTACAGGCGCGGTTTGGTACATCGAGATTCCCGAGAGTCACAAACCAGAGGAATTGAAAAAGTTTCTGGACATGCAGACGTTGATTTTTGACGTGAAGTGAAGAGAGCGACGCGACATGCCTGTAATTTCTGGCAAACCAACACGACCTCCTAAAGTGGAATACCTATCCATTCGGGAAGTTTATCAACAGTTTGATGAGATTTTCTTGACCGATAAGAAATCATTAATAGTTAGCCCTTGTGGCCATAGGATTTATTGCTTCGAACATCATTTCTTCCACATGGCTGGCGTTGTCGTCGAGGGTATCGAAGAACTGTCTATGCCACACGAGCGAGAGACGATTCTAGAGACGGCTGACGGCTTTGCTCATTACGAGTTGAGAGAGGGAGGATCGCGGGCCAGACATCTGAGATCGGCGAGAGAGACACTGGAAAATCCTGACGAAGTCTGGGTAGAAAACCCTTCTGTCTTATCGGCAAAATGGGTTTATATCAAGGAGTACGATAGCAAACCTTACCCGTTCTCAATCGCTTTAGTCGGAGAGTGGGAAGCGAATTCCACAATAATCGTACCGTTTAGCAGTTTTCCTTGCGAAAAACGAGGTGTTAAGAAGTGGCGACAAACTAAGAAAATTCACCCGTAAAAACACGATGGGCCACCAGTAAAGGCGGCCCTCGTGAGTACGCTACGGGGATTTCACCCGTAAACTTTTCATGTGCATCTTACTACTTCCCCTTGATGTGTGTCAAGAGAAAAACGTGTAAAGGCTTTGTATTCTATGGTTTAAAGTTGGGAAGTTTCACGCGCTCGGAAAGCTATCGGGTGGCGCTACCTGCGGGCTTTCACGGCGGGCCAGGACAGCCGGGAAATAACCTCGACACGACGGTTGATCGCCTTGAGTCTGATCTCGCCTGCCACCAAGACAGCCAAGATCGCAGGAATTCCGGACCGGCATTTTATAGCCCGCTGCCAACATAGCCCGCTGGGCAGCGAGCGTGACTCAAGCTGCTTTGAATAGCCCTTCTTGCAACCGACTTATTAAGACAGCGTCGAGATTCTTTCTGTAGTGGGGAATCTCAATAAGCTTGTGGTTGTTCTTTTTCGCCCAACGACGCTTAATTTCATCGTTATTCCGAACCATGTGAAGCTTCTCGACACCACCCCAAAAGGAAACGGGTTTGTAGTGCTGTTCGCCTTGGTACTCGACCAACGTGCGCTGAAACGGTAGGAAGAAGTCAAAGGCCAAAGGCCTCTTACCGACGCAGCCGTCCATCTTCACCTCTCGGGCGTAAGGCAAGCCGAGAGCATCCAAAGTCTTGGCTATGAACTTCTCGCCTTTGGATTCTAAACAAACCGGGCATCCCTCGCCTTTCGAATGGTTATTGTGGCTCTGCATATAGTTTGGATGCCTCAGGCCAGCGAGGCAACGAAACCAGTATTTCCCTATGGACTTTTTAGCTTCTTGACCTTTAACCATGTCAGGACAGTCTTTCATCATTTCTCGCATCGTCAAACGTCTGGTCGCTCCACTTTTTATGAGTCCGCAGATCGGACAGTTCTGGCCTCTGCCCCAATGGGAATTGAACTCCTGTAAATAGTTTGGATGATCTAGACCGGCGAGACAACGAAACCAATATTTCTTTAGAACTCCCCGAACATCCTGGCCTTTCACCACGTCGGGACAACGACTCATCAGCTCCTCAGTTGTAAGGCTACGGGCATCACTCATCTTCAACCGTCCGCAGATCGGACACCCGCAGCCGCGGCTGTGACTGTTGTACTCCTGTTCATAGTTTGGATGATTCAAATCAGCAGAACAACGAAACCAGTACTTCTTTTGGATGCCGTTGGCCTCTTGACCGTTAACCATGTTAGGACAACGATTCATCATCTCTTTTATCGTCAGTTTCACACTTCCCTTCTTCGCGCCGAAGCGCAATTTAACTATCGAGAGTTTTCAGAAAATTTTCTTGAGCTTGAAGCACCTTGCAATAATCAGGTCTGTTGACGAACATCGCCAACGCAGGGTCACCTAGTTGGATGATGAACTGGCTGTTGAGCCCAAGCAGTGCAACAACAACGGCGTTGGATGTCTGCGTTTTTAGCAACCGTTCGCTTTGCTGCTGCGCAGAATTCTGAGCCAGAGCAAAGGCCAAGGCGGCTGGAGAAAGGGTTCCAGTTGCACCAGCTGAAGTCGCCGCCATCTGACAGTTTGCAAAAACTTGTCGGGGGTGGAAATTCGTTAGCATTATTCCTCTTTGGGGCGTCTGCAGTCCTTTGGAATTCTGTCAGGACGCCTGCAGTCGTGTGGAATTTTTAGCCTGGATTCTTTGGGAATCCTGTCCAGCCGACGACTATCCACAGGATTGTTTTTACGACTGTCTATCGGCGGCATCAGTGTAGCATCTCCAATTTTTGAGCATCGATACCGAGACGTTGACAATCGGCTTCATCTAGCAGGCCGTGGCGGCACATCGAGTCACATTCCCGTTCGCTCAGTTCGCAATTTAAAAGTTGATAGTCTGTTCGTTGCGACACGGCAGTGTGTTGCATCTGGGATAACTTTTCTTCAGCCATCTGAAGATTGCCGAACTTTCCTACAGTCTGCTGGATCGCTCCGTCCTTAATTAAGCAAACCATCCAACCCGTTCGCTTTGGAGTTTCATCTGGGCAATAGTTGGGCGTCGGCGCATACGCTGTCTTCGGGCCGCCGTCTACGACCGCATGGGCGAGTTGCGAACGAGGGATCAATGGCGGTCTGTGCTCTCGGGGTCTGCTCATTACTTTTCGTCGTGAGTACCGCTCTTGACTTCAATGCAACCGCTTGTGATCTCAGCAGTACACTCTGGCGGAATGGCGTTGCTCGCATACTGAATCATGCGTATCTGACGCACAGCGGCGGCGGGCATCGGAACTGGGTCGCGCACTGCTTCCGGTTTATGTGTTGGGGCTACATCTGACTTGTTGTTCATGAAATCTCCTTATTCATCTCTCTTGATCTGTGACAGGCGCTGCAACCGGCCCTTCACAACTTCTTCATGTATCTTCGTCAAAGCGATCTTGCGAAGGTCATCGTTCATCGCGCGGGATTGCCACGCCGGGCTGTTGATCGCCCTTGACCATCGACGGTATGTTTCGGCCTGCTCTTGCTGTTGAAGCTCCTGGGCCTCTGGCGTGGTCATGTCACCACCTCTGACAGGAACCTGTACGCCGCGAACCTTCTTCGTCATTGACTTCGGAACATTTTCAACTGTGACTCCGAGCCTTGCCAGCTCTTCGGTCACGTCGTTGTTTTGGTTTGTTGTCCACGGAAACGGATTCGCGCCGCCCAAGTCGCTTGCCGGTGCGTGTTGTGGTTGCCCGGCGATATCGATTTGTGGTGGGACCCGAGAGGTCATACCCGGAACCCTCTCTTCAATTGTTTGGCCTAGGCCGGTTCCGAGGTTCGCCCAACCTTGACGCGTCGGACTTCTCTTCGTTGTATCCGTTGCCTGCGCAACGTCCTTTACGGCGGCAGGGACCACCATCGAAGCAAGCAGGTTGTCTACGACGCGTTCAGTCGTATTGCCCGAACCAAGATGCGTCAAAGAGTCGATGATGTTTCCGACCTGCATCAAGAATGGGATCGATTCAATGTTACGCGTCACATGGCCCAGCGCGTTCAGAACTTTGCTGCCTGTGACAGATTCTTCGTCACCGAGCATGATGCCGTGGACCGCGTCGGACACGGACGACAACGACAACCCCAAAGGTTCGAGGCGGTTGTACGAGTAGTATTTATTCCCAATCTTGACCGAGTACGGTTGCCATCCGGTTGCTTCCTTCGTCTGGCGCTGTTGATAGTTCACAGGCCCGCCGCCCGTTATGTAGCCTTCCATCGCAAGATGGGCCAGCCCGGCAAGGATCGTCGAGCCGATGAGGCCTTTGGTCTGCAGATTCAAATCACCTTTATAGGTGCCTTTCAAAGCTCCGTACGGCGAATACTCAGCGGTAGCCTTGACCAAGTTGATCGGGGTTTTGAAGAATGGGAACAGAGCCTTCAATGCGCCGTTCGATTGGATCACCTGGTTGGCCGACTGGCCGGTCTTGCCAAGTTTGTCCTGAAAAGTTCCGTGCAGACCCATCAAATTGGCAGCCTTCTGCATCTCCGGTGTCGGATTATGCGCGAGATAATCTTGGCGTGACGCTAGGTCTTCGCCGGTCAATCCTTCTGATACAGCTTGACGACCAGCCAATGAGTTCAACTCGCCCATGTAATTGGCTAGATAAACTTGATTCGTCAAACGCTCGATCAACGTGCTCGGCAGGCGGACGATATTTCCTACAGTACCCTTGATGGCTTCGGTCCTGCCGCCTTCGAATCCACCCATCCCACGCAGATCGAGTTCACCGCGGAGGACTTCCCCTATATGGGTTAAGCTCTGTGCCGCGCCTTTGGCGAACCAATAGCCCTCTGATGCAGTTGCCTCGGGGGTTTCATCTGTTGCGCCGGTTGTCGATTTCAACTTTTCTAGGCCACCTACAACCGCCTTCTTTGTCGTCTCCAAGGCCAACATAGCCGCTTCGGAAGCAGACTTTTTGATGACAGTTGCGGGCCCAGACAGCAACATGTTGCGGTATACCTCGAACAACTTTTTACCCGTTGTAGCCGGGGTTACCGCTTGGACAAACTCATTGACCTTGCGGACGTAAGCGGGATCATTTGGATCGAGCCTCGATACCAAGTCCGCAGCCTGGGCGAGAATTTCAGGCTTCAACGTAGCCAAGGTCTTGGCGATCCTTGTCTGAGGTAAATTTGTATCTGCACGGAAGCTTCCTAGAGCGCGGCCAGCCTCGCTCGTAACTCCTTTTACCTGGGCAAGTATTTCGTTGTGTCGTGCCAGCGCAGACGCGAAATCTTTCTGTGCCTGTTCGTTATCCGGCTGGGCCCCAGCCTGCTTGGCTAGATCGACGACGTTGCTTGCTGACGAATCGAGCAAGGCGCGGGCGGCAATCGCGTGTTCAGCGTTGAACGCTGCGCCACCTTTGCGGGTCAATAGCTCTTCAACCGGCATATTGAGGTCGGCTGCCAACTGCTGTTGCTCCGGCAGTGTGATCACAACCCCGGTCCTGCCATCGATGTTTAGACGAACGTGCGCAGCAACGTTGTCTAGAGCGTTCTGAACGTCCGTAGGAGTTTGAATCTTCGACGGATCAACCATCCGCTGGATCACAGGCGAGTTCTCGATTTCGCGCTGCGCAGATTCCGACGTGATCGAATCTTTACTTACGATAGGGACGTGTGCGTCTGGTACGACTGTTGCCGTTGGCAAGGTCGGTGTGATTACATCCTTCAGCGGCGTACCGGTTACATCCTCGCCGAATAGCATCAGGCCATGTGCGCCGTGGACGTTCTCGGACTCCGCACCTTTGTAGCCTTCCTGGGCGACAAACTTCTGCAGATCGGTTAGCTCAGTCTTAGCGGTCACCTCGTCTGCGTCACTGACTATATGCTTGACGTAGTCCGCGTATGTCGTGCCGTGGTCGCCAAATCGATCGGTCAAGGTTTTCTGCAAGGTGTCAGATAGTGGCTGATCGGCATCGAGTATCTTCACGCCGGGCTGCAATTCTCCGGCAATGACTCGACCGCCTGTGGCAACTTTCTCCGGACCTGCATATCCACCGGCTACTGCAGGCTCCATACTGAAATACGCACCGACGCCAAGCGAACCCGGGCGACCAAACTCCTCTGGCTTCATTGCGGATACATCGATCAGATCGCTTGATGTGCCGTGGAACAATTTAATAGCTGGGGCACCCGCAGGCTGTGCAGGTTTCTCTTGACCTTTCGTTTCCAACTGGGCCTTCTGCGCCTCGGTCTCGACGATCCTCGTCAGCGGAGCCTTGGCTAGAGGTTCTACAGGTTCTTTTCCTTCGATCTCGACCGGCGCGTGGACCGATCCGAGCGCGTGCAGGCCGGTCATCAAACCCATACCAACGTTGCCGACGTTAGCTGTGATCAGCTTTGTGGCTGTTTCGTAGTCACCGGCTTCGATGGCTGTTTTGATATCCGGATACGAGTCATAGGCGCTAATAATCGAGCCGATTGAGAAACCGGCGTTGACCAAACGGCTTACAACCGGCGCGGCCTTGACTGCAGCTGGGATCATTGCGCCGATGACAGGAACCTTCGACAGCTGGTTCAACAACGGCGCAGCGTCCGCGACAGAGCCGAAGCCTGAACTGAAGATCGTTATAGCGGCCATCAGTGGCGACGTCATACCTTGGACAGCGTCTTTGACGGCGTCCTCGGCACCGGCGTATGAACCGGCGGCCTTCGCCAAGGTAGGATGGCCGTTCGCTTCCAAATAGTCCGCGGCAGCTTTACCAAACAGACCGGGGATCACGAGTTCTGGAAACGCAGTTTCGGCGGCGACCAATGGATGATTTGCGAATCCCTTGATGCGCTGCCACGTAGACGAATCCGAATCCACCGCAGCCTTGACAGCGCCAATCGATGGAACCAAAGCTGACGCGATATCAGGCTTCGAGCTAGCTGGTGTCGGTGATGCCCAGATATCGTTGAGCTTGTTTTCCGTTTTCGGTTGCGCCCAGATCGCGTTCAACGGATTGTCGTCTGGCTTGGCGGCGGGTGCAGCTTGGATGGGAGTTGCTTCCCAAATTTTGTTCAGATCACTATCGTCCTGTTGCGCAGGTACAGGCGGTGCAAGCGGTACAGGCGGCGGTGTCGCCCAAATCTGGTTTAGTGAATCAGACATTTATTGCCTCGGCTGTTGCTGCGGCGATGGTAGAAGAGCCGGAGGAACCGGCAACCCGTAGTGCTGTAGCAGCTGGGCCTTCGTCGGATTTGGCATAGCTGTTGCGCCAAGTATCTTAGCGGCGCGTTGGGTGTTCGGCACCTGATCCAGTAGCTTGATAGAGGCGTCTAGATTAGGTTGCGCAGCTTGCGTCGCAGCCGGAACGACCTTGATAGGTACTCGGAGATTCTGTTGTGTCTCAGGCTTCTTGAGCCATTGTTGGCCTAGCTGGCTGGTGGTCAAGCCATCCCTCTGTAGCAAGGAAAGCTTGCGGGCATCGTCCAAGGTTGTCGAGTTCAAGATGATTGAAGCTCGTTTTTCTGGGTCCGGGTCCGCGTCGAGCATGTTATTTTGTATCTGCTGCATTTCCGGCGAATCCGACGGATGGATACCCAAGTACTGATCCTGTTGCTGTTGCGCCTGTTTGGTATCAGATTTGATCCCGTTGATCTCATCGAGATGTTTCTGAGCGCTGTCGAGGTCCGCCTGCAGGACACCCTTCTGAGCATCTGTCAGGCCCTTGCCCTTTGAGTCTTTACCGGAGCTTAGCTGAGCTGTATTGTCGGCAACGATCTGTTGAAAGTCGGTGTCCCCGTTTTCTTTGGCGATCTTGTCTAGCCTGTCGTTGTTTCCCTTGATCGTCTGTTGTAGGCCGTCGATCTTCTTCACGCGCATAGTTTCGAGCGAACCTGGGCCGTACAACTGCTCGACCGGCCCAATCAATGCACGGACCTTCGGATCAGTCGAACGGGACAACGAATCCATTGCTAAGTTGTCGTCGCCGTTTGCGGCTGCCAAATACGGTGCGAATGCCAATCGAGTCCTGTTGTTTTGTTCCTTTTCCTCGATGGTCAAGTTTGCTTCACGAGTCAGTGCTTGGTCGCGTGCAGCTGCCGATGAGCGTTCGGCGATCTCAGACTTTACGTTGTCTACTGACTGCTGTACGCCGCGCTGGGTCTGAGCGTCCTTCGAAAGTCTGTAGTAGTCGGCTGCTGGTAGTTGCTGGCCAGCCTTCAGCGGCGTCGGCGTTACACCTAGCTTGTTCCAATCCGCAGCCTTTGCCGCGTCGATGTTGACCATACCGTTGTTCGGCACCGGGCCTACGATCATCCACGTTGCACGCATCTGCTGCGTACCGTCCTTGTCCGTCATCGGCTTTCCCTGCGCATCCAGTTGTGGTTGCCATCCGTCTTGGAAGTAGTGATCTTGGATGCCCTTGGCAGCGTCGGCTTTAAGTACCTCTTGCAGCTGATCCGAGGTTTGTTTCGTAGCGGTTGTCAACGCGCCAGCATCGAACAACGGTTGAGCGTCGGCCTGTGCGTCCTTGGTCGAGTTCGTTTGGTATTCGAGATCGGCGTTGCGCGACATTTTAGCGTGGAGCACTTCCTCTGCCTGCGAGGCGGCCATCTGTGCCTTCGTGCGCTGTTGCTCTAGGCTCAACATCTGGTCTTGGCGCTGTGATTCCTTTGTCTTCAAATCATTGTCGAACTGACGTTGGTTTTGGTTCGCAATTCGATCCGCACGATTCTTCATAGTTCCGGTAACGGCCGAAATCCAACCCGATCCGGGCGTTCCTGTTGATGCGTCCTGTAATCCGGATAGACCGTCTTGGATGGTTCTTCCCGCACGGCTAGATGGCGACAACGCAGCTGTGGCCGATAAAAGTACTGATCGGGCCCAGCCTCCTGGTTTGTTCATGGCGATGTCTGCGGTTTGTGGATCGGACAAGATCGCCTTTTGCGACGCACCGAATCGTTGTGCGAACCCTGAAGCTGGCGGCGCAGGAGCTGCCGGTGCTACAGGCGCTGTGATCGGGGCCGTTGGTGCAGCTGGTTGGTTAGCTCCAAGCTGATCGAGGCCCGACTGTAGCGCTGGGCTCGGTAGAGGCTGAACCGTTGGATTCTGATCTGTCGTATCGATTGCCATGTTCTTAAGCTCCGTGTTACCAAATAGACAAAACTTCTTGTTAGGTTAGAATCCTGCTTGCATTGCCGGGGCTGGGTTTGGGTTCCAGCTCGGGCCGGTGATGTAATCGTTCCCGGCGTTACCTGTGTCCGATTCGTCCATGACCGTATCGACTGAAGGCCCGCTTCCGCCTCCGCCGCCTAGTGATGACAAACCACCGCTGAGCGCTGCCCCGGCGATGCTGGTCAGACCTCCTGCCACGTCTTTTGCAAGCGCTTCTGATTCTTCTTGATTTTGCGTAGCCTCACCATAAGAATTCTTATTAGCTTCGTTCGATCCAGATGCAGACGCGGCTGCTGACTGTCCAGCTGTTCCGGCAAGCGCCTGCAAACCACCGGCTGTCTGCGCGGCGTTGCTGCGGCCCACGGCTGCGCTCTGCAATGTATTCTGCTGTAGCTCGTTTGACTCTGTGTCCGCCGCGCCTGTTGCCGTCTGAGCCTTAAGCTCCGCGTTGACTCCGCTTCGAATCCCTGACGTCCCGCCTCCACCCTGGCCAGACTCCGCATCCATCGTCGCCTGATCGGCATTCTTAGCCACAGCGGCGGCGTTGTTCGTTATACCGGCAATGTTGGCAGCGTTCTCCGCGCCCGAAAAACCGTTGCCTTGTTGACCAGTGGATATCTGTGAAAGTTTTCCATTCAAGGTTCTAAGCGTATCCTGCTGTTGCCCGAACAGCTGACTGTAATTTGCCATCATGGATTGTGAAAATGTTTGAGAATTAGCCTGGAGGGAATTTTGTGCCGCCGTTGGCCCACACAAAGCATCCGGTCTTCCGGCGTAGTAGTTGCGATCCTTTTCGATGACGATATATTCGCCAATGACCGGTGTCATTTGCAAAACAACTTTTGTGCTGTAAAACATAGCGCTCCTAAAAGCTGGCAGCGTGGCTGCGAAAATGTGATCTACAACCCTAGGGCATTGGGAAAGCTTTAACTGACTACGGCAGGAACGAATCAAATTTCAGAATATAATCTGTGGTCTGTGTATCACCGCACCAAACTTGCTCGAAACCGAACTTGCTCAAGAATCGTACCAAATGATCGGAAACGGAATCGAATATGATGCCGACGTAGCCTTCAGAGCTGACGTAATCGAACACGATAGGCATCGTCTTGATCATAACTTTAGCCGCTCGAATCGGCGCTACTTGATCCGATGGCCCAAAGAGAATGTGAAACCTAGCCAACTTTTCATCCTGCTGATCTTTTTCGATTCGACAGAATAGAACAGGGCCGGTTTGATCGTCTAGTCGGAAGCAAAGCATCGAATCCGGGGAAGCCGTAAGAAAAGCGATATTGAAAACTGCTCTGCTGGCGTAAGGCTCGTAGGTCAGCCACTCGTCGATCAGCGGGAGGTCTGTTTCTGTACTGGCGATCAGTTCGACCATCATGCTCTCCCCTCTTTTCGACAGAAACGACAATCTGGATTTGGCTCGAAAAGCTTCTTGTAGCCTTCATTGAGAATCTGCCGGTAGGCCAGGATCACTCTCTGAATTGATTGAGAAGTGTAGAAGACCAATCGACCAGCCGGGCTGTCTGGGTCCGGTGGGTTCTTCCGACAGGCTTCGATCAGCTTGTCACCGGCGTCAACAGCGGAGTCGTGGTGCTCGCTGTAGACTTCGAGACGATCCCTAGTTCGAGCTTCTTCGATGACTTCCTGTACTTCGAGGTCTTCCATCAATTGGACAAGTTGTTCATCTGACTTTTCCCCGGTCAGTGCAATCCGGGCTAACTCATCGCGGCGCTGCTGTTTTATGGTTATTGCCATCGGCTTCCTCACAACAGATCGCGCATTTGGGATTTGTGATTCCCCTCGCTACGTGAAAACGATTGTGACAAGCAACTTGCCCTCCTCGCACCTTATGCTCACGAGCCTGGTTGACCGACCCGAGTAAACTGCCTGCATCGGTCTTGGGGTTTCCGTACATCTTCACTCGATTCTTCCCGCCCAATCGACCGCCAGAGACTCGGAGTTCATTCGGCATGTTCAAGCCGCCTCGTCTCTTATCTTCTTCCGATTGGTTCAGGGCACCCCGAGCACACTCGTCATGAGTTGGTTGGTAGCGGTTCACAGCGTACTTGACAAGGTCTGTTGCGCTTCTCATTCGGCTCATCAGTTCAATCCCTCGTTCTTGAACGCACCGAGCTTCGTGTACGCTTTCCTTTGGAGGTCCATATACTTCAAAGTCATACGCTTGCCGCTAACTGCTAGCCAATGCACGGCGTCCGAATCCTCGACGTTCAATGGTGCCCAGTCATCAACAAACTTTTGAAGGGTCTTGTAGACGTCGCACATCTCTTCGCACGCTCGATCCCAAACATCTGCCGGTGATGCGCCGTTTGCGATGTCGTCCTGGCGTTCTTGAAGATCGAGAATCTCTATCGTTTCGACCATCGCTCTGGTCGTTGTCTCAGGCGTGACCCAACGTGCAACTTCTTCGCGTCGGCGAATCTTCTGTGTCATCATTTGGATTCCCCGCCGAGGGCTGCTATACCAGCCTCAATACTTACCGGAACCTTGACGATCTCGATCTTCAAGGATCTGTTGCCAATGCGCTCTTGGGTCATGCGAACGAAAACAAACTGCGACCAATCAATTGGGATTGGCCAGCAGGCTGTCTTCAGGTCTTCCAGTTCGGACAGCACCTTGCCTAGCTTCTCTAAGGTTCCGTTGGCCGGTGCGCCCGAAAGTGCTCTGCGCATCGATGTCGCCGGAACTCCGCAGTATCTCGAAATCAATTCGACGTTGTTTAATCCAAGCGCAGTCATTCTCATTTCCATTTTTTCGATGGCATTGTCCATTGGTCTGCCTCCTGCTGCGGCGGAAACAGCCGCCACTAAAGTGAAAAAGTTAAAGCCAATCCCGATGTGCCGAGATTGGCGAATGCTGCTCTGATATGAAGTTGGGCGAAACGTTTCGCCTGAAAATTGAAAGGGCCGGAGTTGACACCGGCCCGGAGGAATCGTCTCAGCTCTGACAAGCTGGAGAAGTAGTACTTCTCATCCATAGGAGCCATCGTCCTCAAGCCGTAACGAATCGCGGTCCCTCGACCTTAAACGTCATCGGCTCAAGGCTTTACCAGGTCTCAGAGCCTCCTCTTAGGAAATTAGCGACCCCGCTCTAACATCCAGTGGGAACCAAATAGGCAATACCCCTCGAACCTCTAGTGAGAATCATGTTGTTTAGCGGACCAACACCCTGACAGGTGCCGCAAGGAATCGTCATGCAAACCCAAGCACCAGAATCGAAACTACCCGCTCGCACTAACGCTCAACGCCAGTTGGCTTGGCGTCGACGTCAAGCAGCCAAGCGCGCTTTGCGGCGCGCTACCCAGATTCGACTAGCCGCGCGCGCCGTGGAAGAACGAATAGCCAATCGACGTGCCCTCGGGCTGCCGATGGAAAAGGAAGAAATACTCCAACGCAAAGCCAGCGGTGAGGATTTCGAGTCCATCTTGCAAGATATGCAAGCGCGCCTCCCCGCTGAGATCGACGAGACTGCCAAAGAGGTGAGTTTCGAGACTTTGATGAGTATGAGTCGAGGCATGTACCTTGTGGAAGCACCTGCCGGGTGCGGCAAGTTAGTCACAGGTGGATATGATTCGAAGAAAATCGAACAGATAGTGACGCCAACCCACCACTACACAAAGACCGATGGGATTCGCCTCGAACACAGGGATGATATTCGTCGAGTCCAGCCAAGAGGTCATGGTCCTGACGAAGATGAGTAGCCGTTACGGCTGTTTTCGACAGACTCCTATGTGTGAAGAGACCTATTCAAAGTTCAAGTTCAAGCCTGCTTCGACCCAGCAAAGGTGAGGCAGGCTCTATTTTGATGCCCTTCGGGGCGAAGCAAATGATTTTCCCAGTTTCGGAGGTTGTATGACTGAAAAGTTCGTCGTCATCGGACCCAATGGTAAGGAACTCGTCGAGTGCCTAGGGAACGAGATATCGTTTCCTCGTCAGTACGACTACGCCTATGAGGGCAAACAACTCTGCCCAGAGCACGACAGCCTGCCTGAGGGTCATGTCTTTTGTGGCACCAAGGACGCCGCTGAACAAATAGTTGATGCCCTTCATACGCTCACTGATGGTGAGACGTACACCGTGAGTCCTGATCCACGAATAGAATACGTCATCGCTCGAACAACTAAAGTGAGGGAGGTTGTTCGTGTATGGGCTTCGAATCCTGAAGAGGTTGCGGATGTAGCGGACTCGTTCACAGGTGATTGGAGTCAATGTGGTCAGGATAGAACCTCTTTAGTACAAGTGATGAGTGACTGCAGAGCGGGCGGCAAGAATGCTCAAGATTATAAAAGGAAGTTTGGAAGAGACATCTAGATGCCTACACCACTTTCCATCGACGGGATGCTCGACAACGGGCTGCGGACGCACCGCATGAGCGTCCAAGAATTTGCCAAAGTAGCAGCTGCGGATGGCATCCACGTTTCGAAGAGCCGCCTGTTTGCGGCATTCAACGATACCCAACCGTTGGATGGCAAGCTGGCTCAAGAGTTGTGGGCGCTCTGGACTGAGATCGAATCAATGTGTAAGAGCTTTGCGCCGTTCAGGCTCTCACTAGATGTTGGAGCCGACGTTCATAGTTGGCTCTGTGCTCGCCGCAACGGAGACCTTTGGAGCACAGTCGTAAACCTGAAGCTTAACGATTTGAAGGAGGCACAATGATCGCAACCGCTGAACTAGAAGTAGAGGCGCGCGCCGCAGAAGAAGTCACCGCGCTCCCGTCTGAGCGCATACACGTTGTAAGCGCGCTCTCGAACACAGAACTGAGCGCACACATCTTTAAGATGACCGCCGTCATCACCAGAAAGCTAAAGACCCTACGACCTTTCGTCGAAGAGGCGTGGCGGCGATTGGGTCTAGGGCAGACGATCTGTGAATGTACGACGAAGGCTGAGTTCGCTGAGAAGATACTGGGCCGCTCAACGCGCGCGGTCGAGTACATGCTGGTTGGCGGCAATGATAAGCGTAGCGCGCGCGCCCCGTGCGAAACAATTTCGCATCCAGCGGCTACTGACCCCGCACCTGGGCGGGCTGGAGCCGGAGTAGACGAGGTTAGGACCCGTGAGCGGTCGCCAAAGCCTCTCCAAACCGCGCGCGCCAGAGGGGACTACACAGGCCCGTCCTACGAAATAAGCGAGGATGTACTCGAAGGGTTTATGAAGGCGTGCCAAGCCCGCAACGCTGCCAAGGCGCGCGGGGAAGACATCGTAACAGCTGAACAGCGACAACATTCCGCCCTGGCTTTCATATCGGCGGCCAGGAGGGCGCTCGCTGCCTTGCACCACCCTGATAAAGGTGGTACGCACGCTGTGATGGCCGGGATAAACGAAACGGCGGACTACCTCATCCAGCTCGTCGAGGACGCGTAGGCCATAAAGGCTTAGGACCTTTGCGGTGCAAAGCCTGATTTCCCGCGCGCGGGATGCCGGCGGTTTTGGCCAGTGCGGTTAGTATGACGCCACGTACCCAAGGACTAACCGGGTGGATTTGGCGGCGTAACAAGTTTCGAAGAATAAGTAGCAGTTGACATCACTCTCGGCCCGCTTAATCGGGCGCTCACAACGGAGGATACTCAATGACAGCCTAAACGGCTGAGGCAACATGAAAGATCACGAAGAGTTTGTCCGCAATCTACACCACGCGGTTCGGCTACATCTCGACATGGAGCAGGTTAGGCAGTTCGAGGAGTGGTGTAAGAAGGTCGATGCCGACCCAAGATTCAAGAAGTATCAGGAGAAAAGGAAATGGTTGATTGTCCGGAAGAAGAGTACGCCAGCCGAGAATCGGCCAGGCAAGATCGACAGCATCGAGGAGCTACCATGACCGAAGATACGAAGAAGGGATCGGAGTTCGACGCGTTATTTGAGCGCGCGGACGATACAAAGCCAGTTGAGCAGGGATCGGCGCTCGACCGAGCGCACGCCGCGGGATTTCCGCAGCCAACCGAAACGTTCGAAGACAAGTGCCGTCGAGAAGGACCAGCGGCGATTCAGCGTGCGATTGACAGTGCGAAGAAGTAATCAGCGAATAGTCTGGGCCGACATTTCCAAGGCGATTGTTTTGCTGAGGTCGGCCCGACGAATCGAAATCCGAATTGAAACTGATCGGATCACGACAGGCGCAATAGGCAAGCCGCCATCGTTGGCCAGGCGGATCAACGAAATCTTGAACATGTTGGAAAAGTTGTAGCGGCCCGCGAGGCCGAGAAAGTTGGTGAAACGCCCAGCCAAGGCTGAGGCGGTGGAGCGATCCTCCAAAGTAGACTCAGATGATCCAGAAAAATGAAGGTCGTATTGCATACATTTCTCCCCGACATGACTTCGGATTCATATCAGTCCGTCATCCAGACGGCCAGATGGAGAAATTCTTCTTCCACATAGGCCGCATCATCTTCAGCGAGGTCGAACAAGACAAGATCATCGTCGGCATGTGGGCTAGGTTCGCGATTTCAGACCAGAAGACTAAACGTCCTGATGATGCTAAGTACGCCATCGGTATAGAAATCTACATTTCCGATCCAAAGATTACGGGCATGGACATCAAGGCCAGAGAAGAGGACGCAGCGTTCGGCGATCCTACTAGGCTTGATGACAATCGTCCCAATCCTCCTGGTTCGCCTATGCCTGCATCCTGGCTTACAGGCGGTGGAAAGTGATTACTACCACCTTGCGCGACGAGCTTGTTCCCAAGATATTGGCCTTCCAGAAGAAAGGGGTTTCGAACGAGCTAATACTCGAAAGACTAACTCCTTGTCTGCGGGATGAGAAACAAGTCCCAGATGCTGAACAAGTGGCTGCTGAATTGATGGAGTACGCTGCGGATCAAGCGTTGTTCGGTGAACAGCCTGCAGCAGTCGACGGGACGCCAGTTGCGCCAGTTGCAAACATTGAACAAGATGCCTGCGCCGTAGCTGCGAAGCATGACGGCGTAAGGCGGAGTGATCTCTCCTTCTTCGAGTCAATAGCGACGCCTCTTATTGAACGTCATTGGCGTGTAGCACCTTGCCTGCCAAAATCGAAGACAGTCGACGGCAGCCTGGTCCCTGATCCATTGAACCAGCGATCAACCGATCCTCACCAGATTCATGAATGGGGAGTCAGATCACCTAATGCCAATGTTTGCGTCTACGCTGTACAGGAAGAAGGCGGTTTGCTGTTCCTTGATAAAGATGGCGCGGAGTCGATACGTCAGAAGTACGAACAGGAGTCAGGTAAGAAGTTTCCGGCGACCTTGTTGGTGCAGAGTTCCGTTGTTCCTGACGACAAGGGCGGCACGATCTCGAAGGGTCATTGGTACTTCTTGCAGACTGCACGCACCATCGCAATGCAGAACAACATCGCAGAGGGCAAGACAGGCGGCCTGTTTTCGCTGCGCCTGCACAATCAATACGTCGCTTCCATCGGTTCGATCCATCCGGAGACGGGCCTTCCATACATCATCGTTGAAGACAACCCAGTCGTGCCTATGCCTGACGACTTCCTCGATTGGCTGATCGGCTGCGCTAACAAGTGCTCGAACGTTGGGGATTGGACCAAGGAGAAGCCTGAAGATTGGATGGGCGATCCGTTCATTCATCATAGTATGGACAGTCAGATCGTTCGTTTCATCGGACACTACATCGGTAGGACGACGGGCAGCATCACGAACCCGAAAGAGATGTTTAGGCTGATCACCGGTCACATAGAGGACAACGGAGCCTTCGAAATCGACGGTAAAACCCCGTTCAATTGGAATGAAGATGTCATCCGAGAGAAGTGCGAACTGAAGTGCCGTGAGTGGGAATCGGGTGAGAGCAAGAAGGCTAAGGCAACCTTACAGATGCCATCTTCGTGTGCCGCACCCCAAGACGCTCCAGCAAATGCTTCATTCGAAGCGCAATCTGAGGTAGTTGAGCAGTACGCTATGACCCCGGAAGAAATCGAACTAGAACTGGAGAAGGATTACCCAGTCATTCCATACGTCGAACAGGCGGGCCCAGTTTGGGATGACTCGATCATGTATGGATTGGCAGGCGACATCATTCGCAAGGCCTCAGCACACTGCGAGTCCCATCCCAGCGGAATGTATTTAGACTTGCTGATCGCCTTCGGGAACGCCATTGGTCGATGCGCCTTCTTCAACATCAACCAGACCCGTCACTATACGAACGAGTTCATGGCCCGGGTCGGTCTGACCTCGTACTCAAGAAAAGGAACAGGGCGTGACGTAGTCGACGAAGTCCTGAAGATGGCTGATTCTCCATGGTTCTTTAGCCAGATCAAGTCCGGCTTCGGATCGGCAGAATCCATCATCAATGAAATCCGCGACGGGAGTCAGCAGCAGGTAAAGAATCGAAAGAACCAGTTCGATACTGTCATGGTCCCAGGGAAATCCGACAAGAGAATGTGCATACGCGAAGGCGAGTTGGCATCAGTCTTCCAGTTGGCAGGGAAGAAGGATAGCCGAGTTGACATCGTCCTACGCGACGGTTGGGATGGTAAGCCGCTTCACAATCTCGTCAAGGGCCGCTCGGAAGGGTTGTCGAACTCGAACTCATGCCGTGAGCCCCACATTTCCATTTCTGGGGACACCACGCCTTCTGAGTTGAAGCAGAAGATGCCTCCAGGTGCCACCGAAAACGGCTTCGGTAACCGGTTCTTGTACTGCTTCGTTTATCGAACCAAGTGCTGCCCGATGGGAGGCCCTCAAATAGACTGGTCGGTGGAGATGTTAAAGCTCCACAACGCCATCGAATCTGCCAAGCAAGTTGGTGTTGTCGGCCTGGCTAAAGCGGCGGAGAGTTCATGGAAGAACATGTACCTCCAAATGGATCAGGTGAAGAATCGCCTGCCCGGCCTAGCTGGCCAGATGACAGCCAGAAAGGACGCTCATATTCGACGCCTGGCCCTAATAATTGCCCTCCTAGACGAGTGCTCGGTAGTCGAGACCTGGCACCTACGGGCCGCCAAGAAGATATGGGACTATTGCGAAGACTCAGCTCGTTTTATTTTCGCTGGGTCGACCGCGGACCAGGACAAGATCATCACGTACATCAAAAGTCAAAAAGACGGCTGCACGCTCGGGGAGATCAGGCGGGAGGTCTTCTCAGATAACAAGAAGGCTGATTGGGTCAAGGTGCAGGTTGCGTTCATCGTTAAGAACGGGTACGGCCAGGTCGTGCAACAGGGCGAACGGTTCGTCGTGCGGCTTGCGGCCGGATAACTGTTGAAAAATCCCGATTCCACTCACTGACGAAGCGGTCAAAACGTGTGATCGCCTGATTTAAACAGTTAGACAAAAATGTCCTATGTGACCGGTGCTGATAGCCGTTCGACTGACTTTTTTGCCGGAGCCAACACTATCAGGGCTATGCCGATAACAACCAGCACAGCCGAGCCGATGAGTTCTCCGCGAGCGATCAGCCTAGCGAAAGCCTGCCCAGCCATAAGCATTGCATGGACGAAGCTCGACCATGCCGTGAACGCGATCAGGCTCCGATTCGCTGATGGGTTACGGGACGCAAAGAGCAAGAAGATGCCGAGGGTGACGTACACGCTGAACTGCATCGCCAGCGCAGGCTCTTGCTTCACAAACATAATCAAGGGATAAGTTAGAGCGCAAAAGACCAAACCCACCACGACCAACACAACCTTCAGCGTTCGTTCTCGCCACATGGTGCCCCTCTCTGCGAAATTGCGTTATTGGGCTGAAAAGTTAGGTGTAGGGGTACAACAAGTGAATGCGAGAGGATATACGAGCAGACGAAATTACTGTGGCGTTGGCCTTTGACCGCGCCACCAAATCCAGTCGCTCGATTCGAGACAGAGCCATCCGTCCAATCCTCGTCGGAACAGCAGAGCGATTCTAGTCCTCGCTGGGTTCGGCCACAAGGAAGTTCCAGCGCAGATTCTTGGTGCAGGGACGGAGTTAAGGCGGAATCGGTGTCAAGTGTCCTTGTCCTGTAGATATCCAACAGGTCTCGTTTCAGAACGGGAATGGTGAAGCGTTCATCACGTTGGATTTAGGGGTCTTTTGGAGAATCCAATCACGTTGGATTTAGGGGTCTTTTGAAAAATCGACCCAATCACGTAATCACGTTAGGCGCAAGAGAGAGAATAAAGCCATTAGGCTCATATAGATACTGTTAGGGTACACACAAAACACCCCGAAATCTAACGTGAAGGCTATTTCAGCACTTTAGAGGTTTCGTTCAGGCGTGAATCTGGTACGTGATACGTGATCGAGGGCCCGACCCCGAAATCTGACGTGATGATTTGAGGCCGACCGTCACCAGGCAATCCTATTTGGTGATGAATTTTCTCCTTTTCATCCATATTCACTCGGGCGAGGCAGTTCCTGACAATGACGTTGTAACGAGCTAGGCCTGTTTTTCAGTTACAATGGTCGTAACAGCAGCAATCTCAATAGCTTACGCCTTATAAGAGGTTGCAGCGAGCCATGAACGACTGGCGGAGGGCTCAGCTGGTTGTCACCAAACTCAGATGACACCATTGCAACCGATTACAGCCTCACCAGATCAAGGTCAGCTGCCGCACCGGTTCAAAGCTCGGGCCCGCTGTAGCCTGCTGTGGCTTCAAGGCAATAGGCTTAGAGGTCAGGGTGGCAGCGTCGGTGCAGCGGTGAGCGGGGCCCGCGCATCGAGCGGATCGCTAATTCCACGGTGAGACGCCCTTCGAAGGCAAGGCTGCCCGGGCCTAAGCACTATCGCAGGTAGCGCCCCTACAGCACCACCTCAGTCTTTGAGTTCTACCGAGTTTAACAAGCCCTACGGGGCTAGGAGCATTTATGAAAATACGCACAGAAGAAGAGAAGGCCGTACTCCGCCAGCAGGATGCCGCCCGCAAGCGTATCGAGAGGGCCGTCTCGAAGCCCTCCCCGGTCAGCGAGTTCTGGCTCAAGAACGAGAAGGAGTTCGCGCTAGCCGATGAGCCCAGATGGGCAGAGCTGTTCGAGAAGAACCTCGACCTTGAGGCCACCAAGATCGAGCTTGATGTTGCGATGGACGACTTCGACCGTGGTCAGCCGATCAGTGAGGTAGCCGACGTCCTGCCGGATCAGACGTACTCCGAGATCGTTCAGACCTGCCGGAAGGATGGTCAGCTGTCCTACCAGACCATCGAGGCCGCCCCAGTCAGCTCAGAGGGCTACCGAGATTTCAGGTCGGCCAAATTCGACGGCAGCGCGGAGAGCGCGTACCGCAACTTTGGCATGCGGCTCTGCTTGACCTGGGAACTAGAACGCGATGCCAGGAACTTCTTGATTGTCTACGCAGCTGACTCAAAGGACCCCGGCTTAAATCCCGAGATCATCCAGGCGGCAATCAACACGTTCGACAATGGCGTCGGTCGATACAGTGATCGAGCACGTGATTCAATCTGGCCGAAGGCGGCACCGGCAAAGGCCGAGAGCTACATACCGACTCAATCGCCGCATGAGTCACCGAATCAGCAAGAGGCACGCCGCTATAAAACATGGGCCGAAGCTGCCCACGGTAAGGGCGGGATATTCGAAGGGAGGGAATAATGGAACGCACACAAAAGTTACAAGACTTCATGGATTCAAACCCATGGGCCGACGTGATGGCAAACGATTCCCTGCTGGAATCGATGTCCGCTCACCACACGGATTGCGCATTCGAGCAGGCTGAACATCTTCTTGGCTATCAGCCCGAAGGCAAGCTCCTGATCGCAGCTCCATACCAGGAAGCTTGGGCGACGTTCCTTCAGGCGCATTCGGAGTTCAAAGGTCCGATAGCAAACATGCTGGTCGCGTTCGGCCAGCTAAACGATCACCAACCGCCAACGGTCGAGGCGTTCGAGGAGATTGCCGCACGAGGGCTGTTGGCGGAATCGAACGCGCACGCGCAAGCTGAATCAGATCAACGCGAGATCAGCAAGCTGAAGAACCAGATCAGCAAGGGCAATTCAAGATATGAAAGTTTCAATCGGTGGAACGTTCGCACGATGTTCAATAGCGAAGACTTGGATAAGATGAACCTTGCCGAGCTTCGTGCATTGGCTACCAAGGTCGAGGGCGAGCGCAACCTCCGGGCACTTCCTCAAGATCAACGCCGGGCCGTTATCAAGCAATCGACCGCGTATCAAGCGCCAGCCGTCCGCGAGATACCAATCGATTTGGATTACATCATCACCGCGGAGAGTAAGTATTTTCAGATCGGGCAAACCGTGAAGCTCAATGGAAGCAGCTTCATGAGGATGTCAAGAGCAGACCAGAAGCGCATCCTCGAAAGGCACGGAATTCCCGCCGTGCAGGGGATGCTCGATAAGCTGAAGCAATCCTAAGAGTAAGCAATCAACAAATCTTAAAATTGAAGACAGGCCGCTAACCCGGTCGAGGAGCAATCATGAACATTCAAGAAGATATCACCAAGCAACTCGCAAGGACGAAAGCCCTGGCAGACGACGCAGTTGCCAAGCATAAAGCGGTCCAGGCCGCAAAGGAACAAGCAGCAAAGGAGGCACGCATGTCGAAGCATTACACAGAAGATGAGATAGCACAGAGGGTCGCCGTTGTGGACGCTTGGCAGAAAAGTAAGTGGTTCCCCAAAGATTTATTGGACATGCCTGCCAATCATACCGCGCTTGCCCAGGCTTTGGAGTCAGTCTCGGTCTTGAGCATCGCCTCGGTTGACGACACCGTTTGTCGCATGCGCCAGGATCGCACGCTGAAGTTCGAATCCGACCTCGAACCGAAGGTCGTCGAGAAGATAGTGTACCGAGACAAGGTCAAGACCGACGCCCAACTCAAGAAGGAAAAATCAGACCAGCTCGAACGCATGGGGATCAGGACCCCTCGAAAATCAGAATTCGATCTGCTCGACGAAAAAGCCGAGGTTGAGAAGAAGGCGACGGTAATGAGCCAGGAAGAGAAAAATTCCCGAAGCGCTGCCCATTGGTATCGTGAAACGCAGCAATTGGAGCAGCTGATCGAGGGATATCGTTATGGCAGGTCATCGGCGGTCGAGGCATACAGGAAAAACATCCTGCGCCAAATCGAGGCTTTCGACGAAGATCACTTTCCTCTAATTCCGGTCATTCTAAAACTTGTCAATGAACAGATCAACCGCTTCAGCGATTCGCAAGAGGAACATACCCGCGCTGTCGCCGAATCCTCTAAGGCCGCTGTTCTAAAGCGAGCCAGAACCGTACGCGGTTGGTAAGTGGCCGCATAGCCCTCAAACAATCTGATCATCAAGTTTTCATCCGAGCAAATGCATTCGGCGTTCGGATGGTGGGCGGCGAACAGTTAGGCACAGGGCCTCTGCTCCTTAGGCTAAGCACCTGGCCAACAATGTAGCCGCCTTTTCCTATCCCAAGGACATATGAAATCCGAAGTGCACCCGTGGTCCAGGCGGGAAGATGAAAGTCTGTCGGAGTGGCGACACCGCCGTAGGCTTTTGGTCATCAGGTTCTACTGCGGGAAGGGCAAAAGAATCCGCTGCATGTGTCAGGGCTGCCATTGTACTGGATCGAAGTATCTGCCATTCCTCGAACTAGATCACACTAATCACGATGGCTACCTACATGTTTCATCTGGCGGGATTCGTTTACGTGGCTACGATTTGATCGGATGGATCATCCGCAACGGATTCCCCCGCGGTGTCTTCAGTGTTAAATGCAGGAACTGTAACTCAGGCAAATCGAATCATGGCCACTGTCCCCTGCACGATCAGAAGCATTGATCACCCGCGGTTTTGCACCGCCCAGGTTTTGCACCGTGGAGTGATCGTCAATCCGAAAATAGTCTTTTGGGAAAATAGCCGAACCCGAAAATTCCCAGGTAGTTCAGGTCGAGGGCAATCGAGATCGTGCGCCAGCGGGGATGGTAGCGTTAGTATTTTGGGAGCAAACCAGCAGATGGCCTCATCTCTGGTACGCCAGGATTCATCTGAAAATTGGCCTCATCCCTCAAAGGCCGGGCAAATATAAACTCGGCCAGTGTTTCGAACGACTAAGGCAACAAACTCAACGCATCTCTTGCGGCGATGTCGGCCTCTTGATCCGTCGTGCTCGTATAGATGATTGTGCTGTTCAGGCTCGAATGGCCTAGGCTCTGGCGCACATGGTCTAGACTGTTCTTCGCCTCAAGCAAGTGCTTCGCCCGTGAATGCCGGAGGCAGTGACAGTGCTGCAACGTCGTTGGCAATCCTGCCGCCTTGGCATACGTTTTGAAGATGCGATTCCAAACCGAGCGGTCAAGCGCACCGTCTTGCTTCTGCGAAACAAACAAAGCATCCGTAGGCGACTGGCCTCGATGGTCGTTGAGATAATCACGCAACGCCACAAGCTCATTCCAAACCGGCTTGCCTTTCACTTCCCAAACATTCTGGCGAGTCTTTAGACTGCCTTTCAACCGGGAGACCGTCAGAAACCAAACCTTCTGGCGACGGTCCAAGTCGGATAGTTTCAGACTGACCAATTCCGAAGCACGCAACGCATGGAAGTATTGCACCAAGATCATCGCGTGATCCCGACAAGATTTTTCCTTTGCAATCGTGAGTACCTTTGCCAATTGATCTGGCGTCAATGCTGCAACCTGATTCTTTCGTGGCTTCATAATCCCTCCTAGATGCTAGGCGCATCACGCGGCGCACGGAATAAACCATGCGCCCGATGCCGCGTCTAAACCGCCAGTAGTTCAACCTGCAATGAATTGACCGCGTCGCGGATATTGTTCTTAGAATCCTGTACGAGTCTCAAGAAGTTAGGTTGCTCTGCGGTCTGGCCTGCCTCTGCCTGCCAGATTTGCTCTAGCAAACCGGCGGCTTCCTTCGCCATCCCATGGGACTGGAATTGCAGCGTCATACAGCGCGATAGGAAACGATCTTGCAAACGCTCCGTATCGTTCGCTGTGAAGATAAAGACGGTCGAAGGCGGAAACGCTGTGCCGTCAAGCTTGCTGAGGAAGGCCAGCTGTGCGGCAGGGCTCATCTGGTCTGCCTCATCGACCAAGACTACATGCAAAGACTTCAGGCCATTGCGAGGGACATACCAACACTGGCGCACCACATCCTCAACGGCTGATACTGTGCAGCTCTGAGAAGGTATGTGGTGCAACTCGCCTTTGATGGCCTCACACAAGGCCAACGCCATAGACGTTTTGCCCGTGCCACTAGGGCCGACAAACAAGAAGGCCGCGTTTGGAAATGGCGAGGATGCGAATTTTGCTAGCACCTTCTTTGGCTTTTCCAGACCAACGAAGTCTGCAAGATCGTGCGGCCTATACTTCTCAGACAAACACGCTGTAAACTGCATCGAAGATTGAAAGAGGCTCATGTTAGACGGCCTCATTTTCTGGTACGACTGTCCGGCCTAGGATGTAGTTCGATGCCTTTTGCGCCGCGCTGGCCGCGGATAGCAGGAGCTTCGAATCTCCCTTCAGGTGATCGATCCAATTCTTCAGATAGGCCGCGCTATTCTCGATCACGGCAGGGCTGATACCAGTTTCACCGCAAAGCATTGCGCTGCCCATCTCTGCTATCAATTCCTCTTTCGAGTAGGACTCACTACCAAACTCGTTCAGGGTCTCGATTCCCTCACGGCCAACGCGGCTCGCGTGGCCAGTAGAGTGGGTCAATTCGTGAAACAAGGTTGCGTAGTAGCCTTCAGCGCTGGCAAACAAATCTTTCGAAGGCATACCAACTGTATCGGTGGAGGGCCGATACCATGCCTTCCCGCTCTGTTCACGCGCTGGCGCGTTAGGCATCAGGCCAACAATCTTCTCGCACTGTTCGATGTCCGCAATGCGCGGTTCAGATGTTAGGCCAAGCTTCTCTGCGATGCCTTCCGTCTGTTCTAGGTTGAAAACATTGTAGTAGCGCAAGAGAATAGACTTCCCTGTCCGCTCTGTGCCGTCTGCCTTCCGGATAGTTTTCTCCGGCCCGATATTCCAAAACGTAACCATGCTGGCCTTCGCGTCTTTCTTGACGTGGCCACCAAGCTTGTTTGCTTGATTGAAAGTCAACCAGTGCTTCGAACCATAACCCTGCATACCCAGCAAGAACACGTTCAGGCCGTTGTACTGCTTTTGGGAAACAAGGTTGCAAGGCAGCTCAGACTTCCAAGGCTTCCGCCAAGGTACAGTTCCACTCTCCAGCTGTTCGAGAATCTTCGCGGTAACTATTTCGTAGACGTTCATGTCTAACTCCTATCAAGTTAGGTTTGGTCCGGGCGATTCGCTAAAACCGCAGAACCATCGTACAGTCACACATTACATCAAGTGTGACATTATGTCAAGCACTATTTGCGAATTTATTTTACGTGGTAAAATTCAGCAGGTTTGCGGCCTCCTATCAAGGTCGCAATCTTAGAGACCGGTTGAGGCGCTAACCTTTGCCGGTCTCGACTCGAAACCGACTGCAAATCGGGCAGAATGTCACATTACTGAACAACGAACGCTCTGTTTTCCTCGTTGCGCCATCATCAAACAAAAGACTTATTAGCATCGAATGTCACACTACAGTAAGAAAGAGACCTATGCATTATGTTCGCCTAACTGGCGGAAGAGAGGAGATATGGCACGTGAGTATCTACGTCAAGTCGGCCTAATTTGTCTAATCGCTGACTGCGGAAAACCGGCAACACGCAAAGGACATTGCGAAAGTCATCGTATGTTGGACTGGAAAAAGCGAAACCCTATAAAAGCAGCTGCGGCCCAGCTTCGCAGCCTAGACAGATTCAGACGAAAGAATTACGGAATTGGTAACGCTGATGTTGACGCGATGCTGGCGCAACAAGGTGGCTGCGCGGTGTGCGGTGCAACCGTTCCCGGTACTCGAACGTGGCATGTGGATCACGATCACAATGCTTGTGGAATGGTTATAAGGGGAATTTTGTGCAATCGCTGCAACGTAGTCTTAGGGCAAGTTGGCGACGATATCGAAACGCTTTTCGCCTTAATTCATTACCTACAACATCGAAAAGCTAAAGCTGCGTAAATGGCTGCAAATCACTCGCAGATCGCACCAAGATGCAAACGCCTACGCAGCACGCACAATCAGAGAATTGATATTCGGAACAGTTTGCGCCGATTTTGCCAGAGCTATCGAGGGAACTACGGCAGATCATCTTCTTTTTATATCTGCGGGGAGAAATGTTCTCGGAAAGCATTCTTGGAGGGGTGCGGGTAGTGCCGAGTGCGGGCCGCCCCAGGCGTCAGACACTTCGCCGTCGCCATTCACCTGGTTTCGCTGTCTTTCCTAACACCCAGGACTGTCCATCAAAAGCCTACCCGGGCGGGAGTGCCGGGTCGTACCCGCCAGGGTCCTCTTTCTTGATACCCAGGACCCTGCCAGTGCGTCCCCACCCAGCCGCCGTCTCTATACCCGATGCTCTCACCAGACAGTACCATTTGCATAAACACAGCGCAGAGATTACGCTTTCGCGAAGGTTTTATGGAGCACAAACCTACTTGCTCATGCGGAAGCACAGATGCCTGAGGTTCGGAGGGTAAGTGACAACCGAAGAAGATGCTGAGTGGGAGAAAACAAAAACTTCTTGGGCTGCGTGGGAGAAAGATAACGCGCATTTGCTGCGCAACAAGGAGCCGCTTTGGGTATATCTAGTTTTGGTCGTGGCGATAATAGTCAATGTCATCCTGCTCTTCGTCTCATCTTGGACGGTACTCCTCGTCGCAGCGACTGTATTTGTCTTCATGCATTTCTTCAAGATTGAGATTCGGCGTCGATAATCTCGATTAGGCCACCGAAGCAAGATTTATCCCCGCCGTAAGCGGAACAACTCAAGCAGCCCATAAACGGCGAGCGCCCTGACTATCAGGTATTCCACCAACTCAGAAATGTCACGGATTATTTCAGTGGTGAGCCGGACATAACGACGGAAGGTCGCCATAGGAACAGTTCCTTTAGAACGCGAAACTTTGCCGCTGGAGTGCTCATGGCGAGTTGAAGTATACCAGCGTTATTCCAACTGGCGCTAGAATATGACCGATCAAGATGACCCTGGCAGATCAAATCTATCTCGGCACTTGCTCCTTCACGGCACCCGGCTGGCAAGGATCGTTCTATCCGAAGGGCATGCGACCGGAGGATCGCCTGACCTTCTACGCCGAGCATCCATTCAGTACGAGATTCCCAGTTGATCGACCGGCTTTCCGAAGGATCCCGATGAACTGAGCAACAAGCAGGCGGAGATTTGCCGCAAAAACAAAACGGGCAGAAGCGCTAAGCCCCCGCCCGCCATATCCAATTACCGAAATATTCTGCGCAACTTAAAACACACTATTATCGAGCAGACCGCTTGCGACGCCAGAGGTAGGGTAAACCGAGCAAGCCGGACCCGAACAACATCAGCGTGCCTGGCTCGGGTGTGGTCGTGGTCCCCGGCAAAGAGAACTGTGCCGCTGCGCCTTGTTGGGCATCGCCGCACGAGGTTTGTGTGGCACTGTCGCACAAATATACCTGGGCCGGGCTGACCAAGATGTTGTTATATATGTTGTAATCTGTAGTTCCGACCTTGAAACCTAGGCCAGCAAAATCCAAATACGGCGCTGACGTGATTACGTCATTGTCATTATTGCCGTAAGTTTGGATAGCCAGTAGATCAATCGTCCCGGGGTTAGTCCCGGTTTGAGTTCCCGATATGGCCGTTACGGTATACGTATCTCCACCATCGAAGGTCGCCGTCAAGGTGCCGCTACCCGATACCCCTACACCACTGTACGAGAAATTGATTGTGCTCGCATGCAGACTCTGGGCAAAACCCAGCACGACAAGAACTGCAGACAACCGAGCAATGCAGCTAAGCGACGCTCTCATGAATTTATCCCCCAGCAATTTGTCCGCTTACGGGCGGGACTTGCTGCCTGGACGACCCGCCTCGGGCGTAAGTGTAGCGGTATATGAGTGCAATCTCTTGGCCACTGAGAGCATGCTGAAAACAAAGGACTTCGCCTACTGTTCGGACACGGTTGCCCGATTTCTTGCAGTTAGTCTGCAGGAGCTTGGGGAAAACAATGCAATTTGCTTCCCATAAGGCTGTGACTTCGGTGGTTGATAGCATGGGATGAAGAGCGAAGATGCTGGGGCGGAAGAGTCAAAGACCCCACGTGTAACAACGACGTGTG
>Ga0182024_10005117_pt1 | contig 29609 bp, 20 predicted proteins | sample P32metaG_FD_120480 | JGI IMG/M metagenome (GOLD analysis project Ga0182024, IMG submission 120480) | Permafrost microbial communities from Stordalen Mire, Sweden - P3-2 metaG (Illumina Assembly) | ecosystem: Environmental > Terrestrial > Soil > Wetlands > Permafrost | place: Sweden: Stordalen...
ACCTGGCGACCTATACCGGCCTGTTCGATCACGTGCGCAAACTTTTTGCATCGACCAAGGCCGCCCGTTCGCGCCGCTACGACGCCGGCCGCTTTTCGTTCAATGTTTCCAAGGGCCGCTGCGAAACCTGCGAGGGCGAAGGTTTTGTTTTCGTCGAGCTGCTGTTTCTGCCGAGCGTTTATGCTCCCTGTCCCACCTGCCACGGCGCGCGTTACAACGCCAAAACGCTGGAAATCAAATACGAGGACAAGACGATTGCCGACGTGCTCGGCCTGACGGTCAACGCGGCCTGGGATTTTTTTGCCGCCGAGCCGCACATTCATCGTTCGCTCGACGTGTTGCGGCAAGTCGGTCTGGGCTATCTCCGGCTCGGCCAGCCGGCGACCGAGCTCTCCGGCGGCGAGGCCCAGCGGATCAAGCTGGCCACCGAATTGCAGCGGATGCAGCGTGGCAACACGCTCTACATCCTCGACGAGCCGACGACCGGGCTCCATCCCTCCGACGTCGAGCGCCTGATGGCGCAGCTCGACGGACTGGTCGAGGCCGGCAACACGGTGATCGTCGTCGAGCACGACATGCGCGTGGTGGCCGGCAGCGACTGGGTCATCGACATCGGTCCCGGCGCCGGCGACGAAGGGGGCCAGATCGTCGCCGCCGGCACACCGATCGAACTCTCCAAAACCCCCGGCAGCCGCACCGCGCCGCATTTGGCAAGGTTTTTGGAATGAGCGGCGGACGAGTCCGCGCCGGGGCCCGAATTGGGCTTCTTCCGCCCGCCCCAAATCATTGCAAATTGCAACCGGATAAAGCGGCGTTGCAATCCAATGGCGGCCAGGGGTCTCGAAACACCGCCAAAAAGCGGCAATATCGCTCGCGGCATGGCGGTTGCTTAAAGGTAAAGGCAGCAGAGAACAATCATTCGCCCGAAAGGGGGTATCGATATGGACTACGAACCGATTCTCGCCCTCGCCATTACCTGCACCGCGATGGCTGCCGCTTACTATTTCGAATCCTACGAAAAGTTTTTCCGCCGGGGACGAGCCGTTCCCATGCAGCGCGGCAAAGCCAAACCGTTCGGGACTTAATTCTCGTTCGAGCGCACTGGAGCACGATTCGTCCGTCGATCACACGCCGGGCGAATCGTTGGCCGCTCTTAAGGTCAGCACGAAACAGGCGCCGCCGGCATTTTCATTTTCCTGCGACAAGTCGCCTCCCATGTCGCGCGCCAGTCGACGGCTCAGCGCCAAACCGAGTCCGACGCCCGGAGCGGAATTCGCCGCGTCGTGGGCCGATTTGCGAAAGGGCTGAAACAGCCGCTTCCGCTCGCGCTCGGGCACGCCCGGCCCGTGATCGCGCACCCGCAAGCGGACCGATCCGTTAGCGCGGTCGACGGCGAGCTCCAGCGTGCGGCTTTCCGCGGCGTCGGCATTTTTGCCGGCGGAGTCTTTGCCGGCGGCATACTTACACGCATTGTCGACCAGGTTGAACAGAATCTGCTCCACCGCGCCGGGATCAGCCACGACATCGATCGCCAGCACGTCCGGCGGCGCTTGCGTGCGCAACACCAGCCCCGCTTCGGCGGCGCGGCCCGCCAACCGCTCGCTGGCGCGATCGAGCAATTCGGTAACCGGCACCGGCCCAATCCGCGCCCCCGGCCCACCCCGTTCCAGTCGGGCATAGGCCAACACGTTTTCGACCAGGTGCGTCAGCCGATCGGCTTCGGTGCGCAAGGTCTCCAGATAGCTCCGCCGGGTCGTCTCGTCCGTCACCATTCCCTCGGCCAGCATCTCGGCATACATCCGAAAAGTGGTGAGTGGAGTTCGCAATTCATGCGTCACGGCCGAAACAAACGCGGCCCGCCGCTCGCTCAATGCCATCACGCCGTAGAGCAACAAAGCGACCGCCAGCGCGGCAACCAGCAGCAATCCCCACGTCACCAAGAGCGACAACCGCACTGGCGAGAGCGAATCGGCCGGGACAATCGGCAGCTCACCGGTGATCAGCTTGACCGGCAGTGCGGCCATCCGGTGCGCACGATCTTCTCCGTCGGAAATCGTGGCTGGTCCCAGTTGGGCGTCCGGCAACAGATCGCCGATGCCCGTCAACAGTTGCTGGCGGATCAGCGGCCAGTCGAGCCAGCAACCTTGCACCAACGACTGCTTGCCGACCGTTACATGCCGGGCCAGAAACAGCTCGTCATGAAACCACAGCGGCGTCATCACGTCGGTCTGTGCGCCGGCAATCGACGAAAGATTGTTGCCAAAATCGGTCGTGCCCCCGTTTGTCGACGCGTTTGTCATCACAGCCTGTTGTCGGGCCTGAAATTCAAAATCGCCACGCAACTGCCCAGCGATCATCTGTTGCCGCTCTTCCGCCGGAAACGAGGCATTGCCCTGTTGTGATAGCGCGTTGTTGCCGGGCAGCGGCTGCTGTGTCACGGCTTGCGGCACCGCCGAGCCCGCCGCCATTGCCGGCGGATTCTCGGTCGCCAGCGCCGCGAGCAACTCCTTCTTACCGACCCGGATGGGACACATAAAAAGTTGCCGGCGGTTGCGCTCGAGAGCCTGCGCACTGAGGTACTCGGGCACGGCCCGCGCGACCTGCGGACCGGTCGGCACACTCGGCGAGCACATGACCTCCTCCAGGGCAACCTCTGGCCAGGCATGGAATTCGAAATGCAACCGGATCTGCGGATTCTCGCTCGTCAACAGCGGCGACGGCACGAGCGCCGACGCACTCGACTTGCCCGGCACACGCTCGCCTGGCGGCGACCCCGCAGGAAAGAACGAGCGATAGACAAAGTACGGCCGCGCATTTTCTTCGGCAATCAGCGGCGCCACCGCCGAATCGAGCCGCCACAGTGCCAGGCGGGAGTTTTCTTCCAGTGCGGCCTGGGCACGCGCCGTTCGTTCGGCCTCTTCACTCTCCAGCGCTCGATAGCTCAGCCAACCGACGGCCGTGATCGCCAGCAGCACCGCGCCGCCGAAAGCCAGCCAGATCTGCCACGCGCGTCTCATCGGGCACCTGGCTCTCTGGCGAGCAGGGCGAACATATAACCCTTGCCGCGCACGGTCAGAATCACCCGCGGCTCGGCGGGATCGTCGCGCAGCTTTTCGCGCAGCCGCGTGACGTGCATGTCGATCGTTCGCGTCGGCAGCCCACGCGGATTGATTTGCCAAACCCGCAGCAGCAATTCGTCGCGCGCAATGGCGCGGCCCGAATTGGCCGCCAGATAGCGGAGCAAATCGACTTCCTTCTCCGACAGTTCGGTCCGCGTGCCGTCGGCAAAGCGGATTTCTGCCCGCGCCAGATCGGCTAGGCCATCAGGCAGGGCGATCTCGTGCAGATCGCGTGGCCGTTCGGGCGAGCGCCGCAGCACGGCCTCGACGCGCGCCAACAGCTCTTTGACGCTGAATGGCTTGACGACGTAATCGTCGGCCCCCAGACGCAAACCGGCGACGCGATCTTGCTCTTCGCCCCGCGCGGTCAGAATGATCACCGGCTGGCTTGCACGCAGGGCGCGCACCTGGCGCAAAATGTCGAGACCGCCGCAGCCGGGCAGCACCAGGTCCAACAGCAGCAAGTCATACGAGCGGGCGGTGGCCATCTCCAGCCCTTCGTCGCCGTTGGCGGCTTCCAACGGCTGATAGCCGGCGAATCGCAGTGCGTCGACGATGCCGCGGCGGATCGCCGGATCGTCCTCGACCGTCAACACCTGCATGCGCTGCATGAGAGCGAACCTCAAGCTTTAAGCGATAACGCAGCCATTATTGTAACTTGCGCCAACTATGCGTGTATTGGCCTTATTGATGACACCGTGCGACCATTACAAATTTCACCGCAGAGGACACGGAGGACGCAGAGGAAGAGGAGATGCGAAGAGAATTCGATTGGAGTAGGACGTCAAAAAATGCCTCGCCGTGTTTTTGATTTCTCTGCGTCCTCTGCGCCTCCGCGGTGAAATAACAATCAACGTTGCCTAACGTTGAGGCGTCGCGCAACTCGGTGGGTTCCGCCTCATTTCAGCTCGGCGAGCCACCGCTTGACGTTGCGGTAGGACGAGGCGGCGTAAGCTTTGTCGACAATCTCCTGATACTTGGCGTAGCCCTCCTCAGGCTTGCCCTGCTGGAATGCGGCGTTCGCTTCCGCGAGCGATTGTTTGGCGGGCCCTTCGTGCTCGCCGCGGAGGGCGTCGAACGCCTGCATGACTTCGCGCGCGACGGGAGCGAACTCAAAATCGTCGCGGTAGACGAGGAAGGCTTCGATCCAAGTTTTTCCCGGCTCGCTGGCGCGGATCTTGGACAAGAATTCCGCCGCGCCGGCACCCGCCTTGGCATCAACCGACTGGGCCAGACGGTCGAGCCGCGCCTTGGCGGCTTCGTCGGGCTTGAGCGTGCCGGCGCGGTTCAACGCGGCGACGGCGTCGCGGTAACCTTTAGCCTTCAGCCGCTGCTCGGCGAAGTCGAGCAGCCGGCCAGTGTCGTCCGACGCTTGCGCCTCGAGCCAGCGAATGGACTCGCCGACCGGCAGCAGAGCGAACTGGTGGCCCGCCGGTGAGTCGTCGGCGAAGAAGCGGAACGCCGGCCAGCCGGCCTCGCCAAAGACCGTAGCGGCGTACTCGCCCGAGCTGAAGCTGACGACCGGGTCGTTCTTCCCGTGAATGATCGCCAGCGGCACCGATCGCTGGGCGGCGCGGAGCGGCTCGTCGGTATAGGCGCTCGGCTCACACTGGAAAATCACCCCGGCCGAAACCGGAAATGCGCCCGCAAGTTTCTCGGGAAAATTCATCAGCAGGCTGTAGGTCAAAAAGCCCCCTTGCGAATGGCCGCCGACAAAGTAGCGGGCGATCGGATACACCGCGCGCAGATCGTCCAACGCCTCGGCCACCAGGGCCGGGCTCTCGCGGTCGGTACCGGGGAACCCTTGGAACGTGCTCCGGCCGACGTAATCGACATACGTGTAGTTGAACACCGGTTCGTCCCCCGTGGCCGACGGCCTCTCGCCGTTGATGCCGATCAGCAGGTAGTCCTTGGCGATGTCGGGCCACGCGGCGGCGATCGTGTTCACATACGCCTTGCCGTTCATATTCGATCCGTGCAGGATGACGATGGCCGGCCATTTCTTGCCATCCCCTTCCTGGTAGCCATCCGGCGCGCGGACCGAATAGGTCAACAGGCCTTGCGTCGATCCGTCGACGATCTTGCCGGGCACCAGTTTGGCATGGCGGGCAAACTCCGGGGCGCGGCGGCCTCGCCAGCCATACCAACCGACGAAGCCGTTGGTCACGGCCGCGCCGGCGAACGTGGCGCCGCCGCGCGGCAGATCGAACCACCCCTTGCCCGCGCGGAACGACTTGTACGTGAACTTCAGCGTGCGGCCAATCACCTTTCCTTCGATCTCGGAGACGCCCCCCAGCGCGTACCGCCCCTTCACTTGCTTGCCGTCCTGCGCGAGCTCCATCAGGCCGAGGTCGGTGAGCCAGAGACCGCCGAGGTCGGCCTGTTTGCCCTTGGGGGCGTGGGGATCGGGCCGCCAGCCTTGCCAGGTGCCTGCCTGGCCGCCGCGAATTTTGAATTCGCCGTCGAACGAGTTCCCCGACGCGTCCAAGGTCCAATGCGCGTCTCCTTTGGCCTCCCCTTCCTGGTATTCGAACGTCAGCTTCTGGCCGTCGACCGTTCCCTTGAGAGTGAACGCCCCATCTTTGCCGTAGCTTCCGGTGACGTCGCTGCCGGTCTGCGTCAACTTGACGGTGGCGATCGACGTGCGCCACTCGCCGTTGAAGGCCGGCTCCTCATCAGCCCCGGCTGCCAGCAGCACCACGCCGCCGAACGCCAGCCAGATCTGCAATAACGCAGCCATGATTCTAACTCGCACCGACTGTGAGTCTGTTGGGCTGATGAGTGACACCGCGAGGCGATTACAAATTACACCACAGAGGACACGGAGGGACGCAGAGAAATCAAAAAAAGACCAGATATTGTTCATCGTCATATTCCATCGTCTCCTCTTCCTCTGCGTCCCTCCGTGTCCTCTGTGGTAAAACACTCATCGTCGCACTCAACTCGACGGCACATAGCGATCGTACTTGTATTTTAACGTCTTCGATTCGTTGGGCTTGAGCTGGATCGTCCAGCGAACCGTGCCCGATCGCTGGAGCAGTTGCAGTCGGTTCGGATCGGCGCTCGATTGGCCGTCGTCCGAGGCTTCGATCGGTTTGCCCGGCACCGGAACCGTGATCACCAGGTCGACGTCCGATTTTTCGAAATTCTTGAGCTTCAGCTCCCCGTTCAAGGTGACCAGGTCGAGAAAGACGTCCTTGGCCGGCGAATGGGCTTTGAATTTGCGATCGACTTCCGCTTCGTTCTTTTCATGAGCGATATTGATTGCCGCCGAAACTGGCACCTCGGCCCGCCCGCCGCGCGGAGTGTACTTTAACAAATCCTCCCCCAGCGGACGTTCGGCGCTGATGGCCAGGCAGGGGCCCGTCGTCCAGGCCGTGTCGGTGTCGTTATGCAGCACCAGTGAGTGTTCCAAAATTGCCGGCGGCGACCAGCGGTAGATGTGCGAGTATTTGATCGTCTTGACGAACAGCGTCACGATCGCTTTTTCGCCACGCCGCACGGTCAGGTCGTGCTTCGTGTAAACCGTATAGTCGGCGCCGCCGGGGCCGTCGAGTTGCGGCAGGTTGCCGAGTGCCCGGTTCAGATCGGGCTGCTCCCCGCCGGTCGGTTTCGTCAACACCCTCTCGGCGCGAAACAATTCGGCGCTGCCGTTGTTGGAAAGCAAGGCATTGTTCATGATTTGGCAGCCGAACTCGGGCGGCGCCACGGCCGCCCCGATCGCGCGGATCATCTGCCTGATCGCCAGCGGTGCCAGGAAGTCGGTGTGGGCAAAATGGGGCACGCCCACCACAAAATTGACGTCGCAGTGAATCAGGTCTTCGGCTTCGTTCACCAGCGTGCCGCGCAGCATCAGCCGGGCCGTCGAGTCATCGACCACTTCGAGTGAATACTCGGGAATCCAGGTGATCCCCTGGCGGAGATAGGCCATGCCGAGTTTGGCTTTGGCGGCCGGCTGCTTTGCATCGCTGGAGACATGAATCCGCAGCGGCAACTCGAGCAACTGCAGCTTGGAAATGCCCTCGATCGGGACGGCGAAGCTGTTGTTGTCGGCGTCGAGCACGACGAATTCCGGGCCGACCGAAACCAGCTTGCCGGCCGCCGTGCGTTGGTTGTCTTTGTACCGATATTCCAGTTGCACGTTGAGGTTCTTCCAAGCTTCGAGCCGGTTGCGTTTGGCTTCGACCGTGTGGGGTGCATCGACGCCGTCGAACTCGATCGTCTCCCCAGGACCCGAGCCGACGACGTCGACCACCGCATCCTTGTCGAGCGAATAGATCGCCAGCGTGCCGAAAGTCGCCGGCGGCACTTCGCGGGCAGCGGCCCAGCCGTCGCGCGTGACGACTTCGCCGTCGCGCATGAAGAATCCCAAGCCATTCTTGAACACCGCCACCGCTTTGGTTCGCGGCTGCCAGAAGTGCTCGTTTTCCGGTTGCTTGTCGGTGCCCCGGCGGGCGGGCGATTCGATTCCTTCTTCGACGCTGGCCCCGCGAGCCAGTTCCGGCAGCCATCCGACCGCCACCGCCGCGACGACCGTCCAAACAATGATTCGACTCATGGCTCGTTTCCCGCCGTGTAAGGAGATGTGAATCCGGCCGCTTGCCGGCAGTCGAGCGACTGATCGAATCTTAGCCGGGTTCGGTGGCTCGATGTGTAAAGGGTTTGTAACGGGTGGCGTCGAAGCCGCGCGAATCCTGAACCACGGAGCTCGCCGCGGGCACAGTTCGAAGGCTTGCCCGCGGATCCGTGGCGCCGCGCGGGCGGCAATCTGGTGAACCGACGCAGACGGCGTAATGCCGGGATCCGGCACTCACAGTCGCCTCGGCCATAGCTGACTCGGAAAGCTTCACTATAATCGACTTCAGTAGCAGCCGACCGCCGCGGCGCGTGACTCGCCGCCGCTCACACTTGCCAAGGATTGGTTCACCATGAGCACTTCTGCCCGACCGCCGCTCGAAGGTTGCTCCCTACTGCGCGATCCGCACCTGAATAAGGGGAGTTCCTTTACGGCCGCCGAGCGGCGCGCGCTCGGCATCGAGGGGTTGCTACCGCCGACGCCGATCCCGTTGGCCGTGCAAGTCGCCCGGATTCATCTGCAACTTTCGCATCTCGACAGCGACCTGCAAAAATATCTGTTCCTCTCCGACTTGCAGGGGCGCAACGAGACGCTTTACTACGCGGTGCTGATGTCCGATCCGGCGACTTTCATGCCGCTGGTTTACACGCCGACCGTTGGCGAAGCTTGCCAGAAATTCGACCATGTCTTCCGCGCCGCCCACGGTATCTATCTGCCGATCACCGCCAAGGGGCGGCTGGCCGAACTGCTGAGTCACTGGCCGGAGAAGAATGTCCGCTTCATCGTGGTGACCGATGGCGAGCGCATTTTGGGCCTGGGCGACCTGGGCGTCGGCGGCATGGGCATTCCGATCGGCAAGCTGGCCCTCTACACGGCCTGCGCCGGCGTTCCGCCGCAATTGACCTTGCCCATCACGCTCGACGTCGGCACGAACACGGAGTCGCTACTGGAAGATCCGCTCTATCTGGGCCTGCGCCAGCACCGCGTCCGCGGCGCCGAATATGACGCGTTTATCGACGAGTTCGTCTCGGCCGTGCAAAAGCTCTATCCCAAGTGCTGTATCCAGTGGGAAGATTTTGCCAACTTCAATGCCGTGCCGATTCTTGCTCGTTATCAGAACAAGATCTGCACCTACAACGACGACATTCAAGGGACGGCGGCCGTGGCCCTGGCCGGCATCTTTGGCGCCCTGCGCATTTCGAAACAGAAACTCGCCGATCAGCGATTCCTTTTTCTGGGTGCCGGCTCGGCTGCCACCGGAATCGCCGAACTGATCAGCGAGGCGATGGCGCTGGAGGGAATCAAGCTCGACGAGGCACGCACCCACAATTGGCTGTTCGACGTCCACGGCTTGATCGTCGACTCGCGCGGCGATCTGGCCGATTTCCAAAAACCGTTCGCCCACAAGTTCCGGCCCCTGAGCACCTTTGTCGAAGCGATCGAAGCCATCAAGCCGACCGGCATCATCGGCGTCAGCACCGTGCCGAAGCTGTTCAACCAGCAAGTCATCGAGGCCATGGCGCGGATCAATCAGCGGCCGATCATCTTCCCCTACTCGAATCCGACCTCGCGCTCGGAATGCACGGCCGAAGAAGCCTACCGCTGGTCGGCCGGCCGAGCCATCTTTGCCAGCGGCAGTCCCTTTCCGCCGGTCGAGTTCGGCGGCCAGAAATTCGTCCCGGGGCAGGGGAACAACGTCTATATCTTCCCGGCGATGGGCATGGCGGTCCTGGCCACCGAGGCCCGGCGAGTGACGCAAGGAATGTTTATCGTCGCCGCAAAAGCGGTCGCCGAACAGGTCACGGCCGACGATCTTGCCACCGGCCTGATCTATCCGCCGCAAAGCCACATCCTCGAGGCCTCGCTCCACACCGCCGCGCGAATCGCTCAATATATTTTCGACCAGGGACTCGCCGCCGCCCCGCGCCCCGACAACATCGACTCGCACATTCGGGCCGCCGCCTACCGTCCCGTTTATCCATCACCCAAGGAAGGAAGCCTCGCCAGATGAATCCCACCACCAGTCAAACAAAGGGGGCGGCTCCCAACACCGTGGGCGGCTATCTTGCCAACCGCATGGCCCAGGCCCGCACGCGCGATTTCTTCACCGTTCCCGGCGACTTCAACCTGGTCCTGTTGGACCAGTTGATCGCGCAGCCCGAGCTGCGCATGATCGGCTGCTGCAACGAGCTGAATGCCGGCTATGCAGCCGATGGGTACGCCCGGGCCACTGGTCGGCTGAGTGTGGTCGTGGTCACGTTCACCGTCGGCGGACTGAGCGTGATCAACGCCGCCGCCGGCGCCTACTCCGACGATCTGCCGCTGCTGGTGGTGTCGGGCGGGCCGAACACTCTCGACACGCCGGCCAACCACCGCGTTCATCACACGATCGGCGAAGCCGACATTTATCAAAGCGCCCGATGCTTTGAGCCCGTGGTGGCCGAAACGTTTGTCATCCGGCATCTCGACGATGCCGCCGCGATGATCGACCGGGCCGTGACCGTTTGTCTTAGCCGTCGCAAACCGGTCTATTTGGAAATCGCCTGCAACCTGGCCGGTGCTCCGCTCCCCGCGCCGACGGAGCTCACGTTGCCTGCGGCCCGACCGGCGGCCGACCCCGCCGCGCTCGAAGCCGCGGTGGCGGCGCTGGCCGCTCGGATCGGCGCGGCGGTGAGACCGGTGCTCGTCGCCGGTGTCAAACTCCGTTCGCAGGATGCCGTCCCCTCGTTTCGCCGGCTGGCCGACGCCTTGGGCTGTGCCGTGGCGGTGATGCCCGACGCCAAGGGATTGTTTCCCGAAAGCCATCCGGGCTTCATCGGCACTTATTGGGGGGCTGTCAGCAGTCCGCATTGCGCCGACATCATCGAGTCGAGCGACTGCCAACTCTTCGCCGGGCCCATGTTCAACGACTACACCACCACCGGCTGGACGACGCTTACGTCGCCCGACAAACTGGTCCACGCCGGCCCCGATTTCTTGCGTATGAAAGAAGGGGTGTTTACCGGGCTGCGGCTCGACGCGTTGCTCGACCGGCTGGCCGCCAAGGTCAAGAAAAACGATGCGACGCTCGTCTCTTACCGGCGCCGGCACGAACCTGTCGCGCCGGCAGCCGCCGCCGCGCGTGATCAGCCGCTGGTGCTCAACGAGCTGCGCCGGCAGATTCAGTTGCTCCTCTCTCCGACGACGGATCTTGTGATCGAAACCGGCGACTCCTGGTTCAACGGCCAGAAACTTCATTTGCCCGACGGTGCCCACTATCACTTTCAGATGCAATACGGATCGATCGGCTGGGCCACCGGCGCCACGTTGGGAGTTACGTTGGCGGGCGGAGCCGGCCGCCGCACCATTTCACTGATCGGGGACGGTTCGTTCCAGCTCACGGCGCAGGAAGTCTCCACGATGATCCGCCAAAAGGCCAATCCCATCATCTTCCTGCTCAACAACCGCGGCTACACGATCGAGGTCGAAATCCACGACGGCCCCTACAACAACATCAAGAACTGGGACTACGCCGGCCTGGTCGACGTCTTCAACGCCGGCGAAGGGAACGGGCTGGGTCTGCGCGCCAAGACGGGCGGCGAGCTGATGGCCGCCATCGAACGCGCCAAAACGCATCCGGGACTGGTCCTCATCGAATGCGCGCTCGACCGCGACGACTGCACCGCCGAACTGCTCGAATGGGGCAGCCGCGTCGCCGCCGCCAACGAACGCCGCTGATTGCGCGTCGCGACTTCCCTATCGACGGGTCGGTTCCAAACGGCTTGCATTGTCCTCTACCGCGGGCAGAACCAACGGGTCGCGGACCAACGTGTAGCTGAACGCCCCCAATAATTGCCCGCGCTCGACCTGGTGGCATTCGAGGCATTGCCTGGCGACACGAATTGCGCCAACCATTTCGATGCGGTTGATCGTCGCCCGGGCGACGAGGTCTTTGCTTTCGACCAGTCGTGGGATCGCGTCGGTTTCAAACGCATTGAGCGGCCGCGTGGGCCTTTCTTTCAGCTCTTCCATGCGCGGCAGATTGTCGGAGACATAAACCCGCGGCGTGTCGTGCTTCAACAGGCTGACCAGTTCGAGCCGGCGGATCGCCCATTGTTCGGCTGGCTCGTCGAATTGTGACGGAGGCAAAAACTCTTGGAACGAAGCAAGTTCCCGTTGGTTGGTCATCGCCACGAATGCCGGAGACTGCATGAATTCCAGCCGCGGCAGATTTTCAAAACCATGCGAGTCGAACCCGGCCACGTGATCGCGATCTTTGACGTAACCAAACCGCAGCGGCGACAGGAAAGACCTTATGCCAAATTGATGCAAACTCTCCAGCCGATCGAGTGCCGGCAGCACGCCGATCTTGACCGGCGCAATGGTCCCCCGGAGAGCCAGACTCGCCGCCGGATCGTCCGAGGGAGGATCGATTTCAGCCGAAGGCAACGGCAGTGATTTCAACTGCACCGACGCAAGAGCTGCTGGCCCTGGCACCGTCGAGGGCATCCGCGACTCTCCGAAACCGGGACTGGTGATGAACTCCTCGACCGAGTCGCCGTGCAATTGCTTGAGCGAGAGAGCCCGCACATTCATCCCCGGAGTTTTTCGCCAACTCCGTCGCTCGATGGCCTCCTCGGCAGCCGCCAGGTGACGCTCGACCTCGGGCGCGATCGATGGCCGCTCCGGGGCCGACTCGTCGCGCTCGTAGGCGAGCCGGTCGGTGAGCGACACCAAGGGATGTTCTTTCTTCAGTTTTTCCGACAGTCCCCGGATCTCGTCGCTCGTGGCTTTCTTTTTGTCGAGCGCCCGGAACGATTCGAACCGTTCCGATTTTTTGGCAGCGGGCTCTCGCTTCGCGACATTTTCGCTCCACCAAAGCTTTCTGATCGACTCTTGCACTCCAGGCGTGTGATAAACGTCGATGGCGAACACCGAGCGTGCGGGGACTATCCACGGGCCATCCGGCCGCCCCCAAACCTCGGGGGCAATCTCTCGCCGCACTCGCTCGATAAACCGGGCTCGCGCCCGCGTGGTGTAATTCGACGCGCTCCACAATTGGTGCGTCTCGAGCACATATTGGTCTGCCGCCTCGTGAACGAAAACAATTCGAACGCCCTTGTCGTCGAGCGCGATGCGGCAATTACCCCCCTGGCGAAGCGCCAGGTGAAGGGCATTTTCGAGCGTTACGGGCTCAGGGTTCGTCAGCGTGACCGGCCAGCCGGAGATTTTTTCCGCGCTGCCGACCAATTCGATGTCGACTCCACTCGCAGCGCTCAACCGCTGCAGAACCTCGCCCAGTGCGACTTTATTGAAACGAGCCCGGACGGGCGTTGCCAGCTTTTTATAAATCGCGGCGTGCGAGGTGGGGGCAAGAGGTGCGGCATCGGGCAACGAGACCGCGGCCAATCGCCGCTCGGAGCTCTCTTCGGCCGCGGCCTGAGGCCAAACTGTCCAGGCAAATCCTCCCACGCCCAGAACGACAGCCAGCCCGGCAGCCAGGCGGATCGCCAAACCTCGCCTGCCGGCGGGAGTTGAGAATCGCATGGCTAATCCCTTCCTAATCGATGAAAGAAAGGCGATGTGTGGCAAACCGCGAGGGGGACAACGCCGCTTATTCTACAGGCCGAGCGTCGGGCCGTGGGTAACGAGTTGGTAACAGCAATGATCCCGCGCCGTGCGATATCAGCCGTCGTCCGGGCGTGTCGCAGGTTCCGTCATATACGTCTGCCCCTCGTCCTTCCACCACAATCGCCACTTCTTCAATACCGCCTCCTCGTGCGCTTTGTAATCGTCCCACGACTGCTGCGACATGCCAACCAGTGCCGCCGCGAATAGTCCAACACGGACTGGCTCGGAAAGGCTCAACGCCATTGAGCATCCTTTTAGAAACGAGATGCGCAGACTCCTCATTCCACATACGGGAGGGTCGCGGTATCGACCTTGCCATCCCAGACCGGCAAATCTGCTGCGCTGGCGTGATTGAGGTGCGAGGGAGCGGCCCCCAGATAGACCACGCGGACTTTCTCGCCGGCGACCACCGCTGAGTTTCTGCCATGTTCGACAAAATCGTTGAGCGCGAGGCTCAGGGTGTAGGTTGCCGCTGGCATCAGAGGAACAAGAAAATCGTTCATTGGGCCGGTGACGCAAAATCCTTTCCAGGCCAGTCGCCGTGCGTGGCCCGATGCGCCCGTCACAATCAGATAGAGCTGGTTGGGGATCATGGTGCGCCCATTGGCGAGCATCACGCCGAGGTTCACGATCATCGGAGTTTTCGCCACGTTCTGAAAGGTCACTTTCAAAACGCCATGCGCGGCGCGGTCGAGCGTCAGTCGCAGTCCGCCGACTGCCTTGCCAGTTTCGGGCTTGCCCGCTTCGGTGGCCGCGGTCGGGTTGGCAACGAGTGAAGTGGGATCCAAGCTCGCGCCCACGGCGTCGAGCAGCGACAGCGCGCGGAGAAGATTCGTTCGCATGACCATTTCGGGGGCCTCTTTTTCCAGACGTACTTGAGGGCTGCGGACGTTGAGACGGAGGTGGCGACGGTTTAGTTCCCTGGCGAGCGATCGCCGAGCACCGTGGGAATGCGTGGTGCCCGGTTCGTGCGATGTTTCAAATCTGGTCGCGCCACGATTGCCACCTCCGAGATGAAGATTCCTTCTATTTAAATAGAACATAGCCAGCTCCAACCAGTCGGTCAACAAGTTGGCGCGCTAGAAAATCGAAGCGCCGCCGGCCGGTCCACTCCATCGATTCACCGCCGCGATATCGGCATGGCGACGCGACCATCGCCTCCAGGGGGCTGGCAGCCGCGATCCTTGGGCAATCGCAATCGCCCCTTGGCCGACGCTTGCGCTGCGAGCGATTGCCCGTCGCAGTTAATCCGCGTTCCGCATATTTTCTCTGACAAGCAGCGCAGCGGTGAACCCCCCAAGAATTATTTCCTCGCGCTCTATCACCCCCCCCATCGCGCACCCCATATACTAGCAGTCGACGCGAAACAGGCTTTCCGCGGAACAGGCACCCACCTCACCCTCTGCACCCACCGCATCAATAGGCTGGAGACTCCATGGAACCGCTTCCCCTCCCCGTGAGCGAATCGCTGTCGAGCAAGCATGGTCCGATGCCGGAAAAGTTTGTTGTCTCGGCCGCCGAGCAGGTGGCCGGCGCCCATCGCGTGATGTTGCAACAAATGCAGCGCGTGATCATCGGCCAGCAGGAAGTGCTCGACCTGATGCTGCTGGGACTGTTCTGCCAGGGCCATTGCATTTTGGAAGGCGTGCCGGGTCTGGCCAAGACGCTCATGATCTCCAGCTTGTCGCAGTTGCTCTCGCTGCGCTTCAATCGGGTGCAGTTCACGCCCGACTTGATGCCGTCGGACATCACGGGGACCGAAATCTTGCAAGAGGACAAGCGGACCGGCGGTCGCGAGCTGCGATTTGTCAAAGGTCCGCTGTTTGCCAATTTGATTCTGGCCGACGAAATCAATCGCACTCCCCCCAAGACACAGGCCGCTCTGTTGCAGGCCATGCAGGAGTTTCACGTCACCGTGGCCGGCCAGACCTGGGAACTGGAACGGCCCTTCTTCGTGTTGGGAACGCAAAACCCGATCGAGAGCGAAGGGACCTATCCGCTCCCCGAGGCCCAGCTCGATCGCTTCATGTTCAAAATCAAGGTCGGCTATCCGACGCTCGACGACGAAGTGAGCATCGCCATGTCGACCACGTCGACGGCGACGGTCAAGCTAGAACCGGTGATCAACAAGGCGCACATCCTCAAGATCCAGCAGATCGTGCGCCATGTGATCGTGTCGAAATCGGTGGCCCATTATGCCGTGCGACTGGTCCGCGGCACCCGTCCGCAAGAGACCGATTATGAATACATCAAGCAGTACCTCACCTGGGGAGCCGGTCCGCGGGCGTGCCAGGCGCTGCTGCTGGGAGCCAAAGCCCGGGCGCTGTTGGATGGCCGGCCGCATGTTTCGCTCGACGACGTGCGGAGTTTGGCCAAGCCGGTGCTGCGGCATCGGATCGTGACCAGCTTTGCGGCCGAGAGCGAGAACATCAGCTCGGACGACATTGTCGATCAACTCGTTTCAGACCTGCCGGAAATGGTGTAAGCGCTACGAGAGCGCGGCATGATTGCGGGCGGCATCGCCAAGCGCGACTGCCGCGACCGCCGCGATGGCTTCCACCTCTTGCCTTTAAGAACCGACTATGGCCGCTAAGCGCTATCTCGACGCCCGAGGACTGGGCCTGGTCGCGCGCATGGAGTTGGTCGCCCGCCGCGCGGTCGAGGGATTTTTGTCGGGGCTCCATCCCAGCCCCTATTTCGGCTCGAGCGTCGAGTATGCCGATCATCGTCCCTATTGCCCGGGCGACGAGCTCCGCTCCATCGATTGGAAGCTGCTGGCCAAGACCGACAAATACTACGTCAAACTGTTCGAGGAAGAGACCAACACCCGGGCCACGATCGTGTTGGACACCAGCCGCTCGATGTCGTTCGCCAGCGAAGGGCAAATGCCGAAACTCGAATACGGCATGTTCCTCGCCGCTGCCCTGAGCTACCTGATGCTGCATCAGAAAGATGCCGTCGGGCTGGCCCTGTTCGATCACGGCGTGCGGCAATATCTGCCGCCGCGGGCAACGGCCGCCCATTTTCAAAACATGCTGGGCGTGATGGAGCAAATCACTCCCGGCACCGACACGCGGATCGGCCCGGTCCTCAGCGAGCTGGTCGGCCGGCTGCCGAAGCGGGGAATCGTGATCGTCATCAGCGACTTGCTCGACGACATCCGCGCCATCACCGACGGCCTGGCCCATTGCAAGCATCAGCGGCATGAAGTGATCGTCTTTCATTTGATGGATCCGGCCGAGCGCAGCTTTCCGTTCGAGAAACTGACCCGCTTCAAGGATCTGGAAGGGGCCGGCAGCCTGGTCGCCAATCCGCGGTCGATCAGGCGGGCCTATTTGGAACGGTTGACCGAATATCTCGACCAGGTCCGTCGCGTTTGTCTCGAGCGGGATATCGGCTACGAATTGATGATGACCGACCGGCGCTATGACGAGGCCCTGAGCGCCTACCTGATGCGCCGCCGCCGCATGGGAAGCAGATAACGTTCGATCACGCGGCGAACCGGCCGCCCTGGCACCCGAATCACGATGCTCCATCCTCTTTTACTTTGGTTCCTGCCGCTGGCTGCAGTGCCGCTGCTGCTCCACCTGATCACTCTCTATCGGCTGCGCACCGTCGAGCTGAGCACGTTCCGGTTTCTGATGGATGGCTACATCCAACAGCGGCGGCGGATGAAGCTGCTCGAATGGCTGCTGATGCTGCTCAGAACCGGCTTCGTGGCGCTGATCGTGCTCATGTTGACCCGGCCCATCACCGAAAAATTCGGCTTCCTGTTCGGCGGCGCCAGCGGACGCGACGTCGTCCTGATCGTCGACGCCGGGTTGACTTCCGGATTGCAAACGGCCGGCAGCTCGGCGCTCAAGCGCGGCAAGGAGGCGGCCGCCGTCGTGGCCAAGAAACTCGCGGCGGCCGATTATGTCACCCTGATCCGCGCCGGCTCGCAGCCGCAATTGCTCTACCGCGGCTACCTGACCGATAACAAGGAGCTCCTCGAAAAGATCGACGCCATCAAGCCCGACATCGCCTCGGCCGATCTGGCCGCCGCCCTGGCCGAGGGGCTCGGCAGCGCCGCGCATGGTTCGCGCGTAGTCTACATCATCAGCGATCTGCAGCGCCGCAGTTGGGCACCGCTGACCGATCATCCCGTCGTCCGCGAGTTGGGCAGCGACGTGCAAATGGTTGTGATGAACGTCGGCAGCGCCGAGCCGGTGCAAAACCTGGCCCTGCTGGGCGATGCCCCGCGAGCGCAGCGGCCGATCGTCGATCTGCCGGTGCTGCTCACCGCCAAGGTCGCCGCCAGCCAGCGCGACCAGCCCGTCAGCACCCGCGTGAGTGTCGTATTGGATGACCAGGTCGTGGGACAGTTGAACCTCACGATACAGCCCGGCCGGCCGGCGACCGCCGCGCTGGCCATCACTCCCAAGAAGGCCGGCATGCTCCGCGGCCGTTTCGAGCTGCCGACCGATGCCTTTCCGGACGACAACACCTACTTGTTCTGTCTGAACGTCGAGCCGCCGATTCGCGTGCTGCTGATTACCACCCCCGGCGATACTCCGCGGGACGATCCGGCCCTTTATCTGCGCGCGGCGCTGGCCAGTCCGCTGTTGGCCAAAGGGCAGGCCAATGCCGAGGATCAGCACATCGCCCGCTCGCTCCTGGTCACCCCGATTCGCAGCGATCAGTTCAACGAATCACAATTGGAAAAGACCGACGTCATCGTGGCGGCCGACATGGTGATGGACGATGGTCGCGGCGCGTTGCTCAAGCGCCATCTGGAGCGCGGCGGCGGACTTCTCATGTTCGCCGGTCCACACGTTGATCCGGGGCGTTACGTTGCCGGTCTGTTCAACGCCACGGCTCCGCGCGGAACGAACACGCCGCGCGTTCGATACGAAGCGCCCGCCGGCAATCCCGACGACGAATCGACTTTTCAGGCGATCACTTACGTCGACAACCAACATCCCGCGCTGGCCCAGTTCGAACGGGGCGAGATCGATTATTTCGGCATGGCGCGCTTGTATCGCTATCTGCCGCTGACGCTCTTGAGCGCCGAGGCCGCGGCCGCGGCCAAACCGGCTGCCAAGCCGCATCCGCATGCCAGCGTTCCCGTGGCGGCAAAGGCCGGACCCGCTTTGCAAACGCTGATGAAAATGGGCAATCAGTCGCCCCTGATGGTCGAGGCGGGGCTCGGCTCGGGCCGGATGCTGATCTGCTCTTTCGCGGCCACCCCGGCCTGGTCGAATTTGCCGACGCGGGCACTCTTCGTGCCGCTGCTGCTGCGCAGCATTGCCCATTTGCGGCCGGCGCCGGTCGTCGAAGCGGCCGCGGCCGTGCGGCCCCACGAGCCAGCCCCCATCCGGCTGAGTCAACAGTGGCAGGGGGCCCGTGTCGAGGCCACGTCCCCCGACGGACACATTCATCCGATCCAGTTGCATGCGGCCGACGAGCGCTTGGTCGGCGCGCTGCTCGATACCGACGCGCGCGGCTATTACAGCTTTCAGGCCCAGCCGCCGGCCAATCTGACGAGCGAACCGAAGCAGCAACTCGGCTTTGCCGTGAATCTCGAGATCGATCAGGCCGACTTCGTCAGCGTCAGTCAGGAGCGAGTGGCCAAGATTTTTGCCCCCACGCCGATCACCTATTTGACCGGCAATCCCAACGACCCGGTGCTGAGCGCCCAGTTGCAACAGCGCCACGAGATTTGGCGGTGGATGATTTGGGGGATGTTTGCCGTGATCGGCATCGAGTTCTTCCTGGCCACCTTGCGTTCGGCCGACGGCAACGAAACCGCCGGCGGCCGCTGGTCTTCGCTGCGCGAATGGCAGCCGCGGCGGCCGTCGATCGTGGGAAAGATCAATCGTGTGCTGCGACGAAATGAAACCGTGACCAAGGTCTGACGCCTGCACTCAACAACGTGAAAAAATATGGCGACCGACGTTCCCAAAACGGATGACTTCTACCAGCTCATCGAGCAGGCCGGCCGCATGTTGCGCCGCCACGCGCTTTTGATCGGCGCCACGCTGGTCGCCCTCTTGGCGATCGGTTGGCTGAGCGCCGCCGTGGCCGTCGATTTGCTGATTCCCTTGGCCACGACGTTTCGCCTGCTGTTTGCCATCGGATTCTGGCTGGTGCTGATTGCCAGCATCGCGGGCTTGCTCGTTTGGCCGGCCGTGCGTCGGCGGACGCTCGAAGACGTGGCTCTGCGGATCGAGAGCATCGTGGGTGGCATGCACAATCGCTTGCTCACGGTCTTGGACTTGCATCGGACCGACGCGGCCAGCAAAAAGCGATCCAATCCCGAGATGGTCGCCCGTCTGCTGTGGCAAACACGCACCAAACTGGCCGATTTTCGCGTCCGGCAGATCGTGAATCCGGTCCCCCTGCTGCGAAGTTTGGCAGGGCTGGCGGCGGTGTTGCTGGCGGCCGTATTGTTGGCCGTCGTCTTTCACGAAAGCGCGCCGACGGCGCTGGCACGCATCATGCGGCCGATGGCCGACATTCCACCGGCGACCTGGCTTCGTTTCAAGGCGCCCGGCGAACTGTCGGCTCCGGCCGGCGATCCGCTGACGATCGGCGTCGACGTCACGCGTGGCGAGATCGATACCCTGCTCTTGCACTTGCAGCAGCCCGACGGCCGGTGGGTCGTCTATCCGATGCAGCCTGACGGCCAACAGCGGTTCTCGTACACGCTCAGCGGCGTGATGGCCGACTATCGCTACAAGATCAGCGGCGGCAGCACCTGGACCGCCGAATATCCCATTCACATGGTGCCGCGGCCGATCGTCGATGCCCTCGACGTCGCGATCCGACTTCCTCGCTACATGCAGCGTCGCGATCCGATCCTCGTGGCCGACGATGTTCGGCGGATCGAAGCGCCGGTCGACTCCCATCTGCTGCTCTCGGCCACCGTTTCCGGAGACGTCGCCCGGGGCGAAATCGTCCTGCTGAAACGATTGGTTGACGTCCATGAAGAGGTGCAGGACGAAGAGCACGTCTGGTTCGAAGATGATTTGCCGGCCGATGCCCAGACCGACGGCCCCTGGCATTGGAGCACCGCGCGGGCGTTTACGGGACTGAAATCTTTCACCTTCGGCCGCACGCATCAACCGTTCGGCTTCACCACCCGGCTCACTCCGCTACAAGTGCCGGCACCCGGAATCTTCTACCTGATGGCCTGGCTCGACGCCGCCGATCCGCCGGGCCGCATCACGTTGCGCTTGCAGCAGGACAACAATCAAACGCGCGTTTTCGAGTGGGGCGAAACGTCGACGCCCGCTCAGGGGCAACCCCCGGCAAAACACCTCGGCTCCCTGCCTCAGCCAACGCATTGGACTCGGCTGGAAGTGCCGGCCGACGTGCTGGGATCGATTCCCGGCGGAATCAAGTTTCGCGGCCTGTCGCTCGAGATCGACCGTGGGCAAGCCTTCTTCGATCGGCCCGGCTATCTCACCCGCTCGTCGAAGCCCGTCGAAAAGGTGCGGCTGGAAACGGTCGACACTCTGCCGATCGAGCGCGATGAAGCCTCGGGCCGCTGGCTGGGAGATGTGCCCGTGGCCGTCGACCGCCTGCTGACGGTCCGTTTCCATAGCGCGCTCGGACAGGCCAGCGCCGAACGCGAGCCGTTGGAGCTGATCGCCACGAAAGATCAGCCTCCTTCGATCGTGGTCGAAAAGCCGGGCCTTGACGTCGTTCTTCCCGCGGTGCAGCCGCTGCCGATCTCGCTGCGGGCGCTCGACGATTGGGGCATCGCGGCGATCGGCATCCAGATGGGGTCGTCGGAAAATGCTCTGAATGCCGTCCGTTGGCATCTCGCCGACGCCGCGCTGGGCACGTCTCCCAGCCTCACCCTGTCGATCGATCCCAAGTCCGAGAATCTTGCGCCGAACCAGTCCCTGTGGTATCGGCTGGTAGCCAAGGATTCGGCCGGGCAAATCGCCGAGTCAAAGACGTTCAAGCTTTCGATCGCGCCCCCCGACCGGGCAGGCGCGCCCGAAACGGCCAAACCGCCGGAGTCGCTCGATCAGTTGCTGCAGTTGGTGTCCAAGCTGGCCCAGGCGCCGCACAAAGATCGCGAGTCGGCCGAATTCATTGCCGCTTTGCCACTGAAATTGCGCACCGCGATCGATGCCCAGGGGAAGTTCCGCAAAAACGACGGCAGCCCGATGCCGGCCGACGAAGTTCGCAAGATGATCGAGCAGGAAGAGACGGAGTTGACGCCGGACCAAACAAAACGCCTCGCCGAGCTGACGGCCGAACTCGATCACCGGCAGCAAGAACTCAAGCAACTCTCAGAGATGCTGAAGCAGGCGGCGCAAAAATCGGCGGCCAACCCGCTGGTGGCGCAGCAAGATTCGAAACTGCTCACCCAGTTCTCCGGGCTGGCCCAGGAGATGGCGGCCGATTTGAATCCGCTCACTGCCGCGCAGGATAAACCTGCCATGCTCGAACGCGAACTGAAGGCCGACAAGCTGGCGGCCGATCAACCGCGGCGTTTGGCCGACCTCGAACAGCAATTGCGACAGTTGGAGGCCTCCCGCCGGCAAATGGTCTCCGATCCGCAAGTGGCTCAGCAGATGCTCGAAGATCAAACGGCCCAACTCGAAGGGGCCGCCGCGGCACGCGAGTTGGAAGCGTTGGCAACCGATCTCGAAGCCCGCGGCCGGCAATTGCAGACGATCGAAGAACACGCCGCTGAAATGGCTCAGGAAAGTCCCACGGCCGACAGCAAGAAACTCGCGGCCATCAGCCAGTCGCAATCCGAATTGGACCAACAGGCCGTAGCGGCCATCGACCAGTTGCGCGACATCCTCGGCATCCTGCCCGAGGATGATGAGATGCCCCTGGCCCCTTGGACGCCGCCGGGCGAAAAATTCGAGTCGACCCCGGTCGAAGAAGATGTCCCCGACGCCGACAAGAAAGCCAAGGACAAAGCGGCTCATCCAGGCCAAGGCGACGATAAAGACGAGGCCAAACCCGACGAAGAAAAAAACTGGTGGGACAAACCCGTCGAAACGCCGATGGTCGGCGGGCCACAGGGCGAAGAGAGCGAGCGTTACAAGGATCGCCATCGCCCGGTCCCGGAAGAGAAAGCAGACGAGGAGGCTGGCGGCAAGCGCGGCAAATCCGATCCACCCGAGCAAACGCCGCGCCAGCAACTGACCGCCCATCAGGCTCAAATGCAGCAGGCCCTCACCGCCAATGCCGACGATGCCCGCAAAAGCGGCGCGGCGGCGCGGGCGCTGGCCCAGCAGCTTGCGCAATCGGCCCGCGGCCAACAATCTTCCGCTGCCCAAAAACCGAACGACCCCGCAACTCCGCCGTCAACGGCCGGCAAAGAAGCCTCGGCCGCCGAGAGGCAGCGTGCCGCGGCCACCAAGCAAATGCTCTCCGATGCCGCCACGCAGCAGGCGCTGAAACGGGCGCAGCGGATGCAGACCGCCGCGCAATCGCCGCCAAATAGTTCGCAGCGCGCCGGCCAGAACGCCTCCGTCGCTCAGCCTGGGCAATCCGGCAGCGGCAATTCGGCGCGCACCGTCAACGTCCAGCCCGGCCGCATCGTCCCCGGCGAAGCGCCCTTGGGAAGCGATCCGCGCGAACGGGCCCAGTTCTATCAACTGCCGCCGCGCCTGCGCGAGCCCCTGCTCGAAGGGATGCAAGAGCGCGGGCCCGAAGGTTATCAACCGATGATCGATGCCTACTTCCGCGAGCTCAGCAAGGAAATCAAGTGATCGCCTGGCTGCTGAAAATCCTGGGCATCAGCGACGAAGTTGCCGGCAACTTCGGCCAGGCCGAACTGCGCTGGGGTCACGGCGAGCTGGCCGCCATCGGGCTGGCGCTGCTCGTCCCCACCGCCTGGTTCATCGTGCGGCGCCAACGGCGCAATCTGCCGCACGTCTCGCCGCGTGCCCGACAGGCCCTCAGCATTTGCCGCATCGGCGTGCTGCTGCTGTTGGTGATGGTGCTCGGCGCTCCTTATTTGCATACCGACGAAACGCTCGATCTGAAACCGGTGGTCGCCCTCGTCGTCGACGATTCGGCAAGCATGGCGTTGCCGGCCGGTCCGTTCGAGCCGGCCGAAGCCCGCGCGCTGGCCAAGGTCATGGAAACGAAGCAGCCGGCCAGCAGTGCCACATCCTCCGCAAGTGCAGCGCCCGAGCATTCGGCGGCCGACGATGCGTCCGACCTCGCCTGGCGCAAGCGGCTCAATGGCATGAGTCGCACCGACCTTTTGGCCTCGGTCCTGCGCGCGGCGCGGACCGCGGTCTTGGAGCCGCTGGCCGAGAAGTTCGATCTCAAGGTGTATCACGTCGCGCGCGGCGTTCGACCGGCAAAACTCTCCGCGCTCGTCGACGACGCGAAACAGCCGCCGCTGGCCGAAGCCGAAATCAACGAAACCGATCTGGGACAGGCGATCCGCCAGGCGGTCGACGATGCCCAAGGCCGCAAGATCGCGGGCATCGTGCTGATGACCGACGGCCGCTCGACCACGGGGCCCGACCCGGTCGCCCTGGCGCGAAGTTTGATCGAGCTTTCGCCCGACAGCGCGCCGGCGCCGATTTTTTCGATCCCCGTCGGTTCGGAGCAGCCGGCCCTCGACGTTTCGATTGTCGAAATCTCGGTCCCGCCGCAGGTCGCCAAGGAGGATACGGTCAGCGTGGCGGTGACGCTGTCGTCGCAGGGATTCAATGGTAAAAAGGCGATGGTCGAGCTCCACGACGGAGACGGGCCGGCATTGTCGGTCGAAGAGGTGACGCTCTCCGGCGCGCGGCGGCAAACCGTGTTGTTTCCTTACACCGCCAAAGAGCCCGGCACTCGGCTGTTGCGTGTCACCGCGCTGCCGCTGCCGGAAGAGACCATCGCCAGCAACAATTCCGCCACGGCCACGGTCCGCGTCGGCCTCGAGCCGGCGAAACTCCTCTATCTCGAAGGGACTGCCCGCTGGGATTTTCGCTTTCTCGATCATGCGCTCCGCCGCGACAAGGGAATGTCGACCACCTTCGTCGTCGAAGCGCAATTGGCGGCCGACGGCGTGTTGCCAGGCGCCATGCCCGAGACGGCCGGGCTGCCGACCGATCGGAAAAAATGGGCCGAATATCACGTCGTGATGCTGGGGGACATCTCGCCCACGCTGCTCCCCGAAGCCGAGCAAAAAGCCCTCGTCGCGGCTGTCGAAGAAGATGGACTGGGCCTGATCGTGCAGTGCGGCACCCGGCACATGCCGTGGAATTTCGCCGGCGGGCCGTTGGCTGCCATCTTGCCAATGACGTTCGACGCGGGCCCGGCCAGCCCGGCCACGGCGGCCGGTGACGCCAATCCGGACGGCGCGCTGCACGGCTTGCAGGCGCCCGCCTTCGCGCCGTTTCGCATGATCGTTACGCCGACCGGTGCCACGCATCCCGCCTTTGCCGTTAGCGGCAACGCCAGCCAGGACCGCGGCCTGTGGAGTCAGATGCCCGAATTCTTTTGGGCCGCCACCGGCACCAAGCTCAAGCCGGGGGCCACCCGCCTGGCCGATATCGAAATGGCCGGCAGCAAGGAAAAATTGCCGATCCTGGCCGAGCAGGTCGTCGGGCGGGGCCGCGTCATGGTGGTCGGCTGCGACGAGACGTTTCGCTGGCGGCGCAATGTCGGCGATCGAATCTTCTATCGCTTTTGGGGACAAGCTCTGCGGCACGTCGCTCGCAAGCAGGCTCCCGACGGACACGAAAGCTGGCTCGAAGTGCAGCCCCACTCCGTCGAGCCCGGCACGCCGGTGACCATCGAGTTGTATGCCGTCGACGTATCGAACAAACCTCTCAGCCAGGAGTCGGTCTCGGTGGCAGTCAGCGGTCAGAAAACGAAAGAAATCGTCATGCTCCAGCGGGTCGGCGACGCCGGGCACTTCCGCGGCAGTTGGACCCCCCAGCAGTTGGGCGTGCTCGACGTGGAATATGCCAGCAGCGGGCAACCGACGCTCAGTGCGACGCTCGAAGTGGCCAATTCCGGCCGCGAGTTGGCCCAGCCCGACGTCGATCGCGAAATGTTAAGCACGCTGGCCGGGATTTCCGGCGGCGAAGTGATCGAATTGCCCCAATTAGCCGATCTGCCGGCGCGGCTCTCCGGAGAAATTGTCCACCAGCAGCGTCCCTACGAGGACGACTTATGGGACAATTGGCTCACGCTGCTGCTGCTGGCCGGTCTATATTGCACGGATGTGGGCATCCGTCGCGTGTTGGGACTGATCTGAAGGATTGGAATCGCGGATCATAGGAATCACAGCGTCTAGAATGACAGCCGCATGAATCGCAAACAGCTTGACGCCCGTTCTGCCCGAAGTCGAGTGGCCATCGCGCTCTGCCTCGTTTTGGCGGCCTGCGCCCGGGCACTGGCCGCCGAACCGCCGGTGGAAGAAGCGGTACCCGACGCGCACGAAATGCTGCGCGTCGAAGCGGCCGTCGATCGGGCTCTCGATCATCTGGCCCGCCGGCAAAACGAAGAAGGCTGGTGGCCGCAAGCCGTCAATGGAGCCGGGCCGAACAACGGCATCAACGGCTTCGGCCTGCTCGCGTTTTTGGGACGAGGTCACACGCCCGGTCGCGGGCCACATCAGAACACCGTCGGCCGCGCCGTCAATTACATCTTGTCGACGCAAAACGAACAGGGGCTCTACGCCTCGCCCGGGCCGTCGCAGGGTCCGATGTACGAGCATGCCCTGGCCACGTTGTCGCTGATCGAAGCCTACGGCGCCGTCGGCAGCCTCGACATGCGACGCAGCGTGCAAAAGGCGATCGATCTGATCGTCGCCTCGCAAAACGACCAAGGGGGCTGGCGCTATCAACCTCACAAGGCCGACGCCGACTTGAGCGTCACCGTGATGCAGGTTGTGGCCCTGCGGGCCGCGATCAACGCTCGCTTGAATGTGCCGCAGGCGACCACCGATAAGGCGATTCAATATGTGAAATCGTGCGCGTCGCCGGCCGGCGGCTTCAGTTATCAGCCGGGCGGCGGGCCGAACTGTGCTCAGACCGCGGCCGGCTCGCTCTGCATGCAACTGCTCGGACAGTTCGACGATCCCTCGGTTCTCAAGGGATTGCAACTGTTGCAAAACAAACCCTACAACAGCGGCCTCGATCCCTATTTCTATTACACCAACTATTACGCGATGCAGGCCCATTTTCAGGCCGGCGAAACGCAATGGGCCATTTGGCACCCCCGCGTCCGCAAGTTCCTGCTCGACACGCAAAACGAAGACGGCAGTTGGCCCGGCCATGGTGAAGAGCGACTCAACGGTCCGGCCATGACCTATTCGACCGCCCTGGGTGCGATGTGTTTGGAAGTCTACATGCATTACCTGCCGGCCTATCAACGTTAGGAGGCGGTTGAAAAATGAGAAGGGCTCTCTCACTGGCCGTAGTCGCCTGGAATGTCGCGGCCAGCCTGGCCGTCGCCGGATCGATTCGCGCCACGATCGAGGGTGATCAAAAAATCAAGAGCGTCAGCGCCATCGATCGCAACACCCGTGGCACCGACGGCGTCGTCAGCACGACGCACACCGGCCGGATCGAAGGGCGAGAAATCGTCGTCGACAAGTTGCCGGACGACGGAAGCTTCGATTTACGTTTGGAAACCGCCGACGGTTTAATCGCCGGCTGGAACGCCAGCGTCCCCCCCAGCGAAGACGATCCCCCCTCGCCACTGGCGGTGAGTCAAAAACGCGAGTTGCTCCAGAAGCTGGCCACGATGTCGCGGCGGGCATTTCCACATGAAGTCGTCGTGCTCGACATCCAAGGCAACGCCCAACACGCGGCGATCCTCACCACCAGCGTCCGCCGCGGCAACATTATAGGGGTCGGCGCCGTCGGAGGCTGGGTCTGGCGGGCCGATCGCTACGAATATGAGAATCCGGACGACGATACCTGGGCCCCCTATCAAGAACAGCCGTTTTACGCGGTCGATCGCCGCGAAGTCTCCCCCGAGCAATACGCTCAGTTGCGAGTCACCTATGTGGCCGCGCTCGGCGGCATCCGTCTGACGGCCGACAAACCGGCGGTCGATTTGGGCCGTGTGGTGCTCCCCAAACCGGCTGCCGGCGTCCACGCCGCGGCGGCCGACGGCCATGCGACGCGTGAATTCACGGTAAAGCCCCCGCCGGTCGATTGGCCGGCGATCGAATAAATCGCAATGCGTCAAGCGGGAATCGAATAAATCAGCGGCAATCCGACGAACCTGTACAGGAGGAAATCGACGATGAACCAATTCAAATCGCGACACGCTGGTCCGAGGTTGCTTTTGGCCCATTTACGGGTCGCGCTATTGCCCGCACGATTGGCCCTTGTCCTGTTGCTCCTGTCGGCGGTCGGCCCCCCCGCGCTCGCCCAGCGCCAGGTCGGCACCATCGGTCCGCCGCCGCGCCAAACGCCCCAGCGCCAAACGTCGGCCGAAGCGCTGCCGCCGCTGCCGCTGCCGGCGACTCCGCTGCGCCGCAGCGAGCCCAAGGCCGAGCCGAAAGCGCCCCTCTTCATCGCGCGCCTGATCTATGGCTCCGAACAAGATTACATGCCCAATCCCGGCGACATCGACAACCTGTTACGGCATGTCCGCTATCAGGTCGACAGTTGGTACGGCGAAACGAGCGTCAAGCTCGACGAGCTCGTCGCCATGCACCGCGAGGGAAAAACTTACAACGTACCGATCGTTTACATGGTCGGTTACGAATCGTTCTCCTTCACGCCCGAGCAGCGGGCCGCCCTGCAAGCTTATCTCGTCGACGGCGGCACCCTGCTGGGCTCTGCCGCATTGGGCAGCAAACAATTCACCGAATCGTTTGCCACGGAGATGAAGGCCATCTTTCCCGATCGCCGGTTCGACGCCTTGCCGCTCGATCATCCGATCCTCCGGGCCTACTATCCCTACAGCAATGTTCATTATTTTCAGGCGTCCGAGGGTGTGAACTCCAAGAGCCAGGGCCCGCCGGTGCTGCTGGGTTTGAACATCGCAGCGCGGACCGCCGTGATCTATTCCCCTTATGACATGACCTGCGGTTGGGACGAGTTTTTTGCTCCCTCGGCGCCCCGCGCCGGCAACGTCAAGCCGGCGGCGACGCAAGCCGTCATGCCGGACGACGCGATCCGGCTGGGCGTGAATATCGTCAGCTACGTCGCGGCCGACCGCCGCTTTGCGGTGGCCCAGGCCGACACCCGCGAGATTCTGGGCGAGCAGCCCGAGCATCGGGCCGCCGTGACCATCGGGCACTTGCGCCACCAAGGAGACTGGAACGCCGATCCCAACAGCCTCTTTCAGTTGATCCGCCTGACCCATGATCGGACGTCGATCCCGGTCGACTTCGCCATCAAGCCGGTCGACGCCAACGTCGAACAGTTGGCCGAGACGCCCATCGTGGTCATGACCGGCATGGACGACCCGGGGCTCAGCGCCGACGAAGTGCAGGCACTGCGGCGGCATTTGAACGCCGGCGGTTTCTTGTTCATCAACAACACCTCGGGCTTTGCCCGCTTCGATCGCGACGCGCGGGCGCTGGTCGCCGCGATCTATCCCGATCAAAAAATGGTGCCCGTGCCGGCCGATCATGGATTGATGGCCGGGCTGTACAAACTCGACGCGATGCGCGACGCCGGCACGTTGGCCCCGCGCGATCCGCAACTCGAGATGGTCAGCGTGCAAGGCCGGGCCGTGATCGTCTATTCGCCCAATGACACCCTGGCCCTGCTCAAGGGAATTCACGATGCCTATGCCAACGCCTACGACGCCGACTCGGCGCGGCAAATGTCGCTGAATGTTTTGAGCTACGCGTTGCGGCATTAAAGCCAAAGAACCTGCTTCGCTGCTACTCGCCGTCTTTGCACGACCCGTCGTGCCACACCCCAGACCCATAGTTTCCCGAAGGAACCCTCCGATGCCACTTCCCGGTCCGCGTCCTGGCGTCAGTCCTCCTGCCGCACCGCCGCCTGCCAAAAAGCCTGTTGTCGCCGAGACGGTTGCGGTTGCCGATGCACCCACGGTCCAGGCCCCCGCGCGTGTCGCCCCGCCTGCCGCCCGGGCGGCCTCGCTTTCGCCCGCCGCCGGCCCCACGCTCGATCCGGCCGCCGTGGAGCGGTTGGGCCAGGCCCGTCAGGCGCTGCGCGACGAAATCTCCGGCATCATCGTCGGCCAGACCGAAGTCCTCGACGATCTGCTCACCGCGATTTTCGCCGGCGGCCATTGCTTGATGGTCGGCGTCCCCGGTCTGGCCAAAACGCTGATGGTGCAGACCATCTCGCGGGCCATCGACTTGCAGTTCAATCGCATTCAGTTCACGCCCGACTTGA
>Ga0182024_10005118_pt1 | contig 29600 bp, 28 predicted proteins | sample P32metaG_FD_120480 | JGI IMG/M metagenome (GOLD analysis project Ga0182024, IMG submission 120480) | Permafrost microbial communities from Stordalen Mire, Sweden - P3-2 metaG (Illumina Assembly) | ecosystem: Environmental > Terrestrial > Soil > Wetlands > Permafrost | place: Sweden: Stordalen...
GCTGAACAAGGCGGAAAACTTCAAAGCGGTCATCACCACACCAGCGTGGAGAAGCAAACCGAGCTGGATGCTGGTAGCCGGGAGTGACCGAACCATCAACCCCGACCTGGAACGGTGGTATGCAACGCGAGCCAATAGTCATAAGACGGAAGTTGCGGGCGCCAGCCACTCGGTCTACGTCTCCAGGCCGAAGGAGGTTGCGGCGCTGATTGAAGACGCCGCACAACACGTACGCTAGAAGAAGCGTTGAAGCGAGACGATTACGCAGTACTCATCCGCCGCAAGCCGGTTAGCTTCCAGTTAGCTGACCACATACCCGGGGTTTAAGTTCGCAGACTGCAAAGCCTGCAAGGTCGCGAACGCCGCAAACTGAAACTTTGCGTCAGGCCAGTCGTATAGAAGCTGTGGCTCGCGAGAGAAATTCAGGTGGGTGGCCCGTGAAGCGCAGATCGTTCCTCAAGGGTGCCGGGGTTGTGACCGTCGCCGTCGTGGGCGGCGGCGTCTGGCGCGCATACGATCAGGGCGTCTTCAGTGTCGGTGAAGGACCGGCGTACGAGCCTTGGAAAAACTGGCGCGACACAAACGACGGTCCGCTCGCCCTGGTTCGCGCCGCGATTCTCGCCGCCAGTCCGCACAACACCCAACCGTGGCTGTTCAAGGTCAACGATTCCTCGATCGAATTGCACATCGACACGCAGAGGAATGTTGGCGCACTCGATCCTTATCTGCGCGAAGAACACATCGGCATTGGCTGCGCACTGGAGAATTTAATTCTCGCCGCGCCTGCAAACGGCTACGCGGCCACCGCGACGGTCGAACCAGGGAAGCTTGAACCGATTTCCGCCGATCCCAAACCACGGCTTCTCGCCCGCGTGGATCTTGCGCCCGGAAAACGCGAGGAAAGTGAACTATACGACGCTATTCCGCGACGACACACCAATCGTGGTCCTTACGACCCACACAAGCCGATCCCGCCACATTTTCTGGAGGCGCTTGGCCGTCTGCCGGGCCGTCTGACGGACGACAATGCGGACGCCAAGCTGTTTTTGTTCACCGCCGAAGAAGATCGAAAAAAGATCGCCAGCGTAAGTTCCGCCGCGAACACGGAACTCTATTCCGATTCCGTCGTCCAGCGTAGCAGCGAAGGCTGGGTACGCACGAAATGGAGTTCCGTGGGAGAACATCGCGACGGCCTGACCGTTGACGCTTTCGGCCTGCCTCCCATGGCGGACGCGGCGGTAAAAATGATGACCCCAGGAATGTTGCGATGGGCCGGCTCGCAGAGGGACAAAAATAGCTATTCGAATCTGATGCTCAGCGCGCCGCTGATCGGATTCATAGCCGTGCGTGACCGCTACGACCGGGAGCACTGTTTGCGGGCAGGTCGAATCTGGCAGCGCGCCCACTTATTGGCCACCGCCCGTGGTCTCGCTGCGCGTCCCTGTAACGAGGCCGTGGAAATCGTAGATCATGAACGGGCGCTGGGCAGACCGGCCACTCATCAAGCTCTGCTGAATGAAATCACTGGTGACTCGATGTGGCAGCCGACGTTCGTTTTCTATATGGGTTTTGCAACCCTGGCGGCCCATGCTAGTCCGCGCCGTCCAGTGCAAGCTGTGCTTGTCTGACCTGGGTCTGCTGTCCAAGCTCACGAAGCGGCGGCTAACCTTCCAGCGTCCCATCACTGATAGTGCCAAAAGCTCTCCAGAGGGAGCCTGGCCCTTTCCCGCCTATCCTGCCAGATGATTCCTGTTCATATATGCCTTGACACGTATATGCGTTTAAGAGTATATGCAAGGTATGGAATCGATTTTCGAAATTATTGCCGAGCCGAACCGACGCGCGATCCTGAGCTTGCTGGCCTCCTCCCAACAGTCAGTGGGCGAGATCGAACGTCAGCTTGCTATGACGCAGCCGACGGTGTCCAAACACTTGCGCGTGCTGCGTGAGGCCGGTTTCGTCGAATCCACGGTGGATGCGCAGCGCCGTCTATACCGGCTGAAACCTGAACCACTTCAGGAGCTGGATGCCTGGCTGGATCAGTTCCGCCGCTTCTGGTCCGGTTACGTAGATGCCCTCGAACGACACCTGGACCGCATGGATGAGCCAAAAGCATCGAAAAAGAAGACAACGAAAAGAAAACGCTACGCAAACCGCGATGCAAACCGCGGGCGTGACAAAGGAGACGCGAAATGAAAATCAAAGTGATCAGCGTTTACGTGGACGATCAGGACAAGGCCCTGCGCTTCTATACCGAAGTGCTCGGCTTTACAAAGAAGACGGATTTTTCGCAGGGTCCGTATCGCTGGCTGACCCTGGCCTCGCCCGAGGAGCCGGAAGGCACTGAACTGCAACTGGCGCTGAACAACAACCCGGCGGCCAAAACGTATCAGCAGGCCATGTTTCAACAAAGCCAGCCAGCAATCATGTTCTTCACGGACGACATCAAGGGCGATTACGAGCGGATCAAGGGCCACGGCGCTGAGTTCACCATGCCGCCCACCGACGTGACCGGTTCGACGATTGCCATGCTAAAAGACACCTGTGGCAACCTCGTTCAGCTCACGCAGCTGAAACGTTGGTAGCGCGGACGTTCAGAAGATGATCAGGCGCGACACCTAGGAGAACAACAAGATGACTAATCGCGAAAAGTACTCACCGGGCCCGGCGCGCGGGGCGCAGATAAAAAAGGGCGGAGAGAAGTGGACACTAATTCTCGTCAGAGAGCTGCGCCACTCACCGGAAAAAGTCTGGCAGGCGCTAACCGACCCCACGCATCTGCGCGAATGGGCACCCTTTGACGCCGACGGGAACCTGGGTGCGCTTGGAACAGTAAAGCTCACCTGGGTGGGAAATCCTACGCCGCAGGAAACGAAAGTGACGCGAGCCGACGCTCCTAAGCTGCTGGAGTACACCGATACCCGGTGGGAGCTGGAGCCAATGTCCACCGGCACGCGCCTCACGCTGTGGCACAACATCGATCGCCGCTTCATCTCCTGGGGCGCCGCCGGCTGGCACATCTCCTTCGACGTCCTGGAGCGTCAGCTCGCTGGTGAACCGATTGGCCGCATGGTCGGTCCCGATGCTATGAAGTCCAGCGGCTGGCAGCGGCTGAACGCGGAATACGCCAGACAGTTCGAAACCGAAGCGCCTAACTGGCCGCCGAAGGCCGCTCAAAATTCGTGAGTGGAGGTGGATCGCAAAACCATGCAAAAACCAATTCTGAATCAGAGCGCCAAACGTTGGATTTTTCGCGGACTTCACCTCTTCTTTAGTATTCCGATACTCGGATATATTTACAGTCCGATTGAAAAACTACCAAGCTACGCGCCCGCAACTCGGTTTGTCTTTTTTCCTGCAATGGTCCTTACAGGATTGTGGATGTGGAAAGGTCATGTCGTTCGACGACTTATTTCAACACGATGGCGTAACAAAACGCCGCATCGAACCGCTGGCGGCGGGGCCGTTCCTTGTTAACGTCAGCGCGCCACGGCGAAATTTAATTACGAGCATGGGAGGTTCACATGAAGAAGCCAGTCGCAGCGGCATCTGCTTCAGCGTCGATTGACGTCAAGATCAAGGAGCTTGGGGATTGGCGGGGCGAGACCCTCGCTAAAGTCCGGCAGCTCATCCACGATGCCGACCCCGACATCCAGGAGGAGTGGAAATGGGCAAAGCCAAAATCGCCCGGAACTCCTGTCTGGTCTCATGACGGCATCGTCTGCACTGGAGAGACATACAAGAGCGTCGTCAAGACGACTTTTGCCAAGGGAGCTGCGTTGAAGGACCCATCAGGTGTCTTCAACTCCGGCCTCGAAGGCAACGTGCGCCGTGCCATCGATTTTCGCGAAGGCGAAAAGATCAACGAAGCGGCGTTCAAGCAACTGATCCGCGCCGCGGTTGAGGCCAATTCCGCGGTGCTCGCTCAACGGGCGGCCAAGAAGAACAAGAAGAAGTCAGCCTAGGCTTCACCGATATCACCTAAGGTCGGCCCTTCGCCATCGCGAGTTGCCGTGTTGACGCCTAGGTCGTAGTATCTGCGGCATGAAACCGAATCGTTCGATGCCCCGCAGCACCGTGCTTCCCGAGTTCGCCTATCCGGACATCGGACAAGCGATCAGCCACCTATGCGAGGCGTTCGGCTTCACGGTGCGCATCCGCATGGGAGATCATCGCGCTCAACTCAACGTCGGCGATGGTGCCGTGATCCTGATTCAGGACGACCGCAACGTTTCCTTGAAGACCTCTGTGCTGGTTCGCGTTGAAGATGTCGACGCTCACTACGAGCGTGCTCGCCGAAGCGGAATAAACATTCTTCATGAGCCGGCGGACTACCCGTACGGCGAACGGCAATACATTGCGGAAGACTTTGCCGGCCACCACTGGTGCTTCTCGCAAACGATCGCTGACGTGGACCCCACAGAATGGAGCGGAACGCCAGGCCAGTTGTGACACCTTCGTAGGTTGATACCAGAAGCGGGCAGTCGTCGCTGTTGTTTCGGGTCTCACCCAGGCTCGTCGTCTCTTCACCTCGGCCATACTGTTACGATTCGCGCCGTCAAGACGAAGGTTCCTCAAGCTTGACGGTCGTCATGTCCGCCCGCTCAATTGTGAGATTGACCGAGCGTGCGCCAGCCGGCGCGGTCCGGTGCTTCACGCCCTTCGGCACGGTGAACATCTGCCCAGCGTTCAATTCCACTCGATGATCTTCCAACTCCAGAACCACTGTACCTTCGAGCCCTAGAAAAGTTTCGTCGGAGTCGGGATGCAGGTGCCAGAAGTACGGCTCGGTCATCTGTGAAATGCGCACCACGTGATCGTTGATTTCAGCGATAACAATATTCTGATAATTGCCCGAAAGCTCCTTTACTGTCCGCAGCAAATCCACTACTTCCAGGAATTCACTCATATTCGCCTCGTACACGTTGTTGAGCAGATGAAAAATGCCTTTTCCGCAGACTGCTAATACGCCCAGTTTTTTTTCTCCTGTTGACCGTCTATAGGAGCAGATAGAGATGGAGTTCAAGAACCGACGTTCTGCTCATTCTCTTTCATTCTGAATTTGACAATCTTTTTGACTAGATCTGTTGGAATGGCTTTTTCAATCGGAAATTGGATGGCCCCCTTTGAAGTTTTGTAACCCGCCAGCTCGTCTTTAAAAGCAACCATTGCGGAAGCTCTCGGATACAGGCCAACGTGCGCTTTGTGCGCGGCGTACCACACTAACAGCCCCTTCCATTTGAAGGCTGGCATGTTGTAGTGGATCATTTCTTCTGCTTTCGGAGCCGCTTGACGGATGGTCTTCCGCAACGTTGCCAAATGGCCTCTCACGTCTGTGGACACAGCCGACACGTATTCATCAACGGTTTGGAACTTTTTCATCGAAGCATCTCCGTCGGTGTCATAATTCCCTGCCCCGGCAGGCCCGCGCGGGTCCGCAGCAATAACTACCAGGAAAACAACTTCGCTAAACCCGCAACAAACTGCCCCATTTTGGGTTCTACTGAGTGTTACGGCACTCCAGGAAAGAGCGCCTTTACGACGTCTAGTCACACTACTTCAGGAGAGTATCCTATGTCTTTCATCGCGAAAGTACGTGGCTTCGTGATCGCGGGCGCGTTAAGCGTTCCGATGCTTGCGACGCCACCGGCCCACGCTCAGATCGGTATTGGTATTGGCATTTCCGTGCACGTCGCTCCTCCAGTACTGCCCGTGTATGTGCAGCCTGCGCTGCCCGCGCCAGGCTATCTCTGGACTCCCGGCTATTGGGGCTACGGTGCGGCAGGTTATTACTGGGTTCCCGGCGTTTGGGTTCAGCCTCCGCGAGTCGGCGTTCTCTGGACTCCAGGTTATTGGGGTTTCGTCGGCGGAGCGTACGGGTGGCACGGCGGTTACTGGGGTCCGCATGTCGGATTCTACGGCGGAGTTAACTACGGATTCGGCTTTGGGGGAGTCGGCTTTGTCGGCGGTGAGTGGCGTGGAGGAGCCTTCGCCTACAACAGCGCGGTGGCCAACTTCGGCAGCGTACACGTGACCAACGTGTACGAGAATCGGACCATCGTCACGCAAAACACGATCGTTAATAACAACCACGTGAGCTTCAATGGCGAAGGCGGCATTCAGGCCCACGCCTCGGCATCAGAAATGCAAGCCGAACACGAGGAGCACGTGCAGGCCACCGCGAACCAGGTCGAACACGAACACGTCGCGTCTCAGGATCGCGCGCAACTCGCCTCGGTAAACCATGGGCGTCCCGCAACGACGGCTGCTGCCAGCGTAAACAGCTACCACGCGGTGGCTCAGCGTAACGCTCAGGCCCATCCCATCAGCGCGGCGGATCGCACTGCGGGCCAGGCCTATCATCCCAACCAACGTGAGGCCAATCAGGATCAGCGTATCGCTAACGGCCTGCGCAGCGGCCAGATGACCTCGGGTGAAGCTGCCCGCGCCGATCGCACGCAGTCACGCATCGACAGCCAGGTGCACAACGATCGCGCAGCCAACGACGGCAAGCTGACCAACCAGGAGCGCCAGCAGGTCAACCACGAGCAAAACAATGCGAGCCGCCAGATCTATAACGAAAAACACAACGCTAACACCGTTAAGCCTAACGAGGTGGACAACCGCGAGGCCAACCAGCAGCAACGGACCGCCAACGGCCTGCGCAGCGGCCAGATGACCTCTGGTGAAGCTGCCCGAACCAATCGCAACCAGGCCAAAACGGCCCAGCAAGTCCACAACGAACGCACGGCCAACGGCGGCGCGTTAACCGGCCAGGAAAAGAAACAAGCTAATAAAGAAGAAAACAAGAACAGCAAGCAAATCCACAACGAGAAGCACAACGATAAGACGACAAAGCCACCTCGCTAGTCATCAGGGTAGCGAAGCCACCAAAACAACGGAGTTGGACGGAACGGCTGGCAATTCTGCCAGCCGTTTCGCTTTTCTGAGCTGGCCACCTGACGAGCGGTGTACCTTAGAAGCGCGGAGGGAGCGCTGGCTATAATTTCGATTTATTCCGGGTTCCCTTGATACGGGCAAAAGAAATTTGCGCATCTAAAACCGGCGGCTTCGCGTATCTCAGTGCGATTCATAGGATGATGTATGGCATGACGCCCACTGAGCGTCTCCCACACTCCGCATTAAAAAAGCAATTCCGGTTGAATAAGCGATTAAATAATTTGGAGGCATGACGCATGGACATCAAAAGAGTCGGCTCTCGTCCTTCCACCAAAGGACCGTCAGAGTGGTTCACGGGAACGGTGCGGATCGATCCACTTTTTCAGGCGCCTGACCCGGCGTTTGTACAGGGTGCCAGCGTCACTTTCGAAGCGAGCGCACGGACCGCGTGGCATACCCATCCGCTCGGACAAACACTCATCATCACCGCTGGCTGCGGTTGGGCTCAGCGCGAAGGCGGACCTATCGAGGAAATTCGTCCCGGTGACGTAGTGTGGTTTTCGCCAGGCGAAAAACACTGGCACGGTGCCGCGCCAACCACGGCTATGACACACATCGCTATCCAGGAAAAGCTTGACGGCAGAGTTGTCGACTGGATGGAACACGTCAGCGACGCACAATACCGCCGGCAGGATATTGATTAAGAGTTCCGACCCCCACGAAGCAAGTCCAGTCCAAGGCCGTCCAAATTGACCGGCACGGCCTCCCACGGAGGCGCAGCAATAATCCTTGCGCTGAGATATGCTCGCGGTGTTTTGAGTCGCCTGGACTGATCCAGTTTCACCAATTTAAACACTCAGGGACGCCGATGGACGCAAACGAATTTCGCAAAATTGGAAATCAAATGGTGGATTTGCTGGCGGAATATTTCGAGCACATCGAAGAGAAGCCTGTGTTTCCGGATGTCGAAGCGCAAACCCTGACAAAATTGTTCGACGAGCCATTGCCACAAGGCCCGAGTTCGGCTGAAACCGTCCTGCAGGAAGTCGAGGCCAAGCTGCTGCCCTATTGCACCAATGTCGGGCATCCCGGCTACATGGGCTTGATCACGCCCTCACCGAATCCCATTGGCGTCCTCGCGGATTTTCTCTGCTCGGCCCTTAACCAGAATATCGGCGCCTATTCCATCGGCCCCGCTGCGGTTGCCATGGAGCGCAGAACCGTCCGTTGGCTTACCGATCTCGTCGGGTATGGACCTCAAGCAGGCGGCAATCTAACCAGCGGCGGTACCATGGCCAATTTTATTGGACTGAAGCTCGCGCGCGACTGGGCTTCCGGCGACCGCGCTCAACACGATGGGCTTCACGAGCGATGGGCTGTCTACACCTCCGAAGAACGCCACGTGTCCGTGGACAAAGCGGTGGATGCCGTGGGAGCCGGACGCTCCGCACTCCGCGCTTTGCCCACCGATGCGGAGTTTCGCGTGAGACTCGACGCACTCGAATCCGCTATCACGCAGGATCACGAGCACGGTATAAGGCCCATGTGCATCGTCGGCATGTTTGGTTCCACGAACACAGGCGCCGTCGACGATATTCGTGCACTCCGCAAAATCGCCGACCGCGAAAAAATGTGGCTTCATGTTGACGGCGCTTACGGCGGCGGAATGCTGCTGTCGAACGACTTCCCTATGCGCGATCGCGGACTGCAACTCGCGGATTCCGTAACGATCGATCCTCACAAATGGTTCTATGCTCCGCTGGATGCTGGAGCAATTTTGGCGAAGGAGGAGCGACGGTTCACGATATCCTTCGGTATGAAACCGTCTTACCTCACCGATGAACTCGATCTGGCGAATGAGCGCTATCAATATTATGTGCACGGCTTCGAACAGTCGCGCAGATTCCGCGGCCTCAAGATATGGATGAGCTTCAAACGCTATGGCGCCCGTGAGATCGGCTCATGGATTGACAAGAATGTGCGCCAGGCGCAGCACCTGTATTCTCTGCTGGCCAGCCATCCTGACTTCGAAGCCGCCTGCCACCCGGCGATGTCGGCGATTTGCATTCGCTATCGCGGCGCGGATTTGAACGAAAAAGATTCCAAAAAATTGCATGCCCAGGTGGTAGAGAGGATTGAGCAAGGTGGTCAATTCTGGATTTCGACTACCGAGCTGAAGGGAAAGACGTGGTTCCGCATCAATCCCGTCAACTTCCGCACGCGCACGGAACACATGGATAAGCTGCTGGCTCTGCTGGAAACGGAGTGCCAATCCGGTATCCGGGCCGCGAAGACGGCCGGGGAATAAGCTGCCGCATTCGCTTCTCTTCCGTTCTCACCCGCGAAATGCTCGCAAAATTTTCCTCAAAATTGCTTCTGCCCTTCCCCGCGCCCCGCGCATCCAATCCGAAAGTACGCTTCTTGACGCCTGAAGCGGACTGGACGTAGCGTTTTATTTTTATAGTTATTCGCGACGATTATCGCTGCGCCAAGCGCGCGCGAGTTGAACGATGCGCATCTTTCGAAAGAAAGGATCCTCACATGGCTACCCCCGAATTGGCACCTGATAAGCAAGACCAACCGGTTTTAGGCCACATCGATCAGTTGGTCAAAGAAGAAGAACGACTCTACGCAAAAGGGGAACTCACCATCGACGACCAGCAGCGCTTGGCAAAACTGAAGGTTGAGCTCGATCAGTGCTGGGATCTGCTGCGGCAGCGCCGGGCCCTGCGCGAATTTGGCGATGACCCCGAAAAAGCTAAGCTGCGTCCCGCTAAGATTTTCGAAAATTACGAACAGTAGTTTATGAAAAGCCGTCGGGTGCAAATTCGCAGGGTTCTAGTTAACTACTCAAATTTTCCTGGGCCATTGCCGTTTCGGAACGAAAGCTGGAGGAAGTCACAATGAGCAAACAAGTGGGGAAAAATAAACAAACTTGGCTGGCCGATGAGGCTGGTGAACTCGTGATCGGGAACGACCTGCGCGTCGCGCGCCTGGGCTTCGGCGCCATGCGCCTTACGGGAAAAGGAATCTGGGGTCCGCCCGCGAATCGCGCCGACGCGCTTGCGGTGCTTCGTCGTGCTCTGGAACTCGGAATTAACTTCATCGATACTGCCGATTCCTATGGCCCCCATGTCGCGGAAGAACTGATCGCCGAAGCCTTGCACCCATATCCCGCGGGCCTTGTGATCGCCACCAAAGGCGGCTTTCATCGGACTGGACCCGATAAATGGGTTGAGAATGGCAGGCCGGAGCATCTGATCTCGGCGTGCGAGGGCAGCCTTCGCCGCCTGCGCGTGGATCGTATCGACCTTTACCAGTTGCATCGCATCGATTCCAAGGTGCCGGCCGCGGATCAACTCGGCACTCTGAAAAAATTGCAGGAGCAGGGGAAGATCAAGCATATCGGTTTGTCGGAGGTGGGTGTTCAGCAGATCAAGGACTCACAGAAAACCGTGGATGTCGTCAGTGTGCAGAACCGCTACAGCGTCAGCGATCGCGGCTCAGAGGACGTACTGAACTATTGCGAGCAAAACAAGATCGCTTTCATCCCATGGTTCCCGCTGGCCGCCGGTAAACTGTCGGGGCCAGACAGTCCCATTGGACACGCCGCCAAAAATTGAAGGCCACGCCTTCGCAAGTCGCCCTGGCTTGGCTCCTCTGGCGTTCCCCGGTGATGCTGCCGATTCCGGGAACCTCCAACGCAAAACATCTCGAAGAAAATGTGGCCGCAGCCGGACTGAAGGTTGACGAAACCGAATTCAAAACGCTGCTACGCTCCGCAGCCGCTAACTGAGACTTTTCGGCCAGCGCCACAAACGCGCAGATCGGTTTTGGTGCCTGGTCACGAAATTCTATCGGAATATATCGAGTTGGGAGCGCTTTGATGCCACGCACTTCGCTGGCGACGACCATCCTATCGTTCCTAGTTTTTGTAATTTCCACTGCGGGCGCGCGCACCACTCCAGCCCAGCAAGCCGGCGTAGCGGTAGGCCCACAGTACGGAACAACCCACGTTTACATCGCGCCAGCGGACTTCGACGCATTTGTTGCCAGCGTTGAAGCTACCTTGGGCGGCCAAGCCTCCAAACGCGTCACTACGAATGTGCTGCCGGTGCCGAGCAGCGAAGAGTTTCAATATGTTTCGACGCCCGTCGGGGCGCTATCCATCTTCGCCTTCGAAACTCCCATCCCCTTTCCATTTGGCACGGAGCGTACTGGCTATTTAGTGACCGATCTGGACGCAGCCGTCAAACAAGCCCGAGCAGCAGGAGCGGAAGTCATTGTCGAGCCGTTCAAAGATGCCATTGGAAGAGATGCGGTGATCCAGTGGCCCGGCGGGATAAGGATGCAACTTTACTGGCACTCCGCACCCACCACGAATCCACCACTCGAAACAATCCCCGACAATCGCGTGTATGTATCGCGCGACGTAGCAGACGACTATGTGGCGCGCTTCGTACGCTTCGCCCATGGCAAAGTGGTCGCCGATGATGCGAATGCCGATGCCGGAGAAATTGGACGGCCGGGAGAAACTTATCGTCGCATCCGCATCACTTCGTTATTCGGAAACATGCAGGTTTTAGTGACGGATGGGCATCTGCCGTACCCATTTGGCCATGAAATGACCGGGTACGAAATCGCCGATCTGGCGGCCACATTGACGAAGGCTAAAGCTGCTGGAGTCAGAGTTCTATCGCCGCCTTATGCCGCGAACGATCGCACCACATCCATCGTACAGTTCCCCGGAGGGTATATCGCCGAGCTTCATACCCTGTCGGCAACCGAACACGATACCAAAAAACAATAACGAAATATTTTGCGCATCTCACCCATAGCTAAGCGTGTAACAAGACTGGTAAGTCTGCTACGCCGCGGCCTTCGACTTGTTCCACTCAGCGCGGCGCACCGTGAGTTTATCAATCAAATCGCGCCTTACCGCGTAACCGATTCCCGGAGTCTTGGGTGCACGGATAGTTCCCGCTGCCGTGACTTCTACGGGTGGGTCGATAATGTCTTCACTCCAATAGCGGCTGCTCGCCGACACATCCCCCGGTAGAGAAAACCCAGGCAGCGTGGACATGGCGATGTTGTGGCTGCGACCCACGCCAGTTTCCAGCATTCCTCCGCACCACACTGGAACAGACCGTTCGCAACACGCCTTTTGAATTTTGCGAGCTTCGGTGTGCCCGCCCACGCGTCCCAGCTTGATATTAATGATTCTGCAGGCTTTCAGTTCAATGGCCGTCAGCGCGTGCCTGGTGTTGTAAATGCATTCATCGAGGCAAATCGAAGTCTTGAGCTGTGCCTGGAGCTTGGAATGCGCATAAATATCATCCCACTGCAAAGGCTGCTCCATCATCAACAGATTAAATTCGTCGAGTTTCTTCAAATGGTCGGCGTCGGCAAGTTCATATGCTGAATTCGCATCCACGGACAAACGTATATCGGGAAATTCTTTACGCACGGCGGCAACGTAGTCGTAGTCCTTGCCAGGTTTTATTTTCAACTTGATGCGCTGGTAGCCGCTGCGCAGTTCTTCGGTCACTCGTTTCACCAGCGCCGCCGGATTCTCTCGAATGCCCAGCGAGACGCCGCTCGCGATTTCCTCCCTGGTGCCGCCCAGAAGTTCGTATAACGGAACACCTTTCAGTTGCGCCTCTACATCCCAAAGCGCATTCTCGACCGCGCTCTTGGCCATCTCATTTCCACGAATTTGACTCACCAGCGCCGGAAATTCCGAAGCTGTGGTCAGTTCCTTGCCCACCGTTATCGGCGCCACAAAATCGGAGATGATATGCCACGAAGTGTCGGTAGTCTCCGCATTGTAAGCCGGCGTTTCACCCGCGGTTACCTCGCCCCATCCCGTGGCGCCATCTGCAATAACTTCCGCGAGCAGAATGCGCCGGTTATGCACAGTGCCGAAACTGGTTTCAAACGGCGCCTTCAGTTGCATGTGTATTTCCCGCAAGACAAGGCATTCAATCTTCATAAGGGGCTCAGAAAAGCTTCCTTTCCATGCATCAACTCAAATCCGCCACGATACGACGGCGACATTCGTTCAAATCGCTTCGACCTCGAAATACTTGGACTGCTATCTTAACCAACCATTGTTAAACTATCGCGCCGCTCCACCGGCCTTGATTAACTTTCCAGCCAGCACACCTGTGGACTTATTTTTCTCGATCGCCACCTGGCCATTCACAAGCACGTATTCCATGCCCTCGGCATAAGACATGGGCTTCTCGAAAGTAGCGGTGTCCTGAACTTTCGCCGGATCGAACAACACCAGGTCTGCAGCCATCCCAAGACTGATTCGGCCTCTATTTCTGATATGCAACTGGTCCGCCGGAAGCGAGGTCATTTCCCGGATTGCGTTGGGCAAAGTAATGACTTTCTCTTGGCGAACATATTTCGCGAGTACTCTTGGGAAGGTCCCAAACGTTCGCGGGTGCGCGTAGCTTGATACCGCAGGGTCCATCGGCTCCGCGTCCGAATCGATACTCACGAAGTCGGCCCGCAACGCCAACCCCTTCTGGTTTTCGTCCATGCTCTTCGGATCGACGTCTACTCCATTCTTCTGCACCAGATCAAAGAAAGCATCCCACACATCCACCCCGCGCATCTTCGCGATTTCCTGCACAGATTTTCCTTCGAAGTGTTTGTCTACCCCGGTGGGCACCTGCACGACCAGCACGTTGTCCCAGTTTTTTCCCACGTGCTGATACCAGTTCTCCCAGTCCGACGTGTTCTCCACTTCCTTGCGCAACTCGGCTCGCACCTTCGGATCCGACAACGTGGCCAGAAATGCATCCGGACCATTGGCGTAGTGTCGCGGATGTACAAAGGATCCCAGTCCGATTCCATTCCTTATATAAGGATAAATGTCCGCACTGATATCCACGCCGCGGTCGCGCGCGGATTGAATTAACGCCAGGGCCTCGCTCATCAGATGCCAGTTGTCCTGGCCTGCGGCCTTCAAATGATAGATGTGTACCGGGATGTGCGCTTCCTCGCCAATGCGGATCACTTCCTGAATGGCCTCCAGCAGCTTTCCGCTTTCGTTACGCATGTGGGAAAAATACACGCCATCAAATTGCGCGGACACCTTGGAGAGTTCGATGATTTCTTCGGTCTTAGCGTAAGTGCCCGGCGGATAAATCAGCGCCGTCGAAATTCCCACCGCGCCATCCTGCATGGCTTTTGCCACCAGCTCCTTCATTTGTTTCATCTGCTCCGTCGTTGGTGCGCGATCCTCGTCACCGATAACCACGCGTCGTACCTGCGCCGCTCCCACGTTATGAATCACATTCAGCCCCATGCCTTTTGCTTCCAGCATCCGGTCATATTCCTCAAAGGTCGTCCAATGCGGAAATCCGTCGGGAAGTTTGAGATCTTTGATAGTGCGCTCGTTTTGCGGGGCCATTGAGTCGCCTTCGCCAGCCATCATGGTGGTGACGCCCTGGCGCAACTTGCTTTGTGCAGTGACGGGGTTAAGCAGCAATGGAAGGGTGGTTCCGCCCATCATGTCGATGAATCCCGGCGCCAGAACCATTCCATTGGCGGCGATGGCGACTTTAGCAGTCCTCCCGGCTAGTTTTCCAATCTCGACAATATTTCCATCGCGCACTCCAACGTCCGCGAGATACCAGGGATTCCCGGAACCATCCACCACGTGCGCACCGGTGATAAGTACATCGAAAGCACCGTTGCCGGGGCCGCCGCCTGTGCCGCTGAAAAGCGCGAACAGCGAAGCGAACAAAAACAGACCACACCGCATCAACATAGGCCACTCCAATGAACATACTGCACTGCGAAAATCTTGCCATCACGGTCCGGGCGATGGCCTCACGCGTTCACAATTTCGTCCGTGGGAACTAAAACCTGCGAAGAACGTAGCCTTGAAATTCTTCGCAGGCGTGAGACTCAGCTAACCAAAGGTCAACCGGCGTGTTAGCTACTTATAGACTTATGCCGAGGGCCACCCACTGTAACAGATTCTCGGAAATCAAAGCGAAGCCCGACTGCCCTGCTCGTCCTGGCAGTCTCTGGACGATGTCCCCGAACTGTGGCAACGGTGCCGGTTGATCCGGCAACTGCACCTCAGCACGGAACGCAACTACGCAAGAAGTGCCCTTCACATCCGCCTCTGGAACAACTCGGTGGAGGCACGATTTAGCATGCGCTTTCCGTGTCTGTCAACTGGCAATTGCGTGACAAATGCAATAGCTGTTTCATATCACTTTATCGACTTGTGCAAGCAGTCGAGCTTTAGAACAACGCGTCGCATTAACCGCCCTGGACACGGATACGCTCTCTAGTTTTATGATGAAACACCAGTGACCCGTGCCGCCAGTGCTCCTTTACGACTAATTTCGGTTCTCCAAGCTGACCTTCACTGTGCTATGAAATGTTTGTTACAGCACGCTTTAGCGGCCGGAAGCGCCAGAAAGTAGCGCCGAGAAACAACAGTGTCAATGTTTATTTACCGTTGGCTAGGCGCCAGATGTTGAATGTAACAAACATTGCATTCTAAGTCTGGGCCCATCACAGTCAGGAGAAATTCGGATACAATCGGAGAACTTAATTCGACGGAGGAATTGCAAAACCTATGAAACGCGCCGCGTTATCGAAAGCGGTCACATCCCGAGGACTGTCTGAACTGGTAGGACGCCTAAGCCCTAAGCGGCAAGAGACTATCCGCCCGGTATTGGAAACCCCTCAAGATTTTGTTTTGATGAATGTACGCGACCTCGCCAAGCGACTGAATTCCGATCCCGCCACCACGATCAGAATTGTGCTGGCCATGGGTTTTCCCAGCTATCGCGAATTTCAGAAATATCTGCATCAAAGAGCCATCGCACAAGCTACTTCTGTAAATTTGATGGAGTCCTCTGCGGTGCGCGACCCCAGTATTCCGGCGTTTGTTCGCGAAGCTATCGATCAAGAAGCTCACAATCTGCAGGCCCTTCGCTCCGGATTGGATTTCCGCCGGCTTGAGCAACTGGCGCGCCGCGTGTGGACGGCAAAACGAATCATGGTTATCGGCGGCGATCTCGCCTCCTCATTGGTAATTTATTTTGAGTACCAGCTCACCATGCTCGGACTTACCGTGCTCATCGCCACGACTCCGGGGCGCTCCGCGCATCTTGCGCGCACCTGCCGCCGCGGCGATTTAGTGTTTGCCATAAGTTTTCGCAAAGGCCTCCGTCTCACCGTGGAAGGCATGCAAGAAGCCAAGGCCCACGGCGCGTATTGCGTGGGAATCACAGACACTTTCGTATCTCCGGTGGCGCGTTTGGCGAACGAGTGCTTCCTGGCGTCGGTACAAACCACTTCGTTTGGAGCTTCGTATTCGGCGCCCATGGCATTGCTGAATTTAATCCTGGTAGCGTGCGCGAATTACCGCCGCCCGCGAACGTTGGTTTTGTTGCGACAGGCGGAAAAAGAACAGCGTGTCGGATTCCGCTGGTACGAAACGTAACCACGTCCCCACTTCAGACTTTTCCTCATAGCAAACTAACCGTTTGCCAGCGCCGCAGTTCGCGCTTCGCGCTACCCTGCGAGCCACAAGACCGCAGGCAAATAAACGTTTGCGAGATCGCCTGGCAAAGGCGCGCGCGATCCAGGCGGATCAAAAACTTTGAGCATAGTTGACCTCGCTCAGATCGTTTCCACTGCCAGGAGTTCTTTCAGATCTGCGCCATAGCGAAGAGTGAAGAAGTCCGCCGAGAAGTTTTTTTTCGCGTTGCACTGAATAGCCGGCCCGGGTGAGCGCTGAGACATAAGCGGGCAAACGGGTAACACGGAGGCCAGTGGTGAGCCGGAAAGCAGCGTAGAGGCTACGCGTTACTGCGGTCGTCAAGATGCGGCCCAGAGAGCTGCCCGATTCTCGAAAATCAGAGATCAGCCACTTGGCGTCTGGCGCTGCACACTTGGAAAGATGGGCGATGACGTCAGTCAGTTCTTGGTCCGGGAAGCAATCGAGAAAGAAATTGGTGACGATCAAATCGTAGGAGCATGCTTGCGGAGCGAACTTTCTGGCGTCAGCAGCGTGGAATCGCACGCGATTTAGATTCGTTTCGCCGGCTTTGACAATTCTCCGCCGGGCAAGCGCAATCATTTTCGGACTGAGGTCCACAAAATCTATTTGCACGGAGGGATTCGCCCTGAGCAGTCGGGCGAGAAAACGTCCGTCGCCCCCGCCGCACACCAAAGCTCTTCGCGCGCATTTTGCTTCGTGCAAAAAGGCGAATCGCGCGCGCTCCAGTGAGCGGCCAAAAGAAATATGCTCGGCAAATTCGTAGTAAGGCGCGATGAGGTCGCAATTCATCGGCGCGGAATAATTTAGCGGCGATGGAAGCGTTGTCATTTTTTCAAGCCTGGAGCAGCAGAGCGAAAAGACCAGCCGCCACCAACACGGCATCAGCGAGAACGCGAAGGGCGGGGCGCGAAAAACGATTGCGGAACAAGTGAAGGAACAATAGCAGAAAGGCCGCGACGGAGATTGCTGTGATCGGCTTAGCAAATGACTGGGAGCGATCAACCGGCAGAATCGTAAGCGCGGCAATTCCCAAGGCTGCCGACAGCCAAAAAATGTGATTCCCTTTCCATGCCCCCCGCACTCGCGCAGTTTGGCGCGTAGTTTCGATCGATCGGACATTTTCCCAATATTGAATGGACAGGCAATTCAGCGCGCACAGCAGGGCGAACAGAATCATCGGAGGCCAGGCCGATGGAGAAATCGTGGCTGACTGCGCCCACAACGGGAGAGTGGTACCAGCGGCAAACAGGATTCCAACAGAGAGTTCTTTTGGTAGAAGGCGGGCTGGAAATCCGCGAACGGCGTGGATGCCAACGATGTATGCGGCGACAATGGCGGCCAGGATCAATCCGGCCTGCGCTTCCCGGGCGGTCATTTCGTGTGTGGAGATCCAGAAAATGGCAGAGGACGCGGGAACGAGGACGCCCAGTAACGCTGTGCGGTGGCGGGCGCAGAAAAGATGACGCTCCTGTAAAGCGGCATGCGCTGCGGACCGCCAGCCGTCGAGCAGGCGATCCGCTATATAGATGATGCCCACGGCCAAGCCCAAGGTGATTTCGTCGGAAAGTCGGACTGTGATACCGGCTGCGCGGGCGAAAACCGCGGCCCAAATGACGGCCACGGTAGGCGCATCGAGACTGAGAATGTTCCACCAAAGCCACCAGGGAGGAGTCGCGGCGGCGACGCGCGAACTGCGAGTACCTGTCGATGCAACGCCCCGAGGAAAGCCGATGGGCAACGGTTGAGCCGGGATCGAGAGTGGCTGGGCGGCAGCTTTAGAGTCCGAAAATGTATCGCTGGCAGGCATGACGGCGATTGTCTCACTGAGTGAAGCGGGAGTGTGTAACGCCTTGCGAAGTCAGTGGTTAGCAAGGCCGAAAATACCCCCTACGTTTTTTTGACAAGAGTTCATATTTTGCTGACACTAAACGAGATACGCTCATTTCTAGCGCAAAAAGAGTTCATAACTTATGGATAACAAAGGGGCGGTTTTTCCGGAGTTGTACAAGAGTTCAGATGTTGCTGGTGATAAAGGACTAAGCCTAAAAAACAGATCGTGGGCGTAGTGGTCGATCGAGTGGGAAACGCGGGGTGAGGACGGAAGCGGGACGTTAGATGCGCCGGATGTTTGAGGCCTGGGGTCCGAGACGATGGACTGGTGGCTTGCGATCATGGGGCATGTTACTACTAAGATCATTTTATATCAAGTTAATTTAGGAATGCGCAGGGACAACGGACCGGGTGGAATGAATCGCCGCTGTAAGATGGACAACGCCATTGACCGGAGATAGTTGGGCGAGCGCGAGACCAAAGATGTCTAGCGACTCAATCGAACAGGACGGAGGGACCGGGTGAAGTCGCAAAAAGTTGAGATTGGCACACCGGATGGCACGGCGGATGGATTGCTGGTGAGGCCGGAAGGTAACGAGGCACTTCCGGGGGTGGTGGTGCTTACGGACATTTTTGGGCTACGTCCGGCGTATGAAGATCTTTCGAAACGGATCGCGGAGCGCGGGTATGTGGTTTGTATGCCAAACATCTTCTACCGCACCGCAAAGACACCGGTGTTTGATTTCGAGCCGGACTTTCAGAATGAGCGCACCAAGAGTCGTGCCGGCGAGCTCAGAGGGCCGTTGACACCCGAGGCCATGGCACGGGACGGATCGGGGTACGTGGACTTTTTGAGCGCGCAGCCTTTGGTGAGTGCGGGCCCGATGGGGGTGGTGGGGTTCTGTTTCTCCGGGGAGTTCGCGCTGCGGACGGCTGCGGCGCGAGCCGATCGAATCGGGGCGGCAGCGTCGTTTCATGGCGGAGGGCTGGCGACGGACGCGGAGACGAGTCCACATCGTGTGTTGCCGCAGGTGAAATCGCGTCTTTATTTTGGCCATGCAGAGAATGACCGGAGCATGCCTGCGGAAGCCATTGAGAAGCTGGATTGTGCGCTGGAGGAGTGGGGCGGCGATTACGAGAGCGAGGTTTATAAGGGCGCCCAGCATGGATGGATGATTCCCGGGGAGCGGGTTTACGACCGGGAACAGGCCGAGCGTGGGTTTGGGCAGTTGATGGCGTTGCTGGATGGATCGCTGCGAGTGCGAAGTGTAAGTGGAGTCGTATAGATGGTAAATTTTTGTTGCGTTCTCTGACGATGGAAAACCGTTTGAAATGGGACACGGGTTGTAAAGAATGCGGGGAAGAAATTCCGGCACGACAAAACCCAGGGCGGGACCCCAGGTATCTTTTTTGTGCGGGATGTTGGTTCATCGACCTTGCCTGGTGTTGCGGCGGCAGATACACTCCTTTGATTCGTTCACTCATTCACACGTTCAATTTTTGATTTGTTTTTGAGTTGGTGGAGAACCGATCAGGCAGATGCTGCACTTTTACACTGCGGGGGAGTCGCATGGGCAGGCGCTGCTGACGTTCATTTCGGGGCTGCCGGCATCGTTGCCCGTGGATGTGGCGTTTATCAATCACGAGCTGCATAGAAGGCAGCTTGGTTATGGACGCGGGGGACGACAGAAGATTGAAAAGGATCATGCCGATATTTTTGCGGGAGTGCGACACGGACGGACTATCGGCGCTCCGGTAGCTTTGCGGATTGAGAATCGGGATTGGGCGAACTGGGAATACGTTTTGCCAGTGGAAGAGTCGACCGCGTCGGCGGGTAAGGAAAGAAAGCTGGTGGCGCCGCGTCCCGGGCATGCGGACCTGGCAGGTTCGCAGAAATTTAATTTTCACGATGCGCGATATGTTTTGGAGCGGGCTTCGGCGCGGGAGACGGCGGCGCGGGTAGCGGGGGGAGCATTTGCGAAACTGCTGTTGCGGGAATTGGGTACGGAGATTGCGAGCCATACGCTCCGCGTTGGCCATCACGAACTGGATCGCGACGCCAGTTGGGAGGAGATTCGCGCGGTGAGCGCTGATCTGGAGTCGCCGTTGCGTTGCGTGGACGCCGCGGTACAGGAAAAGATGAAGGCCGATGTGGATGCGGCGCTGAAGGCGGGAAACACAGTCGGGGGAATCTTTGAAGTGGTGGCGCACGATGTGCCCGTGGGCCTGGGGAGCCACGCGCAATGGAATGAAAAGCTGGATGGCCGACTGGCGCAGGCGGTGATGAGTATTCAGGCGGTGAAGGCGGTGGAGATCGGCAAGGGCGTGGCGGGCGCGAGCCTGTACGGAAGCGAAGTGCAAGACGAGATCTCTTATGATGCAAAAGCGAAGCGGTTTACGCGCTCCTCGAACCGGGCCGGAGGCGTTGAGGGCGGAATTACAAACGGGCAGGACGTGGTGGTGCGGGGATATCTGAAACCGATTTCGACGTTGCGGCAAGCTTTAGGGACGGCGAATATGGTGACCAAGGAGCCGGTCCAAGCAGCTTATGAGCGCTCAGACTGGTGCGTGGTGCCAGCGGCGGGGGTGGCGGGCGAGGCGATGGTAGCCCTTGTGCTGGCAGATGCTTTTCTGCAAAAATTTGGAGGGGATTCGCTCCCAGAGATGCGGCGGAATTTCGATAACTATGCCCGACAAATTGACGAGTTCTGACGCTGACGCGGTAGTCGAAACGCCGGAATCGGCGACGCCCGTAGTGCCGGCAGGGCCACCGCGAAAAATCTATTCGATCGTGAAGTATGGCGATCCCATTCTCGAGAAACCGACCATGGCGATCACGGATTTTGGTTCCGAACTGGAAGAACTCACCGAAGACATGTTTGCTTCGATGTACGCGGCGCAGGGTGTGGGACTGGCGGCGCCACAGATCGGGAAGAATATTCGCGTGACGGTGGTGGATGTGACGGCGGGAAAAAATCCGGAAGCGAAAATCGTGCTGGTGAATCCGGAGCTTATTCACGCGGAGGGTGAGAAGCGCGAAGAAGAAGGATGTTTGTCGATTCCAGGGTTTCGAGGCTACGTAGTGCGGCCGCAGTTTGTGACGGTGAAAGCGCAGAATGCCAAGGGCGAAGAGTTTGAGATTCGCGGAGAAGATTTGCTGGCACGGGCGTTCTGCCATGAGATCGATCACTTAAATGGGATTTTGTTCATCCAGCACCTGAGCATGCTGAAGCGCGACTTGATCCGGAGAAAGATCAAGAAGATGCGAAAACAAGGCGAATGGTAAGGTGTGGTAGTTAGAGGTTGAAGGTTGTTCCTGCCAAATTCCTGCCTGTAGTTAGTGTTGGTATCGTAACGTCTGAAGTGACCACAACGTCGAAGAGGTGTGATCGATGCGGATTGTGTTTTGCGGGACGCCAGCGTTTGCGGTGCCCACATTGAAAGCAATACTGGCTGATCCGGAGCATACGGTGGTGGCGGTGATTACGCAGCCGGACCGGCCACGGGGACGCGGGCAGGAAGTGTCGTCTTCCGCGGTGAAACAAGCGGCGCTGGACGCGGGAGTTCCGGTGCGGCAGCCGGAGAAGATACGCGCACCGGAAGCGGCAGATTTGCTGCGAACATTTGAGCCAGAATGCTTTGTGATTATCGCGTATGGGCAGATTATTCCCGCGGGACTACTGCCGCTTTCGCGATGCGGGTGGATTAATCTGCACGCTTCCCTGCTGCCGAAGTATCGTGGCGCGGCGCCGATAAACTGGGCGATCGCGAACGGCGAGACGGTAACCGGACTGACCACGATGCGAATCGACGCGGGGATGGATACCGGGGACATGCTGCTGCAAGAAGAGGTCGAGATTTTGCCGGGGGAGACGGCGCCGGAATTGACAGCACGGATGGCGGAGGTTGGCGCGGCGCTGATGGTGGAGACCTTGCGGGGGCTGCCGGACGGATTGGTCACGGCGAAGAAGCAAAATGATGCGCTGGCGACGTACGCGCCGATGCTGAAGAAAGAGAACGGGCGGATCGAGTGGAATCGAAAGGCGCGGGAAATTTACAACCGCATGCGGGGATTTGAGCCGTGGCCGGGAGCGTATACCACGTTTCGCGGGAAAACATGCCACTTATGGGGTGAACCGGTGGCGGAAGAGCACACTACCGCGGAACCTGGGATGCTGCTCGTTGAAGGCGGGGAACTGCGGGTAGCGTGCGGAGACACAACCGTTTTGCGGGTCTTGACCGTCAAAATGGAAGGGCGCACGCGCGTGTCGGCGCAAGAGTTTGGAAACGGGGCACGGTTAGCCAAAGAAGAACGCTTTGGCAACAGCTAAATTGCGCGGTGCCTAAGGCTGAGGCATACTCGGCTTCTCACCTGTTTTTTGCAGACGTTCTAGCGAAAAGGGCAATTCGAAGCGCCATTTTGATCGGAGTCCATCATTCATGGTTATTTTTAGCTCGGGGAAACGGAATAGAAGCGGGAGCGTCTCCGCAGTGCAGATTTTGAGGGCGGCGGCGTGTGGAGTGGTGTGCGCGCAGCTAGCGATGGCTCCAGCGGGTTGGGCGGCTGCGGAGCACGCGGCGGAGGCTTCGGCAACAGGGAGTTCGGTGGCGGCTGGAGTCGAGCCCAAAAAAGTTGGGAACGATCCAGTACTGAAAGCGATGCAGGCGGAGCTTTCGCGCGCGAATTCCGAGCTGGGCAAGACGGATCAGGCGCCGTACTACCTGAGCTACACGGTGTATGACCAGGATTTTGTGGTGCTGGTAGGGGCGTATGGCAGCTTGCTGACCGATGCGTCGGCGAGACGGCGGCAGGCGGATGTGACGATGCGGGTGGGTTCGCCAGCTTTGGACAATACGCACGGGCAGAGCCGCGGGAGTGGAATCACGTCGGGTGCGTTGCCGCTGTCAGACGATCAGGATGCCATTGAGCGGGTGTTGTGGGAGTTGACGGACCACGAGTACAAGCGGGCAGTGCCGTCGCTGATGAATGTGCGCACCGGCACGGCAGTGCGAGCGGAAGAAGAGGATAAGTCGCCGGATTTTTCGAAGGAGGCGTCGGCTACGCATATTGGCGAAGCCAAAGTGCCGAACACGCTGGACCGCGGGACCTGGGAAGGCGAGATCAAGAGGTTGTCGGGGCTATTCCGGAAGTATCCCGATGTGTATTTCGGGAGTGTGACGCTGCAGGTCGCGAACTCGAATGCGCGGATGGTGACAAGCGAAGGGAGCACGGTGGTGACACCCAACGCTTCCACGCGACTGATCATGGAAGCGCAGACGCGCGCGGATGACGGGATGGAATTGCTACGGGTAGAAACGTTTCAGGCACCGAGCGCGAAGGGCTTGCCGACGGAAGTGGAACTGGCTGCGAAAATCGAGAAGATGGCGGAGGATTTGAGGGCGCTACGCGCGGCACCGGTGGCGGAGCCGTACGACGGGCCGGCATTGTTGAGCGGGCGAGCGGCAGCGGTGTTTTTTCACGAGGTGCTGGGACACCGGCTGGAGGGACACCGGCAGCGGGACGAGGAAGAAGGACAGACGTTTACGAAGATGGTTGGGCAGGAAGTGTTGCCGAAATTTTTGAGCGTGTCGGATGATCCTACGACGAAGCAGATCGGGGATGTGAAGCTGGCGGGTTCTTACGATTTTGATAATGAAGGGACACCGGCGCAGCGCGTGGATGTGATTCAAAACGGGGTGCTGAAAAACTTTTTGATGTCGCGGATGCCGATCAAGGATTTTGGCGTTTCGAACGGACATGGACGGAACCAGCCGGGGCTAATGGCTACGGGAAGGCAGGGCAATTTAATCGTGACTTCCAGCCAGACCATGCCAGAAAAAGAGATGAGGCAGAGATTGATTGATGAAGTGAAGAAGCAGGGGAAGCCGTATGGATTGTACTTCGACGACATACAGGGCGGGTTTACGCTGACGACGCGGTCTCTGCCGCAGGCGTTTCAGGTGCTGCCGGTGATTGTGTACAAGGTGTATGTGGATGGACGGCCCGACGAACTGGTGCGTGGCGTGGACATTGTGGGGACGCCGCTGGCGGCGTTGACGCGCATCGTGGCTACCGGCGATGAGCAGCACGTGTTCAACGGGATTTGCGGGGCAGAGAGCGGAAGCGTGCCAGTGGCGGCAGTAGCTCCGGCAATTATTTTTTCGGAGATGGAAGTGCAAAAAAGGGCACATGCGCATGAGCGGCCTCCGATTTTGCCTCCTCCGGGATTTGAAGATGGGGTGCCAACGGTGGCGGCGCAAAAGACCGCGGCGAAGCCGGACACAGAGGCGAAGCCATGAGGGCGGCTTACGGTACGGCTTTACTGGCGGGAATTTTAATGGTGGCAAGCTCAGTTAGCGCAACCGGGCCGGGCGATTTGCGTAGGAGCGGCGATGCGAAGACGACGGCGAAAGGTGATGCGTCTACCAACGGCGTTGCGAGTGCGGCGAACGCGAGTGCGATGGCAGCTGCGGAGCAGGCGGCGAAAGGCGACGCGTTGCTGGAAGCGCTGCTGACGGAGTTAACGCGATCTTATTCCCATTTGAAGATGGATCAGGTGCAGGCACCGTACTACATCGAATACCGCGTGAACGATGTGGAAGATTACAACGCGGAAGCCACATTCGGTGCGTTGGTTCAGAGCCAGCGCGTACATGTGCGGATACTGCGGGTGGTGGTGCGCATCGGAGATTACAAGCAGGACAGCTATTTCAGCCAGGGCGTGGGCGAGACGAATATTCTGCCGCTGGACAACGATCCGATCGCGTTGCGGCACCAGATCTGGATGGCGACCGACGATGCGTACAAGAGCGCGGGCGAAGCGTTTGCGGAAAAACAGGCGGCGTTGAAACAGTTCAGCGCCGATCCGAGCCCGGTGGATGACTTCGCGAAAGTGCCGGTGGTGATTGCGGTTGGGCCGGTGGCGGCGTTGAAAGTGGACGAGCAGGATTGGAAGAAAACGCTGGAAGAGGTGAGCGGACTTTATAGAGAGTATCCAGAAGTGCAATCGTCGACGGCGTCGGCGCGGTTTACGGGAGTGAACGAATATTTCGTGAATTCCGAAGGCACGGTGACGCGAGACGGACACACGACGTACAGCGTGCAACTGAACAGCTCGGCGCAGGCGAGCGACGGGATGCGGGTGTCGCGGAATCCGGCGTACATGGTGGGGCGAGCGGAGGAATTGCCGAATCACGACGCGCTGATGAGCGACGCGAAAAAAATGCTGGATACGGTGGTGGCGTTGAAGAAAGCACCGATTGTGGAGGAAGAGTACCGCGGGCCGGTATTGTTTGCGCCAGATGCCGCGGACGATGTGGTGGCTTCACTGATCGGGCAAAACGTGGTGGGGCGCAAGCCGCAACTGGGGAAGCCGAATCGCACGACGGGGTCGTTTGCGTCGAGCTACAAAACGCGGGTGCTGCCAAATTTCTTGACGGTGGTGGACGATCCTTCGCTTAAGGATTTTGAAGGCAAGAGCACGGTGGGCAGTTATGACGTGGACAGCGAAGGGGTAAAAGCGCAACGCGTCACGGTGATTGATAATGGCACGCTGAAAAGCTACCTGCTGGGACGGCAGCCCATTCGCGATTTTTCGGAGTCGAATGGGCACGGGCGAGCAGCTCCGGGGGTGTTTCCTGCGCCGGGGTTAGGAGTTCTGGTGGTGAAAACCTCGGAGCCTCAGACGACGGAGGCGTTGAGGCAGCGCGCGATACAGATTGTGAAGGACCAGGGACTTCCCTGGGCGTATCGCGTGGATACACTGGGGCCGGGAAATTCGCCGCGACTGCTTTACCGGGTGTATGCCAAGGATGGACACGAGGAACTAGTGCGAGGAGCGGTTTTCAGCGAGCTGGATGTTCGCGCGATGCGAAGCGACTTGATCGCGGCGGGAAATGATCCGCTGGTGAGCAACCGGTCGGGCGGAGCGCCGAACACGGTGATCAGCCCGTCTTTGTTATTCGGGGAGTTGGAAGTAAAACGCGCGGATACGAGTAAGGATAAGCTGCCGGAGTATCCGGCACCTCCTTTGGCGGGAACGACGGGGGACGTGAAGGCGAAGGCGCTCGTGAGTCAGTAGGGCCGCGCTTCGTTTTGCGGAAGAGTAGAAGAGCAGCCGCCGGCCGTAAGAAATGACGAGTCGATAGCCCAATATTATGACGCTGCGTGAAAGACTTGAATGGCTAAGCAGGATGGGGCTGCTGGTGTTTATTCTGGCGTCGGCAGCGTTTTTGAGCGCGATTACGGCCATGCGCATCGCGATCCATGGGCGTGAAGTGACGATGCCAAATCTGGTGGGCAAGAGCGTCAGCGAAGCGAATCAACTTTTGCATTCGCGCGGGCTAGTGTTGCGCGTGGCGGATCGTGTGTACACCGACATGCCGTTGAATGTGGTGGTGCGGCAAACGCCGACAGCGGGATTGTTGATGAAAGTCTCGCAGCAAGCGCACGTGGTGTTGAGCCTGGGGCAGCGGCAGCTTACGATCCCGCGCCTGGAAGGAACGACGCTGAGGATTTCGCGCATCGAGATGCTGCGGGAGGGCTTGCAGATCGGCGAGGTGTCGAATATCACTTTGCCGAATGTTCCAGCGGACACGGTGGTGATTCAGAACCCGAAACCGGGGACCGGAGCGGCGACGCCGCGAGTGGATGTGCTGGTGTCGCAGGGAGATCGCGATAAGGCATATGTGATGCCACACCTGGTGGGGATGAGTGAAAGCGATGCGCAGCACCGGTTGGATCTGGCGAGTTTAAAACGTAAGGTGAACTATGTCACGGCGCCGCAGTGGCCACATGGAGCGGTGATCGATCAGGCGCCGCTAGGTGGGGCGAGGATTTCGGCTTCGGTGCCAGTGGAACTGACGGTGGCGTTGTAAGTTTCTAGTAACGAACCTGGGCCGATGCCGCTGAACTTCGGGCATTGGCAAATCCCCTACAGCTAAATTCAAGTCTCAGAGTCAAAACGAAAATTCATTCGAGGATGGGCGGCAAGTCCGCATGTTGATGATTTTCGATTCAATACGACGTCGCGGCTCTCCGGTGGGCACGGATAGTGGAGAGTTAGACAATCAGGGAGATACCTGAGGGTATGGCCAGGGACTGAGGCGTAGCATCTAAGAAAAGGCAGGTCAGGGACTGGGGAGACTCGTTGTCCGAGGAAAGCGTACAGATACCAAAAAGTGAGGCTGGGGAGCGGACGGGAGCGGATGCGGCTCCAACCGGAGAAACTCAGCCCGACGCGACTCAGTTTAGCGTGGGGCAGCGCGACGGGCATCCCGCCAACGGGGACGAGACCGGCGCGGGTCAGCATTCCGAGTTCGCCGGAATAGATCCTGACGTTGATGCGCACGCGTTAGTTCACTCCGATACTCACTTCGATACAAATCAACCGGGCGTCAGTTCAGTTGAAGAGATCCGTGCGATTGAGAGGCCAACGGCTGTAACGCAGGCACCGGAACCGAGTACGGACGCGAGCGATGGTTCGAAGGGGTTGAAGGGAAGCACGAGGGCGGCAAGCAAAAAAGTTCGACGAACGTTCCATATGGTGCAGTTGGAGTGGCGCCGGGCCCGCTGGGAAGTGAAGGACAGTTGGCGGCATTTGACCAGTGGGCTGGAGCTCAATGAACTTTGGTCGCAGTTCAAGACGGAAGCTGAAGCCAGCACGCGGTTGTATAAGCAGGACGCGGACCTGCGAAACTTACCGGCGGAACGATCCTGGAAACAACCATTTCGCGTAGCGGCAGCGCTGTTTCTAGCAATCCTGGCGAAGCTTTCTCCGGCACGACGCGTGTTTCTGCTGGCCACGCTTATCGTGGCAGTGGCGGCCACGGTAGGGTTTCAGTTTTTATTCATTACGAAGCAGGTGGAATTTGTGGTGGCGTTCAGCGGGTTGCTGCTATTGCTGCTGCTGGTGCTGGGCGACCACGTCACGATGAGACGGGACATTGAGATTGCGAGAGAAATCCAGCGATTGCTGGTGCCGCGCGTGGCGCCGCAAATTCCCGGCGTGGATATGGCGTTTGCGATGCGGCCGGCGAACATGGTGGGCGGCGACTATTACGATGCGTTCCGGAGGGTAAATGATGGGCCGCTGCTACTGGCGGTGGCGGACGTGGCGGGCAAAAGCGTGCCGGCGGCAATGATGATGGCCAACTTTCAGGCCACTTTGCGGGCACTGGCGGGTTCGCGGAGCACACTTTCGGAATTGGTGACGGACCTCAACCGGCTGGTATGTGCCAATAACCTAACGGGACGAAGATTTACGACAGCGTTTCTGGCGGAACTCGATCCTTCGACCGGCAGACTGGCGTACCTGTGCGCGGGTCATAACCCACCGATCCTGTTGCGCGAGAACGGACAAGTGGAGAGACTACAGTCCGAGAGCATGCCGCTGGGCATTGAGTTGACGGAAAAATATGCGGCGGGCGAGACGTTCATGCAGCCCTTTGACGCTCTGGTGATTTATACGGACGGGATTACCGAGGCGCGGAGCGTGCGCGGAGAGCAATTCGGTGAAGCGCGGCTGGTGGCGGCGCTGCAGTCACGACAAGTGGAAGAACGCGCGTCGGTGACGCTGGCTACGGTTCTGAACAAGCTGGATGAATTCACCGGAAGAGCTAACCAACACGACGATATTACGTGCCTGGTGGTAAACCGCTTCAAACCTCAAACTTTGTAATCGCGTAAAACCTGGAATAGAAGACCATCTACCTTCAAATTGCCACTACCGCTTTCGCGAATGCACGGCTCTCCGTCTTCGGGTCCACAACTATCGGGCAAACTTCCAGGGACGAAAAAGGTTAACTTGGGCGGGAGGGAGGCAACCCCGCTGGCAAAGGGGGGCTCTGACTAAAGAGATTGAACTGGCCTGAGGGGCAAAGTTCTCGACAGACTGTCCTTTCGTTCAGGTTATACTTCTTTGGTTCGGGGGGGTTCGTTCGGGGGTTTCGTTCGGGAGCTTCGCCCAGGGCTTCCCAGTAGTGATGTCCGTCAGCGGTCGCGAAGATTCGACAAACTAGAGAGGTGTTGTTTGGCACGTAATGCGACTACAAAATTTCTAGGATTGCTGTTAGCTACAGGGGTTGCGCTTCTGGGGGCGAGCGGTTCAGAGGCCCAGATTCTGCACAAAAAGAAACCGGACACTTCGACCAAGGCGGACAATAACGTCCAGCCGGACAAAGTGTTGTATGACCGGGCCGTCGAAGACGTCAAACATGGGCGGCACGAGGTCGGAAGACTCAATCTTCAGACACTGATCAATACGTACCCCGACAGCGAATATCTCGCCAAAGCCAAATTGCTGATTGCCGACTCTTACTTCAAACA
>Ga0182024_10005119_pt1 | contig 29598 bp, 26 predicted proteins | sample P32metaG_FD_120480 | JGI IMG/M metagenome (GOLD analysis project Ga0182024, IMG submission 120480) | Permafrost microbial communities from Stordalen Mire, Sweden - P3-2 metaG (Illumina Assembly) | ecosystem: Environmental > Terrestrial > Soil > Wetlands > Permafrost | place: Sweden: Stordalen...
CGCCATGGCGCATTCTCATGCCTAGTGAAAGCTGTCGCCATTCGACGTCAGCTCCCGTCCGCCTGCCGATTTAACATACTCTGCCTCCTAATCGTCCCAAATCCTCCAGTGCGGCGAACAGGATTACGCGAATGCGGCGTTATCTGACATACACCGGACAGCGGCGGCACCATCATCGGCGCAGATGCACTGGGATGCATGCGAAGGACCGTACCGGTCGCCGATAAAGTGCTGGTATTTCAGACTGCGATCGGCCGAAGGTTTTGCGCTATTGAGAAAGTTGCCTATGAACGAACGTCCCGACCTCACGCACGCGCACGTAAACGATGAGTTGCAACGGTGTCTGGGCGCTCTTCTGAGCGCTAAATGCGACGAGGCTGAGTTTGTTGAGGCCGTACGGGGTAACTGCACCGAAAGTGAATTCATCGACGCGATCGCCGTCCGACTTCGAGCAGTGCCCGATTCAAAGCCGAAGATTATGGCCGTGCTCAATCGAATGCAAAGCCGCGGGGAAGTGTCACTCGATCTGGTCCGTTTCTTGGAATCCAAGATTGCCGAAGAACGATTTCCGAACTCCAACGACGACCAAACTGTGGATCTAGAGAGAAGCGGCACATCTTGCGTCGTGTTCGGCGGCCCTCCTCCCTCACCCGTTGAAATCGGCCGCGTTCTTCGGGACCGGTACGTCATTGAGAAGCGCCTGGGAAGCGGCGGCAAAGGGACTGTCTTCAAGGCATTGGATCGATTCCGCTCTAGCCTTCCACCGTCGCAGCGATACGTGGCGATCAAAATTCTGCACGCCGTACCGCATGGTCGCGATGCAATGATTGAATATTTGCAACGTGAGCTTTACTGCGCACAGATGCTTTCGCACGCGAATATTGTCAACGTGTTCGAATTGGATCGTGATGGCGACATCGATTTCTTCACCATGGAGTTGCTGGAAGGCGAACTCTTAAGCAGCGTAATGGCGCGATTTGCCGCGCGGCCGATGTATCGTCCGCATGCTTGGGCGATCATCCGGCAAATTGCCTCCGGATTAGAGCACGCTCATAGCCGCGACGTGGTGCACGCAGATCTGAAGCCGCAAAACATCATGATTACCGATTCGGGGGAGGTTCGACTACTCGACTTCGGTTCATCGAGCATTTTTAGCGGACAGGCCTCGAGCGGGCGCGAACCAGGTTCGCGGTCGGCAACTGCCGCCTATGCTTCCTGCGAAATTCTGGCGGGTCGTGCGGCCGACCGGCGTGATGATCTCTATTCGCTCGCGTGCATCAGTTACGAGTTACTTACCGGAATACATCCCTTTCTGCGTCGGCGCGCCAATGAGGCCCGTGACCTTGGCATCATTGCGACGAGGCCTTCGGGATTGAGCCGACGGCAATGGCAAACGCTAGCCAAGGGCCTGTCTTCGCATCGCGCGGGTCGATCGATCTCGGTGTCCGACTGGTTCAAAAGATTGAACCCTGACAGCAAAGAAGCGCAGCGTTTGCCGAGTTCTAAAGATCTCCTGCCCACTCTTCCAAGCGCTCCAAGCGCGTCATCCTTAAAGACCTCTGCAGTATTGACCTTGTTGGCAGTGACGGTCGCTACCTGGATTCTATTCGTTCGTATGGCACCGGGCGGAAGAGTGAGTGGTGAGGCCGTTTCGTCAGTAGCGGCGAGTCTGGGCCGGGTCGAGGGGCCCCTCCTCAGCTCGACCACCATCGAACCCAGCATTCGAAACTCGACTACCAGATCTGCATCTTCACCGGCCCCCGTAACGCAATCGCCGGTATTGGGCGATGTGAGATCTGACAACAGCCGTGCGAAATTGTTGTCTCAACTGAATCACCCGATAGCAGTTTCAGCCAGCGACTACGAGGTTCGCCCCGGAGAACGATTTGCGGAAATTCGTGTGCATCGCTCGCCTGGACTGCGTGGCGATGTTCCTTTTGTATGGTGGACCGAGGCGGCTTCTGCGAAGCCCGGCGTTGATTATGTGCAGCAAGCGAAGGTGACCCAGTCGTTGCCAAAGGATAGGCGCTCCACGAGCTTTTTCGTCAAGCTACTACCCAGAGCATCTCGGAATCGACGTGAAGTATTTTATGTTGCCATCGGCGATGCCAGCGGCGGCCCCTCTCTAGGCCAGATTGTGCACACCGCCGTTTGGCTACCGTCAAATGAGACAGCGGACGCCCCGAGCACCCCCCCGACCGCCAATATGGTGCATTCAGCGTCCGCAACAAATTGAAATTCGAGTTAACATTAACTATGAATTATAACTGTCTAATATAACTTGTATTATATTCTCGCAAAGTGGCTACCTAACAAAAGAAATCACATCCGGGGCTTTATTTGTCGGTCGGGAGGCTGCTATGTGCCGCAGTCCGAATCAACGTGCACGTTGATTGACGCGTCCTCATCCAGACCCGTCTGCGTTCCATGACCGCAGCTCCGGTCGCGGCTATCGACGCCAATGGCCGTCCAGGAAATATTGGCTCGACCTGTCGCATCGGCACTCGCCGAAACCGGAATCGTCGCAAAGCCATTGATTCGTTGATGGTCGACCATCACTGACCTAGGTCTCGTGTTCATGTCATACACGGTGACGAAAATATCGACAATGCCGTCGTTGGTGATTCTGAGATTCACTCCTTCGCCCGCGAGGGCAATCGCGCCAATCAGCGCCAGTGCTAAAACGCCGAGCCTTCTAAGGGGATGCGCAGTCATGTCTCCTTCCTCGCATATTTAATCAACGCCATTCAAATCGGAAGATGGGGCCATTCCATTCCGCGCTGTTTATATCCAGCTCACGCAGGTCCGCTGCCTTGCCTGCGTTTTGTATCGTCTTACGCCAGAATTCCCGAGCCTGCACGTTCTTTCGCGCCACCGCGACCTCCCAGGATCCCGGGTGCGAAGAGAAGATGTGCTCTGCAGCGATTTGCCCTACGCCCTGCCCTCTATGCTTTCTTAAAATAAAGAACTCCCCTAGGTTTCGGTCGGCGGCCTTTCCGGAATGAGTCTTGTCATTGATCAGGGAAAAACCGGCAAGAACCTGGTCGCGCCAGATGAATGATGCCGACCAGTTTGGCTTGGACCAATACTCGCTCAAGGGATAGGCCTCGAATCGGCCGTCGGAGTTTAAGTCGCCCCTCGTGGTGCCGGCCCAAAATTCAGAGAAATCATGCGTATACAGCTGCATGAGGTTTTGAATGATCGGCGCCTCCCCGCGCTGGGCGGCGGTCAGAAGCACTGAGCCCGAGCTGTCTCTATTCGAGTTCAAGAGTGTAGGACGTCGCCTGACGCGCGCTAGGGGGACGAGCCACTATACCGAAACACCGGGGACGCGCATTCTTTTTGCCGTTGGCCGAACGCGCGCCGGCGCAAAGGACTGATCTTGAAGCTCATCATCTCCGTTTTGCTTGCAGTTTGCGTGAGCGGATGCCTAGGCAATGGCGGCAATATTCCGCACGAGGATAGCGAAGGATCGACCCCACGAAATGAAGGCGCTCCCCTGTGTCGTGACGGCACGCCGCCGCCCTGCGTCATCCGCGACTAGTGGTCTCTAGTGCTGGGAGGCAACGAATATCGCCCTGCCCCTTGCCGCCTTCTTCACCACTCCCAGGGAAGCGCCAACGCCCACGTTAATTGAAGCATTGTGGGTGTAGGTTTGCGACCCGACACCGGTGCCCACGGCTACCGGATCCGCGTCCGAGAAATCCTCAAGCAGCAGGCCGTTTGCTCCCAACTGAGCGGCCTGGGATCTCATGGTTTCAATCATTTTTTCGATGGCGCGCTCGCCGCCCGCGCTGGACACGCTTTTTCTTGATGCGCTAAGAACCGCAATTTCCTCAAAACTCCGAGGCGCCTGCGTGTACACCCTTACATCGCTCGGCGACAAAGGCGCGCGGGGCAAACCTGTCAGCATTTGAGACGACGTTACGCAGCCGGCCATCGTCGGAATCAGCGCGATCGACAAAATCAACCCTTTCGCCATGCACTCTCTACTTCGGCGGAGTTTCACTTGCGGCAGGCGCAGGTGCAGCCGGTGCAACATCGCCTTTGGTCGTGCGCTTCGTGAACCGCCACCCGTCCTTGGTTTTGATGAGGCTATCGGTGTAGGTAGCGGTCGTCAGAATACTAGCCGGCTTGGTGCTGATATCGACCAGCATCAAGTACACGAATCCCGAGGCTTCTTTTGAATTGCCGCTGATCTGCAAATTGTTGTTCCAATGTTTGCGCGTGGCGCCATTTAGTTTCTCACGCCAGGTTTTGACGAAATTCACCAGCGCATCGTGGCCGACAAACTGATTGAAAACGCCGTCCGGAGTGAAAGTCGACGCCCACGCTTCACCATCCCCGCCATCGATTGCGATGTTGTAGCGGGCGTAGAGCTGTTGAATCTCGAAGTTATCCTGAGCGGAGAGCGCACCGGCGGCGCCGGCCGCTCCCGCCGCACCTGCCGCACCTGCCGCACCTGCCGTGATGATCCCCGCAGCCGCGATTGCAAGAAGTAGTATTTTTTTCATGGTGATCCCTAGGATTTCGATGGTCGTTTCACTTGTTCGGATTGACGAGCGCCTGATACGTCAACGCACGCGACAAATTTTCCACATCCGGTGTGCCGGGTGCGAGCAGCCAACGCTGGACGATGCCGACAAAAACTACATCGTTGGTCGGATCGATCCAGAACCATGTGCCGGCGACGCCGTCCCACAGAAACGAGCCCTTACCGGCGGTGCTGCCGAGTCTCAGAGGCTCCTCCAGAATCGCGAAATCATAGCCAAAGCCCAAGCCAGGCTGCATTTGATAGAAACCGATGCCGAATTTTCTCGCGTTCTTGACCTCATCGGATACGTGATTGGTGCGCATGAGTTCGATCGAACTGGGAGCCACGAGACGCACGCCGTTCAACTCCCCGCCGTTCAATACCATCTGCGCAAAGCGCAGATAATCGCCGGCGGTGGAATACAAGCCGCCGCCGCCCGAAGGCATTCCCGGCGGTTGGCTGATTCCCGGATCCCTGGGCATGGCAGTCGCAGCTGCGGCGTCGCCTTGATAAATGGTCGCGACGCGGTCGAGCTTTTCGGCGGGGACGTAGAAACCCGTGTCCTTCATCCCGAGGGGCAAGAAGATCCGCTCACGCAGAAAATCCGCGAAGGGTTTGCCCGACAGTTTCTCCACCAGATAGCCCTGAATATCGACCGATACGCTATAGACCCACCCTTCTCCAGGCTGATAGAGCAGGGGCAGTTTGGAGACGCGCTCGATAAATTCTTGCAAGGTCGGCGCGCCGAGAAGTTGTGCCTCCTGATACATTTTGTCGACCGGAGTCGATCCAAACACGCCGTAGGTGAACCCCGCGCTATGCGACATCAGTTCACCCATCGTCGGTGCGTGTCCGGGTTTGTCGAGCGTGGGCTTGCCGTCCTTATCGACGCCTGAAAACACTTTGAGATCGCGAAATTCCGGAATGTAACGTGCGATCGGGTCGCTCGGCTTCCATTTTCCCTCCTCGTACAACATCATCATGGCGATGCCGGTGATCGGCTTGGTCATCGAATAGATGCGTACGATCGTGTCTTTCTGCATCGGCTTCTGGCTCGCCACATCGGCATAGCCGTAGGTCTTCTCCTCCACGATCTTCCCGTGACGCGCGAGAACCGTGACCATGCCGGCGAGTTTCTTAGCGTCCACCAACGATTGCATAGAGCTGTCGAGTTTGGCGAGGCGTTCCGAGGAGAAACCCACCATTTCCGGCTGAGTTTCCGGAATCTCGCCGGTGGCAGCGGCCGGATGCGGATGCGTTTGCTTTGCCGCCTGCGCGCTCAGCTGGCTCGTGGCTAGCAACATCAAGACAGTCCCTAGGACACTTCGAAATCGCATATGAATTCCTCCCCCTTTCTTTTTTGGCGCCCGCGGCGTGGAATGCCGGAAGCGTCCATGATGATGCCACGACCCTGCCTAGGGGACAGGATATATCAGGGCCGCCGGAGATGTTTTGGGCTCCAGCCGGCTGCGCTAGCCCGCGCGCAATGCCTCGGCAACGGGTAGTCGGGCCGCACGCAGCGCGGGAAAAAAGCCGCCCAGCAGGCCGATGATGCAGGCCCAAACAATGCCTGTAATGATCAACGCGGGCGTGACGGTAAGTTGGAAAACAACTTGTGCGAATGCGGCGCCAAGCGTGCTGACGGTGTGTCCATTGAAGAACAGCCAGGCGAGTGACGCGCCGATCGCCCCGCCAAGCAGGGACAGAAGCAGTGACTCAATAATCACTCCGAGTAGCACGGGGAATGCGCCGAAACCAATAGCTCGTAACGTGGCGATTTCCAAGCCACGCGCCGCGACGGCAGAATACATGGTATTGAGAGCGCCGAACATGGCGCCGATCGCCATGATGACGGCGACCGTGGTGCCGACAACGTTGATGGTCTTGGTCAGTCCCGCGGATTGCTTGGCGTAGTACTCCCGCTCGCGCTGCACATCGACTTTGAGCTGTGGGTCGCTGGTCAGAGAATCCTTGAATGCCGTGAAGGCGGCGGCGCTCGACAACAACCCCACGGCCGAGCTGTACCCGTTACGTTCTATGGAAGAACCTACTGTGTCGACATCGGCCAGGAGCTCGGATTCGTGTACGTCGCCGTTACTCGAAAATATGCCGGTCACGGTCCAGTCCGCATTGCGAAGACGCAGCACGCTACCGACCGTAAGGCCGCGAAACTGTTTGGTGGCACCGACTCCGGCGATCAACTCGCGCACCGCCGGACGAAACATCTTGCCGCTCACGATCTTCAGTTCCGGGCGAACCTCGGCGAGCTTCAGACCGACGCCGCGCATGGTTACATTGGCGTCGGTCCCGGTATCTAACTTCGGTACGTTCACGACGGTAACCAATTCGCTCGACAGCAGCGCCTTGCCGTCGGCGTCCTTTGCCAGGCCCGGCGCATTGCTGATGGTGGCGATATCGGTACGGGTCAGATTGCTGCTCAACTCCGCATCGGAGCCGCCGCGCAAGATGATCACGCGATCGTCGCGGCCGCTGTCCGCCAATGTGTGCTGAAAACCTGCACCCATCGCCAACACCGACACCAGTACCGCCACCACACCGGCGATGCCAATGACAATCACGCTGGAGGCGCCCAGGCGTTGCGGCACGGTTTGCAGGCTCATCGAAATGACGGCGATCAGCTGTTTCAGCACGTGGATTCCTTGACGTTCCCGCTCAATGCATGCCCGCCAGCGCATCGACGATGTTCAGCCGCATCGCGCGCAATGCCGGCGGTAAGCCGACGATCAGCGCCAACAGCACCGCGGCACCGATTCCGGGAATGAGTGCGACCGGGTCAAGCTGCACGCCCTGCAGGGCCTGGCCAATGATCGGCAGCGTTGCGTAACTCAATCCAAGCCCTATGACGGCTGCGAACAGACACAGCAGCAGGGATTCGGCGATCACCATGGCAAGTACTTTGCCGTTGGTGAAGCCCATTGTCTTCAGTACCGCCAGTTCCGGAATGCGTTCCCGCACCGACTGCATCATCGTGTTGCCCGTCAAGAACAGCAAAGTGAAAAATACTGCACCCAAAATGGCCCGCAACACGAAACCGATGTCGCCGACTTGCTTGATGAAGGTCATGGCGAAATCGTTTGCCGGCTGCGTCTTGGTCTCGTTCGGGGAATTCGCGAACAGAGCGTCAATTTTGCCGGCAATGGCGGCGCCATTCGCGGGGTTGTCGATCCGCTCCTCGACCCAACCGACGGTGCCTTTGCCGAAGCTGCGGCCTTCGTCGAACAGATCGTAATGAAAGAACACGGTGAATTGCTGAGCGCCGGCCTGCGTGGAATCCTTCACATCGAAAGTTCCGACGATGTCAAAGGTCCAGTCGAGCGAACCGTTTTTTTGCGTCCAGATGGTGGAATGAATGGGAATTTTATCCCCTACCTTCCAACCAAATTTCTTCATCAGCGCCACATTCACCAGTGCACCGCTGCGGGCGCTGCGGTAGTCTTTCATGTGTTCGTCGCTGACGATGAATTCGTCTTTGTGCACGTTAAAATAGCTTTCCGTATCGATGGGAAGCGCGAACACGAAGTTCTTCGGATCCTGGTAGTACCCGCCAACCCAGGTCAGCCAGGTGGCGTCCGTGACTCCCGGCACCGAGCGGATTTCCTGCAGGTCCGCAAAGGGCAGCGACAGCGTGATGGAGTACTTGTTGGTCGAGATGAGCTTGTCCGCGCCGCTGGCGCCGGCGCTCGGATGGGAAAACGCGTAGTCCACAGTCTCGAGCATTCCGAACAGCAGAAACGCGATCACGATGGACAGCAGCGTGAACAGCGTCCGTGTCTTCTTGCGCCACAACGTGGCCCAAAGCAGTGGAAAGTACTTCATTGTTATTTCCGCGGCTATACCAGCGTCCCGGCTTCCAACAAAGTTCCCTTATCCATATGCAGTTGACGGCTCGCAAACTCGGCCGCCTTGGGATCGTGGGTCACCATGACGATGCTCTTGCCATGCTCCCGATTCAGGATCTGCAGCAGATGCAGGACTTCGTCCGCCGACTTTCGGTCGAGGTCCCCGGTCGGTTCGTCGCATACCAAAAGCATTGGATCGGCCACCAGGGCGCGTGCGATCGCCACGCGCTGCGCCTGGCCGCCTGATAGTTCATTGGGTTTATGCTTGGCGCGATCGGCAATGCCCACCAAGGTCAAAGCGGCCACGGCGTTTGCCTTGCGCTTCTCAGAAGAAAGGTTCGTCAACAGCAGGGGCAGTTCCACATTGCGCTGCGCCGTGAGCATCGGCATCAAGTTGTAGAACTGGAACACGAAGCCCACGTGATTGGCGCGCCAGTGCGCCAATCCGCCGCTGGAAAGTTTATCGAGACGTTGACCGGCCACCGTGATCTCACCGAACGTTGGCGTATCCAGGCCGCCGATGAGATTTAGCAGGGTGGTTTTTCCGGAACCACTGGGTCCCATGAGCGCGACGAACTCTCCCTTCGGAATGTCCAAGTCAAGTCCCTGCAACACATCGATGCTCTGCTTGCCGCGGACATAGCGTTTGTCGATATTGCGCAGCGATACGATGGCTTCGCTCATGAATTCGATCCCATTATTGTTCGACGCGAACCTTCGCGCCATCCTTCAGTTGCGTGAAATCACCAATAGCCACGCGATCGCCGGCGGTCAATCCGGACAAAACCGTGGCATTGTCGCCGCTGCTCGCGCCAAGACGCACCGCACGACGCTCCACTATATCGCCTCGAAGGATGAAAACCACTCCAGTATCACCGGATGCCTGCACGGCGCTGCTGGGCACGTTTACGCCGACCGCCGGCTTACTATCCGCGCCCTCGGTAGGCTCAGCGAGAAATGACACGCGTACACCCATCTCGGGCAGCACGCGGGAGTCCTTTTGATCCAAGGCAATGCGCACGGTCACCGTGCCCTTGCTGCGATCGGCCGTGGGAATAACCGCAATCACATGCCCCGGAATCTGCCAATCGGGATAGGCGTTGAGTTTGGCACTGACCTTTTGATCGTTGCGCACCTTGTTGATGAAATTCTCGTTCACGTCGACCTGAAATTCCAACGAGTCCATGTCCACGATGGTGCCGATGCCGGTCCGCGTGAAGCCTCCGCCGGCCGAAATCGGCGACACCATTTCTCCCGGTTGCGCGGCCTTAACCGTTACGATGCCCGAAAACGGAGCACGAACGATCGTGTCGTCGAGATTGCGTTCCGCGACCTTCATCCCCTCCGCCACGACATCGACGTTGCTGCGCTGAGTGGCGAGTTGTGCGCGCAGACCGTCAAACGTGGTCTGTGAGTTGTCCACGGCCGCCTGACTGACAAAGTGCCCTTGGAGCAGGCTTTTTTGACGCTCATAGTCGCGTTGCGCGTTTGCCAGGTTCACCTGTGTCTCGGCAAGCGAGGACTTGGCGAAGTCCAACTGGGCACTCGATTGATTCAAAGCCGCGCGAATATTGGTGTCGTCGAGTCTGGCGATGATTTGTCCGGCTTTGACATGGTCCCCCTCCTCGATGTCGAGTTCGACCATCTTGGCCGTGATCTTTGACGCTACCGTGGCCTGACGACGGGCGACCACATAGCCGGAGGCGTCAAGGATAGAGCCCGCTGACGCGCCGCCGGCGATGGGTTGTGCCGAGGCGGTATGAACCCGAACTGCACCCGGTCGGGTCCAAAACCAAGCGGCAATAGCCGCAATGCCTAAGACCGTGACGATGGCCGCCAGCCAAAGTTTCCCGGCACGCGAAGGCGTCGACTGGCTCCCGCGATCGATGCGAAGTTGATTCAGCAGGGCCGACTTGTCATCCATTTCTTTTCGATCCCGAACGCAGTGCTCGATGAATTCTATCGCAACTGCGCGTAACTAAATGGCAATCACGGCGATTAGCCTTTCTAACTAACTCAACAGCCCCCGCATCGCTGCGACCAGCGCCAAGGGCTGGTCCACCGGGACGTGATGGTAGGCCGATGGAATCACAATGGGTCCGCGGCCGTGGAGTATGGCGCTGCCGATCCGACGCGCCAATTCAGGCGGAACCACGGCGCTGAATTCACCCGCGATGAAATCCATCGGCACCCGCAGCTCTTTCAGCAGCTCGCCTTCCGCAACCTGCTCCCAATCTATATTGCTCAATAGCGCCTCGTCATACTTCCAGACGAAGCCATCGCCTTGAGGCTTGATTGAATGCACAGCGAGATGCCGCATGATCCGCGGCGAGATCGGCGGCTCATCGGGAATGAACCGAAACCGAGCGCAGGCGGTCTTAAGATCGGGATAAACCTTTTTGGGGCGCGAGGCAAAACGATGCCGCGAGGATTTGTCCGCAAAGCCAATGTTGGAATCGATGACCATTGCTCGCTCGAGCAACTGCGGGAACTCATGGGCCGCGAGCACGGTGATTCGGCCGCCGAAGCTGTGGCCGACCAGTGTGACTGTCTTTGAGCCCGTCATCTCGATCACCCCCTGCACTTCAGCGACGAAAGTGGCGCGGGTGTACTTGAGTCTGGAGCTGCTGTCGCCCATGCCTGCGAAGTCAATGGCGATGACGCGGTAATCGTGCGCGAACCACGGCGCGACGAAATCCCACCAGTGCGCGTGGCCGCGAAACCCGTGCAGCAACAGCAAAACTCGCGCGTTCGACGAGTCCCCCCATTCCAGGTAATGGGTCAGATGACTGCCGGTTTTCAACTGTCCGGAGCGACCGGGCGTGTCAATCATTCGTTGTACCCAGTCGTCGGCGACCGGCGCGATCTTCTCTTCAGAGGTCAAACTTTACTCCGGCGGCACCGATCGGCCTTTGGGCATTATGCCAGGCTCTGTTGTCAGGGACGACTTAGCCAGATGCTGCACGTTGGATTAGAATCGGTCGAAAGTACAGTTCACCGGAGAAAACCATGCTGAAATCGGTTCCTGCTGGCGGCGACGCTGCGGCTCGCTATTCCCCAGCAGAGTGGGCCATTCGCGTCGACTTGGCGGCTGCGTATCGGTTGGTCGCGCATTTTCACTGGGACGATCTGGTGTTCACACACATCACTGCTCGTGTACCAGGCCCTGAGCATCACTTTCTGATCAATCCGTACGGCATGATGTTCGATGAGATCACGGCCTCGAGCCTGGTCAAGATCGACATGCAGGGTAACAAGGTGGGCGAGAACCCGTGGCCGATCAATCCGGCCGGCTTCACCATCCACAGCGCAATCCACGCAGCCCGCCACGATATCGAGTGCGTGCTGCATACACATACCTTAAACGGCGTGGCCGTCAGCGCTCAAAAGAACGGCGTACTGCCACTGTCGCAGCAATCCATTTTCGTTTTACAAAATCTTGCGTATCACGACTACGAGGGTGTCGCGCTGCGCGACGATGAGAAGCCGCGCCTGGTTGCGGATATGGGCACAAAGAATTACCTGATGCTGCGCAATCACGGCCTGTTGACCGTCGGACGCAGCGTCGCCGAAGCCTTCCAGCTGATGTATACGTTCGAGGCCACTTGCGCCATTCAAGTGCGGGCGCAGGCCGGCGGCGGCGAGCTCATTCCCATTCAGCAGGGCATCATCGATACCGCCATGGAACAGGCGCGCGTCGTGACGAACAATCAGGGGCCGCACCTGCTGGTCTGGCCGGGGTTGCTGCGGCGGCTGGATCGAATCGATCCGTCCTATAAAACCTGACGCCGGTTTCGCGTCTTGCGAAGGCCAATTACCGCCCTATCGTAAAAAAGGCCCTCTTTTTAGGAGGGCCTTTGCAACATCAACTATCCGGGATTCTTACGATCCCTTAAGTTTGGTTTATTTCAGCCGATACTGCACTTCCACGCCGTAGGTGCGCGGTGGAGTTAAACCTAACTGCTGGTCGCAGAAGTAGGGGGACGGCCCATTGAAGCCGCAAGCCCTGGTACCCGGCGCCGCCGTTATCACAGCAGTGGCTCCGACAGCGTCGTAACCCACTTTGTTTTGCAGGTTCTTGATGTAGCCGAAAATCGTGAAGCGATCCGCCGAATCATTCCACGACAAGCGCATGTCCACCTGGGTGTATGAAGGAGCGACGAAGTACTGTTCGCTGAAGATGCTGTCGGGCGTCTTGTCCTTCCAGACGTAGCTGACAGAATAGTTCAACGAACCGGGCGTGAAGTGCCAGGTGTAGTTGCCATTGAGGGCAACCTTGCTGCGCGGCGATTCCGGCACCGTGTCGCCATTGGTATTCTCGAAGGCGCCGCTGACCGTGTTCGCATAGCACGAAGTGGGCGTGTTGGGCGCCGGGATTGCACACGAGCCCGCTTGACCCTTAATCGTCGCGCTCAGGTAGGAATAATCAACGAGAAACTGCATATTCGCCCACGGCTGCCAGATCGTCTCGAATTCGGCGCCGTACGATTCCACTTTCGGAATGTTCACAATAGAGGAAATGTTCGGGCCACCGAGGGTGGTCGGTGGCAGGGTCAACGGGATCTGCTTGTCCTTGTAATTGTAGTAGAACAAGGCACCGTTGACTTGAAAAATTCGGTTGAACACTTCCTTGCCGCCCAACTCGAAGGCATCGAGGTGCTCCGGTTGCGACTCAGGACTAGCGGAGATCGTGCTGGCATTGAAGCCGCCGGATTTATAGCCGCGGCTGTACTTCAAGTAAGCCAGAGTATTGGGATCAGGGTCCCATTCAACCCCGAGCGTCCCAGTGGGCGCACTCCAACTGGCGCCCAAGTCTCGGGCCCAATTGCCGTTCGGCTCGAGATAAGGAACTCCTCTGACGCCCGGATACTTAGCGCAGGCGGCAGGTGTATAGCCGGCAGCTGTAAAGCAACTGGCGATGGCAGCGTTGGACGACGTGATGTCAGTGACCGGCGTAAACGCACCCAAAATATAGGGAGGCGGTAACGCGCCAAAAAGGTTGCCAAGACAAGCCGGCAGGCCGAAGCATAGCTCGCGGAATTGCTCGCCGCCTTTGAGTATATCGTAGGTGTAGCGCAGTCCGGTCGTGAGCTTCCAGGTCGGCGTGAAGTTCCAGTCGGTCTGCGCGAAGGCAGCATAGGAATTGTCATGCATCGCTTGCTGCTGGAAGTAAATTGCGTCGCTCGGATTCGGCGCCGCCGGTGCGCTTGCCGTGAGATTGAGCGGCGTTGCCAACTGTGTTTGGCCCGGATCATATACCGTGCCGGGTGTCTGATAGTTCCGTTCATTGTACTGAAACAGTCCGAAAATCCACTGCAGCGGCGAATCGCTGTGCGAGGTGAAATTGATCTCGTTGCTGAAGTACTTCTTGGTTTCTACGTAGTGGAAATATTGCTCCGGAAACACGGTGAGCGGCGGGCAATCGGCGACGATGCAGCCCTTGGTTCCGGGAATGACCGGAAATACATAAGATTCGATTGCGGTCCCATCTTGGTCGCCGTACAAGCTGTAGTAGTACGTCGTGTAAGCACCCAGGTATTTTAAGTCGGCGGCCCACGGCGTGTGCCAGGTCAACTGCGGTGTGACCTGGTACGTCCTGCTCAGCTTGGCCGTATTGCCGCTGTCTTCGCAGTAAAAATTCACATTGACGTTGGCCGGATTCCTCGCGCATTGGGGCGCATTCGGCAAGAAGCCGGTGGGCAATATCGGATTCGTGGCCGAGGGCTGCAATCCAGCGAGGCTTGCGGCGCCGAACGCGGCACCCGGCGAAAGCGATGCATTAGGATAGGCCGCATAATCATACGAGCCGAGGGTATTCGCCGGCACGCGATAGGCATCGGTGTAACCCAGTTGATCGAACCTCATCCAAAATTCGACATCGGGAGTGATATCCCATTCAAATTGCCCTTCCCAGTAAAAGAAATTTCCGCTGCTTAAATTGCTGCCTTCCGATTGACCATTTAGAAGGTTGCGGTAGTAGCCGTCTTCCTGGGCGTTGCGATAGCCGCCGAACTTGATTCGCATGGTGTCGCTGATCGGACCCGATACCGTGCCTTCAACATCATGGGTGCCGAAGTTGCCGACTTTCACGCGCACTTCGGCGGTCCAATCGGCAGTCGGACGTTTCGAAATGGAATTGATGGTGCCGGCGATGGCATTGCGGCCGTACAAGGTGCCCTGCGGTCCGCGCAGAACTTCGATTCGATCCTCGAACATCTCATCGCCCGAAGCGGCCACGACGCTGGAGTTGTAGACGCCGTCGGAATAGGTGGCAACACCGGGGTTCGTGGACAGATTGTTGGTTTCTCGACCGACGCCGCGGATGAAAGCGCGGTCCAGCGACGTCGAGTAGGCCAAGCCCGGCGTGAAATTCGTCATGTCCTGAATCGTGTCGATACCGATCAGGTCGCGCGTTTTAGAGGTGTAGGCCGATATGGCGACCGGTACCGTCTCCAAGCTTTCGTTGCGCTTCTCCGCGGTGACGACAATTTCTTGAATTCCGCTGTCGTCGTTGGGCGATGGGGCGGCTGCATCCGCCGGTGCCGGGGCAGGTGCCGCGAGCGCTGCCATTGAAAATGCCACGGACACTGCACTTGAAAGCAACAGTGCCACAGTTCTTGTCGTCATTTTTTACTCCCCCCGCAACGGTTATTAGACCGTCTGTCCACTAAAAAACACTCCCATTCGTTCGCAATCGCGGCACTCCGCTATCGCGTGACTCTGCGATGCAACCCCATCGCTACAGCCTTTTCAGATGGTCGTCCCGCCTCATTTCGGTGCGCTAAATAATTTGAAGTCGCACCGCGGCATGCATTATTCGATTAGTTGATATCGTAATGTCAATAGCGCGAGAACAAATGCTGCCACCACGTGGCGGAAAAACGACGACGCTTCGGCGGCGTGTTTCCTTATGTCAGCTCAAGATCTCGAACTGCATGCAAGCTGGGCACGCAAAGTAGAACTCTTTGTGAAGTTCTGATTGTTGATATATCACACGATAACCGAGTAACTTCGGTTCTTCAATGTTGACGGACGTTCTCGGCGCGGGCGATACGAGAATCAATGCTTAGAAGTATCTCGCAGTTTCAAGCTCACCTGCTCGGCGGCCGCCATGGCGCGCAGCAGATTTTCGCCCGCGAGTTTCGCGACGTCCGCATCACTCCAGCCTCGGCGCATCAACTCTTCGAGAAGCGCCGGGTAACGATCGACGCCTTCGAGTCCCACCGGGGCGTCCGGGATGCCGTCGAAATCCGACCCCAGCCCTACATGATCGATGCCCGCAACCTGGCGAATATGTTCGATGTGATCCGCCACTTGGGAGAGTGTGGTGACCGGCCGCGGATGCTGCGCGTCCCATTCCGCAAGCGCCGCCTTGGCACGATCCGGTTGACCAATATAAAGGCCCGCATAGGGTGGACTGTTGAAGCGCGTCTGTTCTGCGGCGCGGTCGGCCTGCCAGTGATTGCGCGCCGCGGATACATAGGCGGGTGCGAAATTAACCATGACGACTCCACCATTCGCCGCCAAGGTTCGCAGGATATCGTCCGACACATTTCGAGGATGATCATCGAGCGCTCGCGCCGAGGAATGTGAAAAAATCACTGGAGCCTGGCTCGCCGCCAGCGCTGCCATCATCGTGTCCGGCGAAACATGGCTCAAGTCAACGAGCATACCGATGCGATTCATTTCCTTCACCACATCGATACCGAACGGAGTCAAGCCATGATGAGCCGGCGTGTCGGTCGCCGAATCCGCCCACGGGGTATTGGTCGTGTGAGTGAGCGTCATATAGCGTGCGCCGGCGTCATACATCTGCCGCAGCACCGCGAGAGAATTGTTGATCTGATGACCGCCTTCGATGCCGATCAGCGACGCGATTTTGTGACTCTTATGGATGCGCCGAATATCCGCGGCGGTGTACGCCATGGCGAAATCCATCGGATAGCGCTCGGCCATGCGCTTGACCAAGTCAATCTGTTCCAAGGTCATTTGCACGGCCTGGAAGCCCTGAACGTCGACCGGGATCCACACCGACCAGAACTGTGCTCCGACCAATCCGGCGCGTAGACGCGGAATATCCGTCATTATCGCCGCTTGGTCGACACCCACCGGCAGATGATGCGTATCGGACCCAAGATCGACTGCCAAGAAGTCGCTTTTGTAGCGCTCTCTGATTTCCCACGGCAAATCATTGTGGCCGTCGATCAGCGGCGTGCGCAGCAAGACCTGTTCGACACGATGCTGATAGTCGTCGGCAGCCCAGCTGCTGAGCGGAAAAAGTAACATCAAACAGATCATACGAAGCATTAGGTGGTTGCTCATGGTTCGAAAGTAACTTCAATCGGCTCGGTTCCCGTGATCATTCCTCGCACCGTTTCACCGCGTCGGATTGGACCCACGCCCGCGGGCGTACCGGTGAATATCAGGTCGCCGGAAGCGAGTTCAACATAGGTCGATAGGGCGGCAATAATTTCCGCAACGCTCCAGATCATGTCTTTCAGATCGCCGCGCTGTCGCAGGTTACCGTCGATCATCAATGTGATCGATCCCGTCGTGGGCGGAAGTCCCCGGGTTATCGCACCGACGGGCGCAGAATGATCGAACCCCTTTGCCATATCCCACGGACGGCCGGTTTTCTTGGCCTCGGTCTGCAAATCCCGACGTGTCAGATCGATTCCGACTGCATAGCCGAAAATCATCGACGACGCATCCGCGGCATGAATGTTCGTGCCGCCTTTGTTCAGTCCGATTACCAACTCGACCTCGTGGTGCAGGTCGGAAGTCTTCACCGGAAAGGGCAGCCGCCAGCCGCTCGGAACAACGGCATCCGCGGGTTTGCTGAAAAAGAAGGGGGATTCTCGTTGGGGATCGCCGCCCATTTCCCGCGCGTGATCGGCGTAGTTGCGGCCCACGCAATAAATACGCCGAACCTGAAAAGGCAGTTTGGAGCCCGAGATCGCAATGCTGGGGACGGACAACTGGGGAAGCACGGCCATGGGCCCGCATTATGCCAAGGCGTTCTGTCGATGTTGGTTTATCGCCTTGAGGCGTCGTGACTTTACTAGTTTGACAATATAGGCATATTGTGTCCATACTGCGCATGTGAAATCAAGCCCCCCTCCCCTCCCCGATCGATCCGAGCCCAAGGCTTCGGCCCTGCTCGATGCTGCGGTAGGAGTCTTCGCCCGCTTCGGATTTAGAAAAACGTCCATGGATGATGTCGCGCGTGCTGCCGGCGTTTCCCGTCAGGGACTTTATTTGTCATTTGCCAACAAAGAGGAGCTGTTCAGGCGCGCACTGGTTCACTCCTTGCGCAGCCAATTGGCAGCCGCCACCGCCGCGTTGTCACGGGCCGAGAATGGTTTGGAAAAGCGGCTGATCGCCGCCTGTGTGGACTGGTCGGGGCGCTTCGTGGGATCCCTGGGCGTGGATGCCACCGACCTGATGTGTGCGAGCACCTCTCTGGCCGGGGCAACTCTTTCGGAATATGAGTGGCAATTCGAGGAAGCGCTCGCCGACGCCATCTCTGCATCTGCGATGGCTGATGCCTGCGCCGCGGCCGATTTGGAAGTTGCAGATTTGGCGCGCGCACTGCATGCGACGGCGCGCGGGCTTAAGCAAAGTTGCAAGACTCGAGAAGAATTTGTGAAGGGTATGACGGCGGCGGTGCGAATGATCTGCAGACCGCTGAATCAACGCAGCAGTTCAAGGGGATCAATGCATGACTAAGTCCGTCCAATTTGGCAGGCACTCCACTGCGGATCAAGTTCTTGCCGGCATTGATCTTAGCGGCAAACACATGGTGGTCACGGGGTGCAACGCCGGTTTGGGATTGGCAACCATGAATGCATTCGCGGCCAACGGTGCGACGGTCATCGGACTGGCGAGAACGATTCAAGCCGCGACTGACGCATGCGCTCAGGCGAGCCCACTCTGCGTTCCCGTAGCGTGCGATCTCGCTGACTTGGAATCCATCGCCGCCGCTGTCCGCATCATCCATGGCATGCCAGGCACGCTGGATGCGATCGTAGCCAATGCCGGGGTAGCGAATCTGCCTTCTTTGGATACGCGATACGGCGTCGAGATGCATTTCCTGGCCAATCACATCGGTCACTTCGCGCTCATCAACGGTCTCGCTGATTTATTGCGCGATGGCACCGGACGCGTCGTCATGGTCAGCGATAACGCCGGCATCAACCTGGCGCCCCACGAGGGAATCATGTTCGACAATCTTGACGGCAGTCGTTTCTATGAGCCGTCGATGTTCTACGGACAATCCAAGCTGGCCAATGCGCTGTACGCCAGGGAACTGTCGCGCCGCCTCAGCAGCCGCGGCATTGCCGTCAACTCGGTTGATCCCGGCGCCGCGCGCACTCGCGTCAACCAAGGGTACTTCGCTCGGCTGTTCGCAAAGTCAGCGGCACAGGCAGCGGCGACCCAAGCTTTACTGGCAGCGAATCCGCAGGCTTCCGGGATTACCGGTCAATACTGGTCGGATTGTAGAATCTCGCAAGGCAGTCCGCTGCTGGAAGATACCGTCCTTGCAAGACGTCTCTGGGATGTTTCCGAAGAAATTGTCGCGCGGCCAGCCCCTCGCGATGAGCGTTCATTGCAGCGAGCGGCCTGAAGCAGCAAGTTCTGTTGAGTGCTGATTTACGAGCGGTACTTCTAGCCGTCAATTGACTTGCTGTGATATATCACTTAAATTCGGTCGCCGATTAGGGCATAAGCCCCTACCCAATCAAAGGTATACAAGTTTGCTCGCGCTTATTCCGTTAGCGCTCAGGTGTGGGCTTTCGCCCTGCGAATAATAGCGTGTGGATCGTTAGAGTAGCGTTACAGCGGCCCTACACCTTCATCATGTTGGCGGTGTTGATTGTGCTGTTGGGTGGCTACGCCATCTTAAACACTGCGACGGACATTTTTCCTAACATCAGGATTCCCATCGCGGCCGTAGTTTGGCGCTACAACGGCATTTTGCCCGAGGAAATAGCGAACCGCATCGTCCTGTTCTCCGAGCGTACCGCGCAAACAGTGGTCAACGATGTTGAACACACCGAGTCGCAATCGGTCGTCGGCACCTCGGTTGTCAAATATTTCTTTCAACCCGGCGCCGATCAAGATCTCTCGATGGCGCAGATTACCGCGGTATCGCAGACGCAGTTGGGCTTCACTCCGCCGGGCACCACTCCGCCCTTCGTGCTCTCGTACAACGCATCCACGGTTCCGATCTTGCAACTCGCGCTCACCAGCTCGACGCTGCCCGAAGCGCAGATTTATGATCTTGCCAATACCATTCTGCGCACTCAGCTCTCAACGGTCGCGGGCGCGTCGATTCCTTTTCCCTTTGGCGGCAAGCAACGTCAAGTGCAGGTGGACTTGGATCCGCAGGCATTGAGTGCACATGGTTTATCGGGAAACGACGTGGTCGCCGCCATCGGTGCGCAAAATCTGATCCTGCCGGCCGGCACGCAGAAAATTGGCGATCTTGAATATTTCATCAAGCTCAACTCCAGCCCGCTGCAGTTGGAGGAGCTGAATAACCTGCCGATTCGTGCCGGCAACGGCACCGTGACCTATATTCGCGACGTGGCACACGTGCGCGATGGCTACTCGCCGCAGACGAACATCGTCCGCGTTGGCGGCAAGCGCGCCATTTTGATGAGTGTCCTGAAGACCGGCAAAGCATCCACCATCGACATCATCAACAGTATCAACCAGAAGCTTCCGCAGGTCCGCGCGGCCATGCCTCCTGAATTGCAAATTCAGGCACTGAGCGATCAATCGGTGTTTGTGCGGGCGGCCATCTCCGGGGTGATACGCGAGGCGGTGATCGCGGGCGCCCTCACGGGTCTACTGATCCTGCTATTTCTCGGCAGTTGGCGCAGCACACTGATCATTACGATTTCAATTCCACTGTCGATTCTCGCCTCGGTCGCCTGTCTCTCGGCGTTGGGCGAGACCATCAATATCATGACACTGGGCGGATTGGCGCTCGCGGTGGGCATTTTAGTCGATGACGCGACCGTCACCATTGAGAACATCAACTACCACCTCGAGCAGGGCAAGGATGTGGAGGCCGCGATCCTCGACGGCGCGCACCAGATCGCTCTACCCGCCCTCGTATCGACACTGTCGATATGCATCGTGTTCGTGCCGATGTTTCTGTTGGCCGGCATCGCCAAGTTTCTGTTCATTCCGCTGGCCGAAGCGGTGGTATTCGCCATGCTGGCCTCGTACATCTTGTCGCGAACATTGGTGCCGACGCTCGCAAAATTTTGGCTGAAGAAGCACGACTCTGCCAAGCACAAGCAAGCCGGTTTTCTCGCGCGCTTTCAAGCACGATTCGAGCGGGGATTCGAGCGGTTTCGCGATCGCTATCACGCGCTTTTGGCCTCGGCGCTGCAGGGCGGTCCGCGCTTCGCCGCGATCTTTCTGGGCGCGATGATCGCAACGGCGGTGCTGGCTTTTCCGTTGGGACCGTTGCCGGGCCTGGGCCAGGATTTTTTCCCCAGCGTCGATGGTGGCCAGATCAAGCTGCACATGCGGGCACGCACCGGCACCCGCATTGAAGAGACTGCCGCGCTTTGCGATCAAGTTGAGGCCACAATTCGCGGCATCATCCCGGCGAAACAGATCGCCAGCATCGTCGATAACTTGGGATTGCCCTACAGCGGCATCAATCTCGCGTACAGCACCTCGGCGCCGGTGGGTCCGGGTGATGCGGACATCTACGTCAACTTGAGCGAGGACCACAAGCCGACGGTGGAATTCGTGCGGTTGCTGCGCAAGAGGCTTGCCTCCACCTATCCGTCCACGCAATTCTCATTTCTGCCGGCGGACATGATTGGTCAGATCCTGAATTTCGGCCTGCCCTCCCCGATCGACGTGCAGGTCGTCGGCTTCAACACTCAAGCCAATCGGGAGTTTGCGAATGGTTTGCTACAGAAGCTCCGGGCAATCCCTGGCGCGGTCGACTTGCACATTCACCAAGCCGGCGATTATCCCCAGTTCAATGTCGATGTCGATCGTACCAAGGCGCAGCTCGTGGGACTCACCGAACAATCAGTCGCCGGCAACATGCTGGTATCTCTGTCGGGAAGCTTTCAGACGGCGCCGTCCTTCTGGGTGGATCCGAACAGCGGAACACAATATCAAGTGGCTTCGCAAACGCCGCAATACCGTCTCGAGAGCCTCAATGATCTCGGCAATACGCCCTTGAGCGGCGGGCTCAACGGCTCATCCCAGCTGCTCGCCAATCTCGCGAATATCCATCGCAGCGTGGCGCCCGCGGTTGTCTCCCACTACAACGCGACGACTGCCATCGATATCTACGGGTCGGTGGATGGCACCGACTTGGGCTACGTCGCCTCGCAAATCAACAAAATCATCGCTGTGGCAAAGAAAGACCTGCCGAAAGGCTCGAACGTCGTGCTACGCGGTCAGGTGCAGACGATGCAGGCCTCATTCAACGGTCTGTTGATCGGCCTCATCGGCGCCATCGTCCTGGTCTACATGTTGATCGTGGTCAATTTTCAATCCCTGCTCGATCCCTTCATCATCATTACCGCCCTGCCCGCCGCATTGGCGGGTATCGTCTGGATGCTATTTCTGACGCATACCACGGTGAGTGTGCCGGCGTTGACCGGCGCCATCATGTGCATGGGAGTGGCAACCGCAAACAGCGTATTGGTGATCAGCTTTGCGCGCGAGCGCATGAACGCCGGCGATACCGCATTTGATGCCGCGCTTACGGCGGGTTTCACGCGGCTGCGCCCGGTGCTCATGACGGCCATGGCCATGATCATCGGTATGGTCCCGATGGCGCTGGGATTAGGGGATGGTGGGGAGCAGAATGCGCCGCTGGGGCGCGCCGTCATTGGCGGACTCATTTTTGCCACGGTTGCGACATTGTTCTTCGTGCCGACAGTATTCTCAATCATTCACGGACGCAGCGCGCTGCACCCGGTTCACGCCGCGGAGACCGACAATGCCTGACAGGAAAATCCGCCGATACGCGTTGATTCTGCTGGTTGTCGCCATTGCGCTCGCAGTTTGGGGCGAAGTGAGTCGAGTGCGAGCGCGCTCCTCGCTCAGCAAGGAGACCGCCGAGTCCGCCATACCCACGGTTGTCACCGTCACCGCGGAGCGCAGCGCGCTGGGCGAGGAGCTGGTACTGCCCGGCGCGGTGCAGGCATTCATTGAGGCGCCGATCTATGCACGAACCAGCGGATACTTAAGATCTTGGAACACCGACATTGGCACTCAGGTCACCAGGGGTCAGCTGTTGGCTGAAATTGAGACGCCGGAAGTCGATCAACAATTGAGCCAAGCACAGGCGGACCTGGCGACGGCGCGCGCGAATGAGGCTCTCTCCAATAGCACCAACGCGCGCTGGCAGGGACTGTTGACGACGGAATCGGTCTCCAAACAGGACGCCGAGGAAAAATCCGGCGACTCAGCCGCCAAGAAAGCCGCCGCTGATTCAGCCGCCGCGAACCTGGCGCGCTTACACGACTTGGAATCCTTCAAGCGGGTCGTGGCCCCATTCACAGGCGTGATTACCGCCCGCAACACCGATATTGGTGCACTGATCAACGCCGGGCAGAGTGCCGGTTCCGAGTTATTTCGCATTGCCGATACCCACAAGTTGCGCATCTACGTGCAAGTACCGGAGGCGTTTGCTGCGGTGACCCGACCCGGCCTGGAGGCAGAGTTGCGTTTTGCCGAACAGCCCAATAGGACATTCGCCGCCAACACAGTTCGAACATCCAATGCACTCGATCCGCTCTTGCGAACACTGCAAGTCGAGCTTGAATTGGATAACGCCAAGGGTGAAATATTTCCCGGCGCCTACGCCGAAGTGCATTTCAAGCTTCCCGCCAGCGCGCAGACCCTGCGCCTGCCTGCCAATACCGTGTTGTTTCGCGCCGCCGGCCTGCAAGTGGCCACATTGGACGGCGATCAACGAGTGAAGCTCAAGAGCATTGTCCAAGGGCGCGACTTCGGCAACACGATTGAAGTGTTGTCGGGGCTCGAGCCAAACGATAGGGTTGTGCTCAATCCACCAGACTCGATTACCAACGGAGTGCAGGTGCGTATCGCCACCCCGTCGGCTGCGCCCGCCAAGGACGCCGGAAAAACCTGATGACGGGCCGGCTTTCCGCGGCAGTCTGGCTGATGGCCTTGAGCGCCTGCTCCTTCGCGCCGGCATATAAAACTCCCGATAGCGTCGCGGCGGCGGCCACATACAAGGAATCGGGCGACTGGAAACCTGCAGAACCTGCGGACGCGCAAGTCCGCGGGCCCTGGTGGAGTATGTTCCAAGAACCCGTGCTCGACCGTATCGAAACACAGGTGGCGGACGCCAACCAGGACTTGAAAGCGGCGTATGCGCGCTTGCTGCAGGCGCGCGCGGCAACCCGTATCGCGCGCGCAGATTTATTCCCGACGCTCACCGTCGGATCGTCGGCAACGCGGTCGCGCACCTCCGTCAATTCTCCGAAATTTCCGCCGGGCGCCCCACCTGTGGCAAATAATTTCGATCTGGAAGCGGACCTCTCCTATGAAATCGATGTGTGGGGACGAGTTCGCAATGCCGTCGCGTCGGCTCGGGCAAACCAACAAGCGAGCGCGGCTGATCTTGCCACCTTGAATTTGGCGATTCGTGCCGAGTTGGCGACCGACTATTTCACCTTGCGTTCGGAAGACACGCAGCAGCAACTCCTCGATACGACAGTGGCTGACTATGCGAAGGCGCTGCAGCTCACGCAAAATCTCTACAACGGGGGTGCTGCGGCACTGACGGACGTCGCGCAGGCCCAGGCTCAGCTGCAAACAGCGCAAACGCAAGCCGCCGATGTTCGGTTGCAACGCGCTCAGACCGAACACGCCATCGCCGTTTTGCTAGGGCAGAATCCATCGGTGTTCCATATGGATGTGAATCCGTACCTCACTCCGGTTGCGCCGCCGCCGCTCGACCCGGGCCTGCCCTCCGCATTGTTGGAGCGCCGCCCCGACGTTGCGGCTGCGGAGCGCAGAACCGCAGCCGCCAATGCGCAAATCGGCGTCGCGCGTGCCGCCTATTTCCCGGTCTTCAGCTTAGGCGCGGCCGCGGGTTTCGATAGCACGAGCACCTCGAACTGGCTCTCTGCGCCCAGCCAACTATGGTCGTTGGGCCCGGCAGCCGGTGTGCTCACCGTGTTCGATGCCGGTCGACATCGCGCGCAAACGGCGCAAGCGAAGGCAGCCTACGACGAGCAAGTCGCCGATTACCGCAATACCGTGCTCATCGCCTATCAGGAAGTGGAAGACAATCTGGCGGCCTTAAGACAGCTGCAGCAGGAGAGCTTGAGCGAAACCGCCGCGGTCGGTTCCACCGCCACGGCACTGCAACAGGCGCAATATCGGTACAAGGCGGGCCTCGTCACATACCTTGAGGTCTCGACCGCCGAGAATGCTTATTTGCAAGCCCAAATCGCGAATGTGACGATTCAGCTCAGACGCATGAATGCGAGCGTGCTTTTGGTCAAGGCACTCGGCGGTGGCTGGCAACGCTCGGATTTGGGAACCGCCGCGACACGGTAGACGGCTCGATTTTTCCGAACTATTTTTTGCCCAAACTCTCTGCGGCGAATTCCCAATTCGCCAATTTATCAATCAACGCATTGACGTAATCAACGCGCCGATTTTGATAATCCAGATAGTAGGCATGCTCCCAGACGTCGATGGTCAGAAGGGGCTTCGCAGCGTCCGTCAACGGCGTCATGGCATCGGCAGTTTTGACGATTTTTAGTTTCTCGCCATCTTGCACGAGCCAAGCCCAGCCGCTGCCGAACTCCGCCACGGCGGCCTTTGACAGCTCCTTCTTGCATTGATCGACGCCGCCAAACGAAGTTTCCATCAGCTTTTTCAGCTCAGCGGGTGGTTCGCCACCGCCCTTTGGCTTCAGGCTTTTCCAGTAGAACGCATGATTCCACGCCTGCGCTGCGTTATTGAATATGGCGGTTTGGTTCGACTGGCGCGCGGTTGCTTTGACGATACTTTCTAAAGGCATATCCGCGAATTCGGTCCCGACAATCAATTTGTTCAGCGTGTCGACATAGGTCTTGTGATGCTTACCGTAGTGAAAGGTCAAAGTATTCGCGGATATGACGGGCGCCAGTGCGCCTTGATCGAAGGGAAGCGGCGGCAGAGCAATGGGTTGCGATAAGACAGCTGCGGTATTCATGAACGCTCCTGTGGCGTTGTCGACGTTCGGGGATTGCGGTACAGCTTAAGTTAACACCGCATTTTCGGACTGCCAGCAACCGCCAGCAGCCTGCGTAGGCCTACTCTGACGCCGGCTCGGGAATCACCGGTGGGCTTGCAGTACCGACGACGAGCGCGCTACTTTTTAGCGCACAGCCGCACATCACCGCTGTGGCTGGAGACCCGTACGCGAGCGCTGTTGTCCCCAGTCTTGAACGATAGGCGCGCGCCGGATCCATGCCGCGATTCGGTCGGTTTCGGTCCGAAGCAATTATCGATATCGCCGCTCATGGTTTGGATATCAAAATCAGCCGCCGGAGCGCTCGTAAAGTCCAGCTTGACATTGCCGCTCACGGACTCGCCCTCGATTTGCGCATCCGCGGCGGCCCCGAGAGTCGCGGAAAGATCGCCGGATACCGTCTTCAACCGCGCGCGAGATACGGTGCCGAGCGTCAAATGCGCATCGCCACTCACCGTGGTCGCTTCGACGTCTGCATTTCCGCCGGTCAATACAATATTGCCGCTGATGGATTTCACCTCGATCACCTTCGCAGCATTTGCCGTGAGGTGGATATCGCCGCTCACCGCATTCGCGTGTACGTCGCCGCCACCCTCCCCGTTGATATTGCCGCTCACGGTTCGCAGCTCCAAGCCGCCGTGCACCGCGGAAACTTTCAGGTCAGAGCTCACCAGTGAGGCGGCGATTGAACTGTTGGCCGGTACATGAACGAGCAAATGCGCTTCGCCGTCGCGCATACCCCAATGATTCCCTTGGGGCAATATGACGCGTATTGAAGTGCGGTTACCTTCGCCCGTTACTTCGACGCGCTCGACATCTTTGCCGATGGTTCCGGTCACGGCGACTTCGGATTTATCCCAACCCTGTACATCGATCGAGCCCGCCACATTGTCGATTTCCACTGCGCCTTGCGGATTGGCTGCCCGGTGTTCATCGACCGAAGTCGCGGCATGCGCGAGCCATGGAAATGCCAGGGCGGTCAGAACACAGGCCAGGGCGGCGGGTTTGTTGAGGCGAGATGCGAGTTGAGCGTGTGACATTGTCAAATCCTTGTCATGGTCGGTTGGGTTGCTTGAACGACGCGGTCGTACAGGTCAAATTCGTCATGCCAGGTGCTCTGCCAAAGCTGTTCGAGCACCGGGCTTTGTGGGTCGGCCGCCAGCGCCTTGCGGATATCTTCATGAGCCTTCTGGATGACCGCCAAACTGGACTCGATCTTGGCGCGGGTGGCCGGTTCCAGCAGTGCGAGCCGATCACGGAAAGTCTTCTCTACCGAGTCGCGCGCCAGCAGGTATTTTGGATCTCTCGGCTCGTCGAACGAGATTGTTGCAGCCACCGTCTGGATGACACGTGGCACCGACGGGCCCTGCAGCACCGCCCACGCGAACAGGCTGGCGAGACCGGCGGCCGCCAAGGCAATGGCGGCTGCCAAGGCCATCGGCGGGGCGTGTCGCGGCCTGCTGGCAAGACGCGCGGCGACGCGCGGCCACAAATTCCCGGGGGGCACAATCTCTCTCGGCAGATTCGCAATCAGCTGATCAAGGGAATCTGGTTGGCGATCATTCATTGTTCCTCCAATCCAAGCGTTGAGGTCAGCAATTGGCGGGCACGGTGCAGCTGCGCCTTGCAGGTGCCTTCCGCAATCCCCAATGCGCCGGCCGCCTCTGCGTGGCTATACCCATAGATACCGACCAGCACCAGCACATGCCGAGCGCCTTCCGGTAATGCCGCGATGGCACGCTCGACATCGAGCGGCGGCGCGCCGCTGCCCGGGTCCGCCCTGTCGGGCAGCCCGAATGAGGGCTCTGCGACCTCGTACTCGAACCTCAAGCCCTTGCGGCGTGATAGCACGCAATGCACGGCAATTCGGTGAAGCCATGTCGAGAACCGGCTGCGGCGCTCAAAGCGCGCCAGCGCGCGCCACGCCGCAACAAAGGACTCCTGCGTGCAGTCCTCCGCCGCCTCGCGCTGTCCCGTGAGGCGCAAACACAGTCCGTAGACCCGCGGCGAGAATTGCCGATACAGATGTTCAAACGCGGCCACATTGCCGGCAGCTGCCGCGGCAATCGTATCCGTCGGCTCAGTGCTGGTATCCATGGCGAAGACTCTATGCAGAGTGTGAATCATTCCCAGCTTAGAGGGAGCCTAGGCACCAAAGGTTTAAAGGCGAAACCTCATAATTCCGCGACGTCGATCATGTGCAGAGCTCAGCCGTTGAATAATCCAGCAATGGTATTGACCGCTCGATCCGCTTCGGCGCGATCCGCAACGGCCGTATCGTCATTGAAACCGTAGTAGTCGTTATCGCCGACCACTTGAAACACCAAGCCGTCGCGGCGCGGCACAAAAGACACGCCTTTGTAGAAAAGCCCATAGCCGATATCCGGCTGCGGAATCGCTCGCGCCAACTGCCCGCGGACCGGCGTAACGGTTTGATCGCCGAACAGCGCTCGCGCGCCATAACCGGTTGCGTTGATCAGGGTTTTTTCCCGCAGCTTGGCGAAATCGTCCGGTGTGTGAAATTCCGCGATTTCGATCTTCCCGCCATTTGCGCTGAAGTCGCCCATCAAGACCCGGGTGTATGCCGTCAGATTGAACATCATGAGCGAACTTCGCCGCAGGTACCGCGCACCTAGGGAATGGCTGCCGGGAGCGAAGTCCGCACTTTGCGTCATGAGATCGCCGATCAGTTCGCGTTGCAGTTCAGCGAACTGGGGACGGTCGTCCGGCACGCGCCGCCGGCGGGTGGATTCCGGTTCATCCGCCACGAAGTAGTTGTCGATGAACTCGACCGGCGTGCCCGGCAGCCCGAGGAAGTTTTGATATGTTTGAAAAGAAGTGCGGGCCATTTCTTCCCAAAGCTGCTTAAACGCGGGAGTCGCATTCTCCTGCAGGCAAATTCTGGAATCCGGGGTCCACAGACCCGACGCCAGCGAAGAGCGCACATAGGGCGGCAGCTCCTTTGCATAAATCGTGACCCGGGCTCCGGCGCGCTGCAGCAGCAGCGCCGAAGTCAACCCTAAGGCGCCGCAACCGATGACCGCGATCTCTCTTTCCCCCGTCGCCATCGCCTTGCGCACGGCAATGCTGCTCGATCCCCAGGACAGCGACCAGCCGCTGCCGCCGTGACCATAGTTGTGAACGATGAGCTTGGAACCGACCTTTTCGGTATCCAGTCGCGGGCCCAGCGCACGAAATGGCCGGGTGCAGACGGTGATGCGAGTAATGCGGTCGGTGCTCGCTCGAACGGGTGTGAGCTGCAAAGACGCGGCACTTGGCGGATGCTTGGCACCCACGGCGGTGACGCAGCCATCGAGTCCGCCCAGTAATACCGCGGCCCCAGCTCCGGCCAATAACTGACGGCGTCCGATCGACCCTGGCATCCTCACTCCTCGCTCGTGCATAGAGTTCGATTGTAAACAGGAATACACCGCGCGTAACAAAATTGCGGGCCAGTCGCCTCGCCGCATGCTAACGTCGATCCAAAGCGTTCTCGAGGAGTAGAAAAATGCCTGGGAGAATCCGTGCGGCGATCCTCGCGGCGCGTGCGGCGCCGGCGATCTTAGGTCTGGCGCTGATCTGCAATGCACACGCTGCAACCCGAAATGAAAAGGTCTATCAAGCAGTGGAGACCAACAGCAGCGTCGTTCTGGATCTGCTGAAAGAGATTGTCAATATCGATTCGGGAACGGGCGACGTTGAAGGCGGCACCAAAGTTGAATCAGTGCTCGCCGCGCGATTGACTCAATTGGGCGCCGAGGTCAGGACCGAGCCGGCCGAGGCCCCCGGACTTCCCGATAATTTGGTGGCCATTTTCCATGGAAGGGGCAAGGGACGGATCCTCATCATTGCGCATGTCGACACGGTTTTTGGCCCCGGTACCGCCGCCGCCAGGCCCTTCAGCATGGACAAGGATCGCGCCCATGGTCCCGGCG
>Ga0182024_10005120_pt1 | contig 29595 bp, 31 predicted proteins | sample P32metaG_FD_120480 | JGI IMG/M metagenome (GOLD analysis project Ga0182024, IMG submission 120480) | Permafrost microbial communities from Stordalen Mire, Sweden - P3-2 metaG (Illumina Assembly) | ecosystem: Environmental > Terrestrial > Soil > Wetlands > Permafrost | place: Sweden: Stordalen...
AATAAAGAGGATGTAAAACAAGGCCTGATCGCCTATAAAATCGCCGCCCACGCCGCCGATATCGCGCGCCATCGCCCCGGCGCCAGAGATCGCGACGACGAACTCTCCAGAGCCCGCTTCGCTTTCGATTGGAAGAAGCAATTCGAGCTGTCCATCGATCCTGAAACCGCGCAGGCCTATCATGACGAAACATTGCCCGAAGAAGGATTCAAAGACGCCGCCTTCTGCTCCATGTGCGGTCCCAAATTCTGTTCAATGAACCACTCGGTCAAGACCCAGGAGTTCACCGAGGCAGACGCCGAAGCCGTGCTGACCAATATCGCAAATGCAGCCCCTTAGCGAGCTTCGCGCCTTTGCGAGAAATGTTTTTCTAAATGAGCGAGACCCAACTCCTCACCGTGGCGTTGACCACGGTTCCCACGATGATCGTCATCCTCATCGGAATCCTGATCAACAACGCTCGCCTCATCGACGTAAAGGAAACCCTTCGCGCCGAAGTGAGAGTAGTCCAGGCAAACATAGAGAAGAACCACAGCGAAATGCTCCGCCGCGTAGGCAATCTCGATACTCGCCTGACCCGCATTGAGAACAGCCTGGGAATGAATCGCGGCTAAATCCCCAACTCCATCTCCCTCCGGTTCCACAACTTCCCGCTTTCACCTGCCCCAGCCCATCAAACCGAACGCGTAACATACAGTCAAGCAGCCAGGGGTATCCCAGTGGACCCTTGGTACGCGCCGCGAAAGTCCTCGAGGCTCTAACGCGAGCGCCCAAACAATTGGGGAGAACCAGCTCTCGTCAGCGGAGTCCGCCGTGGGACTTGATTGCACGGATTTTGGGATCCCATCCCGGCAGATCGTCGTAAAGATGGTTGGTTGGGACAACCGGAACCATCCTGGCCTTAACGGGCAAAGGAGTCCGGCTAGCGCTAGGATCGGGCGGGCCTTTGGGGGCGCAAGTCTCTGAAGGCTACCCGGTCTGAGAAAGTAGAAATCTTCGTCGCCATAGCTGCGTCTGTGCCCTAAACTTCATTCGGCGCCAACCACCATCGCGTTCTCGATGACCACTCGAGGATTAGGATTCGGACGAGGAACCGCCAAACCCTGCGCCTCAAGCAAACCGACGTGCTCGATCATGCCCCACTTGGCTTGATAAAGACAATCCTCAACCGAGTGCCCAACACCCGTGAACCCCTCCAACTCAGGAGAGTAAAAACTAAAGAAACTCGGGTCGTCCGTTGCTTCGATAGTGAGATCGTATTTCAGATCAATCATTAAATGGTATCTTCAAGCCAGCGGCCTTCAGGATCGCATGGCAGGTTCCCTTGGGAACTTCCTTACGACCATGATAATCGACTCGGATCAGCCGGGGCCAGCCAATTTTGCCGTAGTAACGCACCGAGCCCTTTTCGCGCACAGTCCGGAACCGCGCATCCTCAAGGCGACGCACCAATTCATTGAACGTCATTGTGTGCAACCTCTGTTGTCGCTTTCATGTGAAGCACACACCTACATAACCGGCTCGCCGGTGAAGCCCGGGGCTTCTTCAAGAAGCAATAGTCTGTCTCCGTCTGGCAGAGATATGAGCACCGAGCGGACGATCTGCCCCGGGGCAAATCGGGTCCGCGTGACGTCCTCCGGGGGTACGGACTCGAATCTGGCGCCAGTCAGACTCAAGGTCTCAATTTCCCCCGAAAAATCTAGGGCCAACGACCGCTCGCCCTCAGACAGGTCCGCGACAAAGACCGGACCGTCCGCTCCGAGCCGCTCGGGCGTCATCCGCCAGAGGGAACTCCCGAACGTTTTCCAGTCTCTAAGTATCCTGAAGCCCTCTCCAGCTGGCATCTCGCCATGCTTCTTGTCCAACATATTGTTATCTCCTTTCCGTCAGAAACGCAAAAGGCCCCGGTCAGGACTCTTATTCAAAAGTCCTGATCGGGGCCATCCGGTAGCAGCGCGCCAATTCCGCCTCACGCTGGCCGATAGAATCCCTCTACCAACCCTTCGTTGTTAACACCAAACCGTCTACGCTGTCAAGAAGCCGCGACTGTCGTTGTTCCAGTGCGCGACGAATGCCTACCCCCTCGCCCTTCTCTTCGCCGGCCTCACTTCCTCCACCGCAGCAGGCTCCGCTCTGGTGGCCGACGCCGCCGGCTTCTTGGCCATCGCCAAACTCGCCTTTAACGCCTCCATGATGTCGACCACCTTCGCCTGCTGCGGTTCGGGAGTAGCCACGACCTCAGCACCCTGCTTCTTTGCTTCGATCATCTGAAGCAGGTTCTCGCGGTAGTTATCCTTGTACTTCTCCGGCTCAAAATCCCCGGCGAGCGCCTCGATCAGGCTCGACGCCAGCGCCAGTTCCTTGTCCTTCACCAAGCTGAGATCGGTGCGAAATTCGTCCACCTTTCGGATTTCGTGCGAGTAATACATCGTATGCATCAGCACGCCGTTTTGCCCCGGCCTCAGGATCACGATGTGCTCCCGATTATGCATCGCGACTTTCGCGACGCCCACTTTTCCGCTCCGTTTCAACGCATCGAACAGCAGCGCGTAAGGCTTCTCGCCCGCCTCGTCCGGAGCCATATAATATGAGGTCTCCAGATAAATGGGATCCACCTGGTCGGTCGGCACGAACTCGAGAATCTCCATTACCTTCGCCGTCTGCGGCGCGACTTTCTTGATCTCTTCATCGTCAATCACGACGTAGCGATCCTTCTCGTATTCATAGCCCTTGACGATTTCGCTGCGAGGGATCGGTTTATCCTCCGCCTGGCAAAATAAAACCTGCTTGATGCGCGAGCCGTCCGCTTTGTGGAGCTGGTTGAAACTGATGCTCTCACTCCGCGCCGCGCTGTACAATCTGACAGGGAACGAAACCAGTCCAAATGTCAGATGCCCTTTCCAGACCGTGGAAGCCATATACGCACCTCATCCGTTACTATCGCTATATATTATAACCCAAAACATTTTAAGGGAATCGTGTCACTTACAAAATATCGCGAGAAACGTTCTTTCGATAAGACCCCGGAGCCCGCTCCATCGTTACCCGCGGAATCCGCTCCGCACCCTCTAACCTTCTGCATCCAGCGCCATCACGCCACCAATCTCCATTACGATTTTCGGCTCGAACTCGACGGCGCTCTCAAGTCCTGGGCGGTTCCCAAGGGCCCTACGCTGGACCCGGCGGAAAAGCGCCTGGCCATGATGGTAGAGGATCATCCCCTCGAATACGGCGGCTTCGAAGGAGTGATCCCCAAGGGCAATTACGGCGCCGGCAGCGTCATGTTATGGGACCGCGGAACCTACGAAACGCTCGGCGAAGCGACGCCGCAAGAGCAACTTGCGAGAGGCGACTTCAAGTTTCGCCTCACCGGGCAAAAGCTCACAGGGGAGTTCGCGATTGTCAGAATGAAACGCGGCAAAGGCAACGAATGGCTTCTTCTAAAAAAGAAGGACGCCTTCGCCCAACCCGGCTGGAATGTCGACGACTACGGCTATAGCGCCCTATCGGGGCGGACGCAGGAGGAGATCGCCCAAGGCCTGAAGGCGCCTCCGCCATCCAAGCCCGTCGACCTTCCAAATGTTTCGCCCATGCTGGCCCAAATCGGGAAGGGCACTCCGCCCACCGGTCCCGACTGGCTGTACGAAATAAAATGGGACGGCGTCCGGGCCATCTGTTACATCCAGAATGGCCGCCTCCGGATGGTCTCGCGCAACGGCAATTCGATGGACCGCCAATACCCCGAGCTCTCCGTGCTTCCTCACCACATCAGAGCGTCGACCGCGATTCTCGACGGCGAAATCGCGGCGCTCGACCCTCGTGGCCTTCCCAGCTTCGAGCTTCTCCAAAGCCGCATCAACGTCGCCGAAGCGGGCTCGATCGCGACGCTTTCGCGCAGCACGCCGGTCGTAATTTTTCTCTTCGACCTCCTCTATCTCGACGGCCGCGACCTCCGCGGCGAGCCTCTTTCAGAACGAAAGCGTTTGTTGAAACAAATCGTGCAACAAACTGAAACTATACGCTATTCCGAACATTTCCAGGGCACCGGCGCCGAACTCCTCGAGGCTGCCAAAGCTCAGGGACTCGAAGGCATCGTCGCCAAGCGAGCTTCAAGCTTCTATGAATCCCGCCGCAGCGACTGCTGGCTCAAGTTCAAGCTATCATCGACCGAAGAATTCGTCCTCTGCGGCATGATTAAAGGCGAGCGCGAGCCCTTCGGCGCTCTCGCCCTCGGCATCTACGACCACGGCAAATTGAAATGGGCGGGAAACGTCGGAACCGGATTCGATCGCAAAAAAATGGACGCGATCCATGCCCGCCTGGCTCCTCTGGCGACCGAAAAATGTCCCCTGGAGCCCGAAAAGGAACTGCCCAAAAAAGGCGTCATCTGGACCCGTCCGGAGGTAGTCTGCGAGGTGCGTTTCTCCAACTGGACTGACGAAGGAAGACTTCGCGCTCCTGTCTGGATGGGCCTCCGCCCCGACATCGACCCCCAGGAATGCACTCGCGACGAGCCGGCAACCGAGCGCAAGACCCTCCTCGATCCGGCCAAATCCGAAGAAATCGTGACCGTGGACCGGCATCGCCTGAAGTTGACCAACCTGAACAAGCTTTACTATCCTGGGGACAAAATCGCCAAGCGGGATCTCCTGAATTACTACGATGCCGTCGCGCCTTTACTTGTGCCGCATCTTAAGGATCGCCCTCTTTCTCTCAAGCGTTACCCGAATGGCATCGATGCCGACTTTTTCTTCCAAAAAGAGGTCGCCCCGAGTTTCCCGAAATGGCTCCATACCGCGGACGCCGATGGAATTGAATCCGTAATCGGTAACGACCGCGCGACCCTCCTGTTCCTGGTCAACCTGGGCTGCGTCGACCACAACCCCTGGATGAGCCGCATCGATTCGCTCGAAAACCCCGACTACATGCTGATCGACCTCGACCCGCAGGATTGTTCTTACGAAAAGATCGTCGAAGCCGCCTACGTCGTCAAGGCCAAGCTCGACCTGGCCGAGCTTGAAGGCTACCCCAAAACCACCGGCGGCGACGGCATGCACATCTTCGTCCCGCTCGCCCCTGTCTACACCTACGATCAGGTCCGCTCCCTGGCGGAGCTTCTCTCGACCCTGGTCGCAGCCGAGCGACCCGACCTGTTCACCACCCCCCGCGCCGTCGCCAAGCGCGATAAAAATAAGGTTTACTTCGACTGGCAGCAGATTGCGCGCGGCAAAACAATTTCGGCGCCTTATGTTTTACGCGCGTATCCCGGAGCCCCCGTTGCCACTCCCCTGGCATGGCGCGAAGTGACTCCCCGTCTTCGACCGGATCAATTCACTATTTTCAATGCCTTAGCTCGGTTTGACCGGGTCGGCGATCTGTTCGCTCCAGTCCTGTCAGCGGGCCAGGAAATCCCGCCTGCCCTGGAGAAATTGTCCGCTCACCTGTAATCCGTTGCAAATGAAGTGCCGTCTTAGCGCATGAAGGAGCTAAGCCCCTAACACATGAAAAACAATTTCCTTTTACTCGCAATCGCCGCCACTGGACTGGTCTTTGCCCAGGGTCCCCGCGGCGGCGGACCCGGCGGACCGGATGCCGAAGCTAGAATTACGAAGACTCTCAACTTGAACGCGATCCAGCAGGGAGCCGTGCATACGGCCCTTCAAGAACATCGGGTTGCGACATCTGGCTTGAATGAACAGATGCACACGCTGAACACCCAACTGCATGCGGCGATCAAGGCTGGAAACACCGATCAGATCAACACGCTCACCACCAGCATTTCCACGCTTCATCAGCAGATGCTGGCCAGCCAGTCCAAGGCAGCCGCGACCATCTACGCGACCCTTACCGCGGACCAGAAGACGCAAGTCGGCGATCACCTCGAAATGCTGACCGGCGGCGGTCCTGGCTTCGGCGGACGCGGCCCAGGTGGCCCTCCGAACCGTCGCGGCGCCCCCGCGCAACAACAATAACGAACCCTTGTGAAATCCCCGCGGGGACGCTCACCACGTCCCCGGTTTTTTGAATTTGGTCAACTCCTTCACCGCTTCCATCCAATTGTAAACAATCGGACAATACGTGGCGCGATCCACGAACTGCCACATCCGACTGACCATCGATCCCGCGCCCCGCAGCAGGTGCGGAAACCGCTCGCAATTCCCCGGTCGAGCCTCGTAAACCGAGCAGTCATTCCCCACCAGAAATACGCAGCCCGTCTCTTTGGACCGTTTCAGAATTAACTCGCCATCCGCGCCGGTCATGGTGTATTCGGAGAGGAACTTCGCCTCTTTGATCCGCAGAAATTTTGCGAGGTGTTGAACGTCGCGTTCGGCCAGCTGCACCTCGGTTACGCGGCAGCACTCCGCGCACTGGCGGCAATCGATGGCGTCCTGCACTTGGTCCGCGGCGTGCCGGAACTGCCTTTCCACCCAATCGTGAGTTTTCAAATATTTCCGGAACTGCAGATTCTCGTCGCGCTTCTTTTCGCCGAGCCGCCGAATCTGCACCAGGTCGGTAATCACACCTCCATCATCGCAGTTAGAAGCGAAATCCGAAGTCCCCGGTCAAGGAAATCCACTCCTGCGTCGGCCTTCCCCCATCGCGCGAAAAGCGCACCGTGGGCCCGACCCAAAAACGCCGCCTCTTGTCGAGAGCGATGCGCCCTCCGCCGTTAATCTGCCAGATCGTCCGTGGCGCGTTGTAATAGAAGATATAGTCGTCGTAGGAGGTGAACACATGAGCGCCTCCAGCCCCTGCCAGCAACTCGATGCGGCCGTCTCTCAGCGGTAGAATCCCATGAGCCCCGAATGAAAGCAGAGTCACGCGTTCTCTTAACGAGGGTAGGGGATATCGTCCGGATTGTGGAATATTCGGGATGAGATTCACCACGCCAACCTCCGGCGCGAGATATTTGAAAACGCGAAATTCATAGCTGGCGGAGAATGCCGCGCTGTCGGGTACCTGCGAAGTAGAAGTCAGCTCGCCTCCGGCAGGAAATCCTCCTCCAGCCCCTACGCTGAACGTGCTACGGCCCCATTGACCGAAAATCGAGAGTGAAAAATAGCACGACAGGAGAAACAGTTTAGAACCCATCTCGGCGAGATGAGAGCAAAATAACGGCCATCTCAGGCTCAGCGATTGCCGCAAGAACCGCCAATGGATCGTGGCGGAATGCCACGCCGAGTGTCTTCAGTCGACGTGCAGTTCCGCCGGAACGCGCTGGCGCCGAACTTTGATCTTGCCCCTCGTCAGCCTCCGTGTCTTAGCCACGTCATAGCTCGCCTGCATGGCGACAAGCGCGTTCATCCTGACGCCGAATGCCTTATGGATGCGCACGGCCATTTTAACGGTAAGGCTTGACTTGGCGTTAAGCCGCCTGGAAAGTGCAGACATGGAGACATTCAGCGCCGCTGCCGCCGAGGAAACAGATAAACCAAAAGGCCCGATAATATCGGTCCGAATCAAAGGTCCAGGATGTGGCGGATTTTTCATAGCCCCGCAAGCCCCCGTTTCCAGTGTAAGGCCGCCTCTTCGCACCAGAGGCCAGGAGAGATCTTATTGTCTATTCGCATTCATCGGCGTTCATCAGCGGCCCCAAAATGTTTTTCCCCTCGCGCTACAATCGCAGTTAAGGACCCGCTATGCCTGACCGCCTTTATCTCTCCTGCTGGATCCCCGGCTTCAACGAATCGAACATGCTGCGCCACTTCGGCCGGTTGCTTTCGCTGTTCCCTTATTCCAAACTCGCCCAGCGAGGCCCCGTCGTCCGGGTCTACGCGCTCGAACATATCGAGCCTCCTTTGTTTGAACGTGAATTCACCCCCATCGTTGACCCCAAGCAGCTGCTCGAATCGGCCCGTGAATTCATGCTCGCCGACTGCACCACCGAAGTCGATGCCGCCTGGGATTTGTGGGATTACGATGGCACCGAATGGAAGCTCTCGCCCGTCTCGGTAACGCTGTTCTGCTTCGGGCCCGAGTTCGATAACGAGCTCGGCGATCAGCTCCGCATCGATTTCGGTCTCGATGCCCGCTTCCTCCCGCAGCCTGGCGTCGAGGGAGCCCTGCGCATCGGCCAATCGAACATCCGCAGCCTGCTGCACCTGGTCGAAGAGATCGACCGTGTCATGAAACCGGAGCGCCGCACGCTGTGGTCAGAAAGCGGAGCAAATTTCGCCGACGTTTTGCGAGGAGTTTTGGGAACTATAACCGTGAATTAACGTCATTCCGATCATGAAGCTGCTGTCCACGATTGTTCTGGCAGGCGTCGCTTATGCTCAGCCCGCCTTCGAGGTTGCTTCCGTGAAGCCCGCGAATCCCGGAAATAACGGCTTCAGAGGAGGCTGCCACGGGATCGATACCCGGTACTCGGGCGCCAATGAGAGAGCTTCCGCGCCGCCTCTTGGCCGCTGCGTGATCACCGACGCGCGCCTCAGCCATATGATAGGGATCGCCTTCAGCGTCGGCTCCTTCGCGTATATAAAAGGTGGTCCCGACTGGCTGATGACCGGCACCGACCGTTTCAGCGTCGACGCCAAGGCGGAGGACCCGGCCAAAGCCACTGAGGCGCAGCTTCTCCAAATGCTGCAAGGACTGCTCATCGAGCGGTTCCATCTGAAGTTCCACCGCGAGACCAGGGAGATGCCCGGTTACGCGTTGCTGGTCGCGAAGAATGGGCCGAAGTTTAAGCAGTCGACAGGCGAGGATGTCGAGTTCACGTTTGGCGCTGATGGCAAACCCCGGGAGGGCCAGCCCGTCTGTCTGACGGCTCACAAATGGCCTGCATCGATGCTCGCGACGATCCTTACCCAGATGGGAAAGGGTCCAGCGATCGATAAGACCGGACTGACTGGCGAATATGACCTCAAACTGTGCTGGAACGACACTGACGGGCCATCGCTATTTTCAGCGTTACAGGATCAGCTTGGCCTGAAATTCGAAGCGCAAAAAGTCCCCGTGTCCTTCTTCATCGTGGAGTCGGCACAGAAGCCGAGGGAAAATTAATTATGATACGTCGCCCGACGTGGGGCGGACCCCTTGGCCCGTGGCCCACGCCCTCGTCGGCCTCTCGCCGCCCTACGCGGGCCGCGATCGCGGTAGCGCTGGCTTTCCAGCTCCATGCCCAATCCCCGACGTTCGAGGTCGCTTCCGTGAAACGAGGCAGACCCGACGCGGGCTATAGCGGGGGCTGCCATGGAATCGACTCGACCTACGCCATAAGGAACGCGGCTTCCGCTCCGCCGCTCGGCCGCTGCGTGATCAACGATGCCCGTCTCAGTCATCTCCTTGGCATGGCCTTTGGGTTCCGTTCCCTGGAGTTCCTGAAAGGCGGACCAGATTGGGCCAAGTCCGGCGATATCCGGTTCAATATCGAGGCGAAGGCCGAGGACCCGGCGAAGGCAACCGAAGCCCACCTCCTCGCGATGCTGCAGGCGCTGCTGATCGAACGGTTCAGTCTCCAGTTCCATCGCGAAACTGTGGACGCACCAGGATTCGCTTTGATCGTCTCGAAGAACGGCCCGAAGCTCCGTCCAGCAGAGGACGGCGGAGAACCCACGATCCGCTTCAGCCCATCTTTCAAGCCAATCGAGGGCGAGCCCACCGTCGCGACCGCGCGCAACTATTCGATGGCCATGCTGGCGGAAATGCTGACCCAGATTCAGCCGCGGCCCGTCAACGACGAAACCGGATTGAGGGGCTTCTACGATTTCAGGCTGTCATGGGATGAGACTGCCGGTCCATCGCTGGTGACGGCACTACGGGAACAACTTGGAGTCCGCCTGGAAGCACGAAAAGTTCCCGTGTCAGTCTTCGTCATCGATTCAGCCCAAAAGCCTACGGAGAACTAATAAATTAACCAGAAAAACCGTAGCCGAGGCGGGCCGCATTGAGGAGAAGACTCTTGGCGCTCAGATACGCCAGGTGGGGCACACGCCATGTCTGCGCTGGACCCGCCGGTGCAGTTCTGCCGTCGCGCTCACGACGAAGGCCGACGGGGGTGTCGGCCGCAAGTCGGGGCCTGCCCCAACAGTTCGAACGTTACATTAGAGCGGTCTACACAACCCGCCACAGCACTACCGACACCCATCCCAGCCCCGCGCCCAGCAGCGCTCCCGCAATCACGTCGCTTAGGAAGTGCATGCCCAGCAGGATTCGCGAACACGCCACGCTCGCCGCGCAGAACAGCAGTTCGGCTCGCATTTGCGGATAGAATGCGCCGAGTGTTACCGCGACCGCGAACGCCGTGATGGTGTGGCCCGATGGAAACGAGAATTGATCGGGAGGCAGCAGAGTCGCCCAGCAATGCGGCTCCATCGCACAAGGCCGTTTCCTGCCGAAGGACCGCTTCAATTTGAGGAACAAGGCGATGCCGCTTCCTACGGCGGTCACGGTCGCGAGGAGCGCGGCAAATCGCTCCGGACCTCCGAACAACGCAACTACTGCTCCGATGCCGTACCACAGCCAGCCATCCCCGCAGCGGGTTGCGGCGATCATCCACAAGCGGAGCCATCGTGGAGGGCGCCAGCGATTCACCTGGCGCATCAGCCGGTGATCCCCTAATTCGACCCAGTGAATAACCGAGGTCTGCATGTTACCTTTTTAGAGCCCTGGTATAACAGGGGTATGACACTGCTATAAAACAATTGTGACAAAAATTGATTTCATCTATTTCGACGCCGGCGGAGGGCATAGGGCCGCCGCTACGGCGCTGAAGACGGTTATCGAACAGCAGAACATTCCCTGGGACGTACGGCTTGTGAATCTTCAGGAGGTACTGCATTCGCTCGACATTTTTCGTAAGGTGACCAGGATTCGCCTCGAAGATATCTACAATCTGATGCTCGCGAAGGGCTGGACTCTGGGGGCGGCGCAAGGTCTGCTGTTTATGCAAGGCGTGATCCGGTTGTACCACGAATCTACAACCAAGCTCCTTTCGCGCCACTGGTCGGAGTCGAAACCGGACATCGTGGTTTCGCTGGTTCCCAATTTTAATCGTACGCTCTATCAAGGTCTGCGCAGCGCACTGCCGGAAGTTCCGTACGTGACCATCCTGACCGATTTTGCGGATTACCCGCCTCATTTCTGGATGGAGCGGCAGGATCAATACTTCATTTGCGGCACCGCAAAAGCCGTGGAGCAGGCTCGCGCCCTGGGCAACCCTGAGGATCACATCTTTCGCACCTCCGGCATGATTCTGCGCCCGACCTTTTATCAACCCGTCAAAGTGGATCGCGCCGCGGAACGGGCGCGCCTGGGTCTCGATCCCGAAAAGCCGACGGGACTCGTGTTGTTTGGCGGGCAAGGATCGAAAGTGATGCTCGATATCGATCGCAGTCTCGACGACACGCAGTTAATTTTCATATGTGGAAAAAATACGTCGCTCGCTCAAAAGCTCGGTGCACGCAAGTCGACCGCAAAACGGTTCATTGAAGGCTTCACTCCTGAAATCCCTAAATATATGTACATTTCGGATTTCTTTATCGGCAAGCCCGGGCCCGGCAGCATCTCTGAAGCGGTGGCGATGAAGCTCCCGGTGATTGTAGAGCGCAATATGTGGACGCTGCCTCAGGAACGCTACAACGCCGATTGGATACTGGAGCACGGCGCTGGATTCGTGTTGCCGAATTTCCGCCGCGTGCACGAAGCTGTCGGACTGCTGCTCGCGTCGCTCGATGAGTATCGCGACAATGTGGCGAAAATTGAAAATCGAGCCGTGTTTGAAATCATCGATATTTTGAGGTCCATCAAGGCATGAAGAAGGTCTTTAGCTGCGCATTCATGGCTGTCTTAGCGTGCGCGCAACCGGAAAAAGTGATCTTCGATACCGATTGCGCGTACTTCAACGACGACGGCGCGGCGCTGGTCATGCTGCTTCATCGCCCGAAGCAGGTGGAGATCGAAGGGGTCACCATCGTCCCCGGCAACTTCTGGCCGGCGACCGGCGCGGAGTTCATGGCGCATATTTTGAATTTGATGCACCGCTCCGATATTCCTCTCTATTTCGGCGCGCAGGCGCCCCTGGTGCATACTCTCGCGATGGTCAAAAAGGAAACGGGAATTGATTATTTGGGAGCCTTTCAGGCAGATCCTCCAAAATATTCGGGACCTACCAAGGCCATCGACTTCCTGATTGAAACCATCGATAAATCACCCGAAAAAGTAACGGTGCTCGAACTAGGTCCGATGACGAATCTCGCAATTGCGTTGCGTCTGCGTCCGGACCTCGCGTCCAAAATTGGACGACTGGTCTTCATGGGAGGTGCGATGCACGGAAAAGAATTTAACGTCTGGTTCGATCCCGAAGCCGCGCAAATCGTACTGCGTTCAGCGATTGCAAAAAAAATAATGTTCGGACTCGAAATTTGTGAGCGCGCGCCAATTGATAAGGCCCACTCCGATCAAATTGCAGCTCGCACTCCGATCGGCGATTTGTATCGCAAGGATCGAGCGAGGAACCCGCAGCCTTATGTGTGGGACGCACTGCCGGCGGCCTTTCTGCTCGATGCGGGGTTCGTCACAAAACGCGAGACGGATTATTTGGATGTCGACTCTGCGTTTGGGAAAAATTATGGCGTGGTGGTCCCGCTCGAACGGTCGCTTGCGCCGGATGCGACGCCGGTCGAGGTGATGCTGGATCTTGATTTCGAGCGGTTCTTCGCGCTCTACAAATCATTGATACACTGAAGGCCTGATCGTTGTAGCGCTTGCCGCACTCGTACTGGCGCAGACGAGTGGCAGCGGTCCGTATTACACCGCCCAAAGCATCGCGAATTCCGCTGCCGGTGTTGCCGGGCTTTACGCACCCAACACCTTCGTTACGATTTACGGTCAAAATCTCGCCTATACGACCGCTTCTCTTACGGCATCAGATGTATCGGGCGGAATGTTGCCCACGGTCCTGGGCTCGACCGGCGTGCGCGTGCTGATCAACAATATCCCGGCCAACATCTACTATGTTTCGCCAACCCAGGTGAATCTGCTGATTCCGACTTCGCTGTCTCCTGGTCCCGCCATGCTGCAACTGGTGGTCGACAGCCTGGCGGGTCCCGCGATCCCGATTATGTTGCAGAATGCGGCGCCGAGTTTTTTTCAATCCGACGCGACCACGGTGCTGGGCGTTCATCTGGATGGTTCCACTATCACGGCGGCGTCGCCCGCGCAGGCCGGTGAGGTGGTGGTGCTGTTCGCTTCAGGTTTGGGGCCGACGAATCCAGCGGCGATTCCCGATCAGATTCCGGAGATCGCAGCCAGCGTCACCCCGATGAGCAGCTTCAGCATGCTGATGAACGGGGTCGCGGTGAGTCCGCAGCAGATTCTCTATGCGGGTGTGGTGCCGACGTTTGCCGGCCTGTATCAGATTAATGTGCGGCTGCCTGCCAACACACCGGCGAATCCTCAGATCCAAATCGGATATGCGGGCACCTTCAGCCCGACCGGCCGCTTTCTGCCGCTGCAATGATCGTGTATCGAAGTTCGCGACTTAAGCGCCGATTGTTTCACGCAAAGCTCGCAGAGAACACAAGAAAAATCTTGGCGAGCTTTGCGCGAAATCCCGCGGCGACTTGTGCCCCGGACGGCTCCGCAGGATTTACACCATTCGGCAGCGAGCCACCGCGGTCTTCCAGCCCGCGAACAAACTCTCCCGCTGATCGGCGCTCATCTTTGGCTCGAAAACCCGTTCCGCGCGCCAGAATTTTTGCAGCTCGTCGAGACTCTTAAAGAAGCCTGTCGCTAATCCCGCGAGGTAGGCCGCGCCCAGCGCCGTAGTCTCGATATCGGCGGGACGGACCAGCGGCGAGCCGAGAATGTCGGCCTGGAATTGCATCAGGAAATTGTTCGCGGTCGCGCCGCCATCGACGCGGAGCTCTTTCAATTTGTGGCCGCTGTCCGATTGCATGGCTTCCACCAATTCACGCGTCTGATAGGCGATGCTTTCGAGCGCCGCCCGCACCAGTCTTGCGCGGTCGGTTCCGGCGGTGATGCCGGTGAAGATGCCTCGGGCGGCGGAATCCCAATGCGGAGCGCCCAAGCCGACGAACGCGGGAACGAAATACGCGCCTCCGGTATCGGGCACGGCCGCGGCGACAGCTTCGGACTCCGCCGCGGTCGAGATGATCTGCATTTTGTCGCGCAGCCACTGCACCGCCGCGCCGGCGATAAAGACGCTTCCCTCCACGGCGAACTGCGCCGAGCCGTCGGGCGACGCGGCTCGCGTGGCTAAGAGGCGGTTCTTCGATACGGGAGCGGCGTTGCCGGAATGCATCAGGGCAAAACATCCGGTGCCGTATGTGTTTTTCGAGAGGCCGGGCGAAAAGCATGCCTGTCCGAACAAAGCGGCCTGTTGATCGCCGGCGATTCCGGCAATCGGAATCTGGCTGCCCAGATGTTCGGCCGCGGCCACGCCGCAAATGCCCGACGAAGATACGATTTTCGGCATCATTTCGCGCGGTACGCCGAAAATCGAAAGAAGCTCGTCATCCCACTCGCCTTCCGCCAGGTTCATGAGCATGGTGCGGGAGGCGTTGGTGAAATCGGTGACGTGGGACGCGCCGTTGGTGAGCTTCCAGATCAGCCACGTGTCGACATTGCCGAACAAAAGATCCGCCGGGCTCGCCGAAACGTGATCGAGAATCCAGCGAATCTTGCTGGCTGAAAAATAGGCGTCGATGACCAGGCCGGTCTTTCGCTCGATGGGTTCGCGCGGTTGGAGGGCATCGCAATACGCCGCCGTGCGCCGGCATTGCCAGACGATGGCGGGCGCGACCGGCTGGCCTGTGCGCCGGTCCCACACCACGGTAGTTTCACGCTGATTCGTGATGCCGATGGCGTCGATTTCGCGAGTCGCGGCATTCGCGGCGTTTAAGGTTCTGCGCGTCGCATCGAGCTGCGCGCGCCAGATGGCGTTCGCATCCTGCTCCACCCAACCCGGCTGCGGATAGACGCAGTCGATGGGGCTCGATTCCATCGCGATTCGGCGGCCTTCCTGATCGTAAAGCGCGGCGCGGGCGCTGGTGGTTCCTTCGTCCAGGGAAAGAATGTAAGGCACTCACGCATTATAATGAAGATCGTATGTTCTTTCGCCGCGCCAAAGTTGAGCAGTCCACATTTGAAGATCGTCTCGCGAATCTGAAGCAGTACGGATTTCAAACCGTGGTCACCTCCAAGGGAGCTGCGCGCGTCACGCGCGATTGCTGTGGAGCGATTATCGAGGATCTGGGCGATGGAAAGGTGAAGGTCGGCAAGGCCGGCGTGCTGGTAGGCGATGAGATCGGCGAACTGGTGAACCTCGGCTACCAGATGATTGTGCGCACGCCTTCGGGTGTAGAAGTGCCGGCGCTGGCGGCGCATCTGAAAAAACTGCATCAATTCGACGAGGATCTGTGGGAAGGGTTAGGACTGACCAGCTTGTACAACCTGTCGCTCGGCACCACCACCGATGAGCATCTTTACGATCGCGTGGTAGACCGGGACAAGGGCGTGCCCGCGCGGCCCTGGCAGCACAAATAAAGCTTATTCCAGGTCCGGCGGATTCTCTTCCAATTCATCCAGATCCGGCTTACTGCCGTCTATCTCACGGTCTTCTTTCTCCCATTCGGAAGGAAGATCTTCAATCGGCTCCGGAATATTTCCTTGTTTCAGGTCGTCCTTAACTTTCTTGTCGATCGGCCTCATAACTCCAGTCTCCCACTTTTTTATGAAGCATTTTGGCGTGGGAAGAATCTAAGCGTACGGGTATTTCACATATGCAAGGTATTCACGAACTTCGCGAAAACCGGGGATGGCTCCTGGCCGGCGGGTGCATCTCGATCATAGCGGGCATGGTGGCCATCGCCTACTCCGTGGTCGCGACTCTGGTGTCTGTGGTCTTTCTGGCCGCGCTGATGATTTTCTCGGGCGTCGTAGAGGGCGCCTATGCGCTTCGCCATCGCGAGCGCGGTCACCTGGTTCTGTACTTGCTGGAGGCGGTGCTGGCCATCGTGATCGGCGTCCTGCTGCTGAGAAGCCCGATTGCCGGCGCGATCGTACTGACCATGCTGATGGCCACCTATTTCCTGATCTCCGGAGTGTTCCGCGTGGTGGGAGCGCTCGCGCTCCGCCTTCCAAACTGGGGATGGCTGCTGGCCAGCGGGATCATCAACATCGGGCTCGGGATCGTGGTGTGGAGCGGATGGCCGGTGAGTGGTTTATGGCTGCTCGGTACCTTACTCGGCGTCAACCTGCTGTTCAGCGGCTGGGCCCGGGTGATGCTGGCGATGGCCCTGCGATCGCAGCCTTTGCATCCGTTGACGGCTTAGCCGGACAATTTTGGCATGCCGTGTGGGCGGGGCCGTGCCCTGCGACAGATTTCAGTGGAACTTTGCGCGAACGGGACCCGTTGTCTACACTGTAGAACATATGCCCTCTCGCGAATTCCTCGGTGAGTTCGAACAGATCGTCCTGCTCGCGCTCCTTCGAGTCGGTAAGAACGCTTATGGTGTTCCTGTACGCCACGAGATCGAACACCGCGCCAAACGCGCAGTCTCTATCGGAGCCCTCTACAGCACGCTCGATCGGCTCGAAGCGAAAGGATATGTCGCATCCTGGTTCGCCGACCCTACCGCCGAGCGCGGCGGCCGTTCGAAGCGTTATTTCCGCGTCGAGCCACTCGGACTGAAAGCCCTCAAGCGTTCCCAGAAAGCCCTTGCGGTCATGCTCGAGGGCATCGATCTTCAACGGGTGTGATCATGCGAACTCCTCCGCGGCTGGCCTGCTTTCTTCTCCGTCTCCGCCTCTCCAGAGCGCACTATGAGTGCATTGCCGGCGACCTGTTCGAAGAATTTCAGCAGCAGCGCAGGTCCAACTCCTGGTTCTGGCACCAGACTTTCAGCGTGCTGGGAACCGGTTTTCGGGCCCTCGATCATCTCGAACCCCAATCACGGGGACTTAACGCCATGGCTCTCTTTTCCGATCTCTGGCAAGACCTGCGCTATTCTATCCGCACTCTCCGCCAAAATCCCGGTTTCGCGATCGTCGCAGTTTTCACGCTGGCGTTGGGCATCGGCGTCAACACCGGCATCTTCACCCTTCTGAATGCCATCGCGCTGCGTCCGCTGCCCGTTGCCGATTCCGGCAGGGTCATGAGCGTATATCAATCCTTCCGGGGAAAGTTCGGGCGCAACATCAGAAACTCGATCAGCTACTTCTCCTATCCGGAATACTTGAACTATCGCGACAACAACCACGTCTTCAGCGGCCTCGCTGTTTCTACCGATGCTTCGGCCTCTCTCGGAGGAGCGAACCCGCAGCGCATCGAGGGGCAAATTGTTTCCTGTAACTTCTTCGCTGTTCTCGGCAGGCAACCCGTGCTCGGGCGGGAGTTCACGGCGGAGGAATGCTCGAAGGCGGACGCGGCTCCGGTCACGATTCTGTCGCATGCCTTCTGGACTGCGCAATTTCACGCCGATCGTCACGCCATCGGCTCGACCATACTGCTCAACCGCCGCGCGTTCACCGTGATCGGAATCGGACCTCCGGACTTCGCCGGTACTGGCGTAATCTCCAGCAGCTACTGGGCGCCCATCGTCATGCAAAGCACGCTGATCCCGGGGAGCGCTATGGTTCCCGACACCAACAGCAACTTTAGCTGGCTCGAAATGCTCGGCCGCCTCAAGCCCGGAATATCCACCGCGCGCGCCCGTGCCGACCTGGCCGTCATCGCCGGCCGCATCGATCGGTCTTATCCCGGGCGCACCACCACTCTTGCCGTCGACACCGCGACTTACCTGCGAGAGCCGGGGGCTCGCACGGCCGTGTTAGCCGGCAGTGCCGTCGCCCTCCTCGCCGTCGGCATGGTCCTTCTGATCGCGTGCGCCAACGTCGCCAACCTGCTGCTGGCGCGCGCGGCCGCGCGTCAGAAAGAAATCGCGATTCGCCTCTCTGCGGGCGCCAGCCGCGGACGCCTTATCCGCCAGCTCCTTACCGAGAGCACTCTGATCTCGTTGACGGGCGGCGCGTTCGGATCTCTGCTGGCCTTCTGGAGTTTCGAATCGCTCTATACGATCGTGCTGTCGAATCTTCCCGCTGGAACTCCTCCCCTCGCGCTCAATCTGACGCCGGACCTGCGCGTTCTCGGCTATGCCGTGGCTATCTCCGCCGTCACCGGAATTCTCTTTGGTCTCCTGCCCGCCCTTCAAGCCACCCGCCCCGATCTCATCTCCGCGTTGAAAGAGGAAGGTTCGGGATTCGCCGGTCACATTTCCGCGGGATGGCTCCGCAGCGCGCTGGTGGTCGCCCAGGTCTCGGTTTGCCTGGTACTGCTGATCGCCGCGGGACTCTTGACGCGCGGCCTTCAATCCGCTCAGACAGTCGATCCCGGCTTCGAAATGAAAGGCGTGGTCGCCACTTACTTCGACCTGGAACAGCAAGGGTACGACAACGCGCATGCGCTTCAGTTCCATCGTCAATTGATCGAGCGCGTCTCCGCAATTCCCGGCGTCGATGCCGCCAGCCAGGCCGTCACCGTACCGCTTGGAGGCTCCAGTTACGGCACTATGATTGAGCTCGACGGAGTCCAGGGTCCGCAACAAATCAAGTTCAACAACATCTCACCGGCCTTCTTCTCGCTCCTCGGAATCCCCATCCTTCAAGGTCGAGGATTCACGGAAGCGGAAGGTCAGACCGCGATTATCAGCGAGGGGACCGCCAGACGTTTCTGGCCCCATCAGAACCCGCTTGGAAAAACTTTCCGGATGGGCAAAGAGAAGCTTTCTTACGAAGTAATCGGCGTAGCCCGTGACATCCGAGCCTCCAACCTGGCCAGCGTCGACAAGACATTCCTATACTTCCCGGCGAAACTCGAATATCAAACCAGCCAGAACCTGCTCACGCACACCAACGGCAATGTAGCCACAGCCGTCAAGCTCATCCGCGATGCGGCCCACTCGCTCGACCCGAACATCATCGTGATCGCGAAGCCTCTCGAAGAGAGACTCGACATCTGGCGCCTGCCCTCGCGCATTCTGGCATCCCTTACCGCCGCACTCGGATTGTTGGGTCTCTTGCTGGCATCGCTCGGGATTTACGGCCTGGTGTCCTACGCGGTCAGCAGCCGGACCCGCGAAATCGGTATCCGCATGACCCTGGGCGCGAATCCCGTTGAAATCCTGGGCCTGATCCTGAAGCAGGCCATGCGTCCCGTCGTTCTGGGTCTCCTGATCGGATTGGCAGCCTGCGCCGCCGCGTCGCGCCTGATGTCCGTGTTGCTCTACGGAGTCAGCCCCTTTGATCCGTTAACTTTCGGCGGCGTCGCACTCTTCCTCGCCGGAACCGCACTGCTTGCGTGCTACATTCCAGCAAAACGCGCCACCCGAGTCGACCCTATGGAAGCTCTCCGGTACGAGTAAAGCCAATGACCTACCATTTAGATGCGGCGTAACCAGACCGGACATTTGGCGGTATCACAAAAACCATGTTGCGAGATCTCGTCTTCGCTTTGCGTGAGCTACGGAAGCGCCCGAGCCTGGCAGTCACCGCCATCCTCTCTCTCACTCTTGGGATCGGCGCGACCACCGCGGTCTTCAGCGTCATCTACGGTCTGCTGGTAAACCCGTATCCCTACCTTGGCGCCGACCGCATGATCGAAGTCTCCATCCTGAACGAAAATGGCGACCGCCGTGGAATCGGCATCACCGGACCTCAGCTCAAAGCCCTGCGACAGGTAAGCTGCATCGAAAGTGCCGCCGCGAGTTGGGGAACCTGGAATCTAACCACGACCGACGAGGACCTACCCCAGGATGTTCCCTCCGTCCAACTCTCGGCGAATTCCGGGATCCACTTTGGAGTCCCCGCGCTTCTGGGACGCACCTTGCTGCCGTCCGACGCGCCGGATGGCCAGGATCCGCAACCAGTGGTGGTGCTGAACTACCGTTTTTGGCAGCGGCACTTCAATTCCGATCCGGCTGTGGTGGGCCGCAACCTTCAGCTGGTTCACAAAAACTACACCGTTGTCGGAGTTCTGCCTTCGCGTTTCACCATCGGCGATGCCGATGTATATTTGCCGCTCAAACTCACGAACGATTCGAGCGTCACCTTCCAACCGCGCATTCGCTTGCGCCCCGGAGTGACCCATGCTGCCGCCGACGCCGAGTTGCAACCGCTGCTCGAACAATTCGCCAAGGAAACTCCCACGCATTTCCCGAAGAAGTTTCGGGTCCACATTCGCGGTCTGGTCGAGCGCTATATGGAGCGCCTGGGCCCGCCCCTTTACCTGCTCCTGGGCGCCGTAGGCCTGCTCTTAATGATCGGATGCGCCAACGTGTCGATCCTGTTGCTCGCTCGCGGCATGGCCCGCCAGCATGAACTCGCAATCCGTAGCGCGATCGGGGCCAGCCGCTGGCGAATCCAAAGGCAGCTTCTTACCGAGGCTCTGGCGCTATCGCTCACCGGAGCCGTCGGAGGCGTTCTGCTGGCTTACCGTTCCGTGCCTGTCCTGGTTCGCCTGCTCCCCGAATTTTCTTTTCCGCATGAGGCGGTGATTCGCGTTAATCTGCCGGTCCTGATGTTCTCAGTGGCGATTGCCATCGTCACCGGCGTGTTATTCGGACTTGCTCCGGCTTTCGAATTTTCCCGTCCAGAAGTGGCTCAGCTCATGCAATCCAGCTCGCGTCGAACCACGGGAAGCGGCCGCGGGAAACGCACGCATAGCGTTCTGGTCGCCGGCCAGATCGCCTTGACGCTGTTGCTCCTCACTTCCGCTGCAGCCGCCATGAACGGATTTGTGCGCCTGGTCCGCGCGGATCTCGGCTACGATCCACACAACACGATGTCCGTAGGGATTCCGGTGCATCAGAACTCGCACGTGTCATGGGAAGACCGCTCCGCTTATTTCACGCAGTTGTTGAACCGCGTTTCGGCGATGCCGGAAGTAGTCTCTGCCGGGATCTCATCCAACGCGACCCCGCCTTCGAACGGCTGGGACGTCCCCTTCGAGATTTTCGGCCGCCCCTCGGGTCAAAAGGAGCAATTGCGGGCCAACTTTGTTAGCTCCGGCTACTTCTCCACTCTGCGCATCCCCATGTTACAGGGTCGTCTTTGGGACGATGCGGAAATCGTGCGAGCCGCACGCCTGGCGGTGATCAATCAAACGATGGCGCGTCAATATTGGCCCAATGGCGATGCCTTGGGAAAACAGATCCGGCTCCCGGAGCTAAAAAGCGAACCTCCCTTCGCGCAATCGGCGAAGGACAGTAACAGTTGGATGCAGATTGTCGGAATTGTCGCCGACGCCCGTAACGACGGTCTCAGCAAGCCCGTGAAGCCCGCGATCTTTGTGCCGTTCACGGCCGCTATGGGTATGGGCACGCAAATTCTGGTCCGAACCCGAACCGCCCCGCTCGCGAACCTCAGTCGCGTTCGCGCGGAAGTGAAAGCCGTCGACCCCGATCAACAGGTGTTCGGCCAGACCCGCGACCTGGAGCAGTGGATCCAGGGAGAGGACGAATACGCCTATGGCCGCCTTGTCGCGGGGCTTTTCACCGGTTTCTCCGTGCTGGCCCTGGTGCTCGCCGCCATAGGATTGTTCAGCGTGGTTTCCTACACTGTCGCTCAACGGACCAATGAATTTGGTGTCCGGATGGCGCTGGGCGCGACGCCGCGCGGTGTGCAGGCGCTGGTCTTCGCCTCCATAGCGCGCGACGTGGTTGGTGGAGTTCTGTGCGGCGTCCTGCTCAGCATCTTTTTGCGCGGCGGATTGTCGAAGTGGGCGGAAGGAAGCTCGCAGAATCCGCTCCTTTTTGCGGGAGCCATACTGCTTCTGGTGGCGACCTCGGCCCTGGCAGCCTTCATCCCCGCACGCCGGGCGTCCTCAGTGGATCCAATGATCGCGCTGCGATACGAATAGGACGTCGAGCAGATTCGACCAACAACGTTCAGGTCTTGTAGGGCGGCCAATTCTGGATTTTCGAATCCGCGCGGCTCGGATGTGCCAGTCCGCAAAAACTATGCCATTCAGCAAAACTTCAAGAACACCACGGATGGTCGAAGCGTTTTCGATGGACGCAGCCGAGATCAATCCCGGAAGGTAAATAGTACTTCTAATTGTGCAGTGGGAAAACTCCATCGTGCAGAATTAGAGGGGCGGCACCGCATAAGCGCGGTGCCGCTCCGGTGATTACGGGACTTTTACTTCGACCACAAAGCCTTTCTGGTAGCCTGCTTCGTAAGCCTTCTGGTCGTCATCTTTATTGAAGTGCCGCTTCTTGCTGTGGTCCTTATTGTGTGCGTGGTCGTCCTTTCCTTCGCGCACACCCTGTTGGTATTGCTTCGTTTTCGAGTAGTCCTTGGCGTCCTGAGCCTGCAAAGTGATTCCACCAATACCGATTGTCAGCGCCACGGCCAAGCCCAGCGGTTTAGATTCATCTTCATATAATTCTTCCTTCCTCTTTCTTCCTTAAGTAAAGGGTGAAGCACGCGCAGCACCGTTCTTTGATTGCCCTTCGCCGAACCCGCTATAGTACAGTTGCTTTTGGAGCTTTCCCACCGTCACCTCCGTCTGGTATGCAGTTGTGACCGGTACAACTATGGCGATCTCCTTTTTCCGATCGTGACGCGCTGGGCTTTGAAGGTTCCGCACACCCCGATCGACTACGGGCTCAAGCGCAGCGATCTGAGCGTCTTCGGTGCGCTGCCGTCGAGGAGCATGAGCGACCTCTATGGCGATGTCCGGGACGGTGACGTCGTTCTGCTGGCCGGCGGCGAGAATCTGGCCCAGACCTGGTTTGTCATGCACCTCACTCTACTGGAAAGCGATGCGGCAAAGAGATGGATGCGCTGGCGGGAAAAGCTCGGGCCCGCCTTCTCCGAAAAGATCTCGCGATGGCGGTTTGGAGGGCGCCAGGAGTTCCCGTACATATTGTCGCCCGATCAGTTTCGCCCCGGCGTGCGCGTCATGTACAACTCGATGGGCGGCTGGCCTCTAGCGCACTATGCGCCCGCGGAACAGTTATCCATCGTTCGCGCTTTGGCGAAGGCCTCGTTTATTTCGGTACGGGAGGATGAATCGGCTTCGATTTTGCGGACACTCGATAGTAATATCCGAGTCCGTGTAGCTCCGGATTGCGTCTTCCTGCTTTCCGATATGCTTCCCAAAGAAGAGCTCGCCACGAAGGCTTCACCGGGTGTCAGGAACTTGGTAAGTGAGGCAGGGGAGTTTCTCTGCTTTCAGTGCCATCCTCGCTACGGCGATGCCAACCGGCCGGAATTAGAGAGGCAGCTTCGTGCGCTTGCGGATCGCAGCGGGTTGACCATCCTGCTGGCGCCGATCGGACGCATCCACTCCTTCGACGACGATACTTTTCTGGCGCCTCTGGGAGCCAGGCTGGGAGATTGCGCCCGCCGGCTTCCGGCTTCCGCCGGCATCTACGACGTGGCCTACGCGCTTGCTTCTGCACGGCTGTTCTGCGGCACCAGTCTGCACGGAGTGATCACAGCGCTTACCTACGGAGTTCCATTCATCCCTCTGAGGAGCGAAGACCCGAAGCTCGAGAATAATGTGAAGAGCTGGGACCTGCATACATGGTTTCCGGCGACGCCGGCGCCGGCGATCGCCGATCAAGGGTTACGCGCACTGGAGTTGAGCGGAAGTTTCCTCGCCGGGAACGCAGAGCGGCTGCGCATGGCGGCTCGTGCCAATATGAGGGATCTGGCGCAGCACATTCTGGCCGGTTAAGACCGCTCAGCTTGATACGGGATGGCGAGCCGCACTTCTTCGCTGGTTCTATCGAATACCTGAGGGTAGTAAGGGTCGCTCCTGCCGAGGACGTGACTCCAGCGTTCTTGCAGATGCCTGCGTTCCTCGAACGTGGTGCCTCCGCGGCGCGTGCCGCACTCTACATGAGTGAGCTCCACGCGAGGATCTACCAGCACCCGGTATCCGAGCTCGCCGGCTCTGAGACAAAGATCAAGATCGCCATAATTCACCGGGAACGACACGTCAAAGCCGCCCAACTCCTGAAATAGTACCTGACGAATCCCCAGGCATGCTCCGGTAACGGCGGATACATTACGCGGCAGTTGCAGGTAATACATCAACTCGGAGTAGAAAGCACCCCGCCCGGGGTGACCCGCTCCATCCTGCACGCCAAATACGAGACCCGCATGCTGAAGGGCGCCCAAAGGATAGAGCAGCCGCGCTCCCACCACGCCGACCTCCGGACGCTCTAAATGCGTCGCGATCACGTCAAGCCATTCCGGCCGGATCGGCGTGACGTCATCGTTTATAAAGACCAGCAACTCGGAACCAGCAGCCTGCGCCCCGAGGTTATTCATGCGTGAAAAATTGAAAGGCCCGGTGTACGGCACACGGATACACTGCGTGGAATCGAGCAGATGAGAGAGCCGCTCGTCCCCGGGAGTGACGTGTTCCACCACCACCAGTTCCACATTAGGATAACGAGTCCTTTTCTGCGCGGCCAGGAACGTGGATAGCCGTCGCGAATCGCGGGAGCAGACCACCAGGCTCACACGCTGCCCCGAACCCGACCTCTGAATATAGTAGGTGAAGTCCAGCGGACCGTCCCCGACGGCCGCAGGTATCTGGAGCCTGGCGACTGCGTCCGTTAAAGCCCGGCGGCCCGCTTCATGCGCATATGGCTTCGCTTTGGGATTCATGGAAGTGGATTGAGGGTGCTGCCGCCAGTGGTACAGCACCCGCGGAATATGCACAATATTGCGGGCCCGCTCCACCAGGCGCAAGGCCAAATCGTAATCCTGCGCTCCGTCGCAGGAACTTCGAAACCAGCCGACTTCTTCGATTAATGCGCGGGTGGCCGCGAACAGATGCCCAAAATACATGCAGGCGTGGAGCAGATCCGGAGACCAGTCCGGCTTGAACGTAGGCCCGGAACGCGCGCCGGACGGATCAAGATAGTCTTCATCGGAGTAGAGCACATCGACTTCGTCCCTCTGGCACGCCTCGACGAGATAGTGGAGGGCAAACGGGTCGAGCTCGTCGTCGTGATCGAGGAACGTGACATACTCTCCGGTCGCAAGTTGTCCCGCCGCATTCAAGGCCGCTGAAATTCCGCCGTTCGATTCTCGAAAAACGACGCGAATCCGGGAATCCGCGGCCGCCTCAGCCTCCAGATACTCGCGGACCCAAGGCTCCTCCGATGCATCGTCGCCCACACAGAGTTGCCACTTTTCGTAAGATTGCGCTTTTACCGAGGCGATGGCGCTCTCCAACCATTTCTTCTTAGGGCGAAACACCGGGATCAGAATGCTGATGGTGGGTTGAAACCGCCATCGTGCCGCTTCACTTTGATGCACCTGCCGGGACGGTAACGCGGACTCCTGCGCGGCAATCCATTCGGTATAACGTCCACCCGCCTGCGGAGCTTTTGCCGGTTTCCACAGCCGCTGATAGATCGGGTGAAACAGAGAATGCAGCAGCAACTGGCCGGCTTTCTTCTTTTGACTGGCGAGGATTCCGCCGGCCCAACGCATCAACCGGAAATAACGGCTCGATTCGATCCGGGACAATCGCTGGTCAAGCAACTTGATTTCGGCTTCCAACCAGCGGGTATCCGGTGAATCGGTGCGCGGGTCCGGCGGCGGTTCGCTCTGGGCTCGAGGAGCATTCATGATACCTGGGGCAGCGCTTTCTAGACTAGCATTCCGGTCGCGTACACTGATCTGAGCGCAGGAGGAACCTCTGGAGTCCGCAACAGAATCCATCGAAACCGACGTGCTGACCGTAGCCTGCATCGGAATCGTTGCTTATATCCTGGCCAACGTCGTTCATGAAGGACTGGGCCACGGCGGCGCTTGCCTGATCACCGGCGGCCGGCCCCTGTTGATCACGACGGTGAACATGGACTGTAGCGCGGATAACCGGCTGGTCATCGCCGGCGGCACTCTGGTGAATGCCGCAGCCGCCGGATTGTTTTTTCTCCTCGGCCGAAACACCCCCCCACGTCTCCTCATCTGAAGTACTTCGCTTGGCTTTCGATGACGGTGAACGTTCTCGACGCCGCTGGTTACCTGGCGTTCTCAGGGATCGGAGGATTCGGAGATTGGGCCATGTTCATCCAAGGATTAAGTCCGCGATGGGCCTGGCGAACGGGCCTCTCGATTGCCGGAGTTGCAGCCTACGTACTGTGCACACGATGGAGTCTTCTCGAATTGCGCCCTCTGATCGGAAGCGGTGCGCGGCGTTATGTCGTCGCCCGGCGCCTGTGCCTGCCGCCTTATCTGGCCGGTGGGATCGTCCAGTGTGTGGCGGGTGCGTTCAATCCACAAGGATGGTTTCTGGTCGTGATGTCCGCTGCCGCGCCCACATTCGGCGGGAAGTCCGCGCTTGTCTGGGGACCGGAGTGGCTCAGAGGACGCAGCATTCCCGCAGGTCCGGACGCGGCGCCTGTCGCCATATCAAGGAGCTGGGCATGGATCGTTGCAGCCATCGTCATCGGCGTTAGCTTTATTTTGGTGCTCGGCCGGGGGATGAATTTCCAAAACCGTTAGTGGGGCGGCCAATTTTGGCGGCAGCCTGCCTCCGGCAGGCTTGTTTCGCCCTCCAAAGATAGCCGCCTGGAAGGCGGCTGCCGGCAAGAATGCCCGCCCCACAAGATGACCCGGGGTTGCTAACAGACTGCTCTTCGGGACTTGTCGTGGAGGCAAAATATCGATGGCCAAAACTACTGCTCGCGCAATACCGTCACCGGATCCACGCGCGTGGCCCGCCGGGCCGGCACCACGCATGCCGCCAAGCCGACCGACCCCAGAGTGAGGATCACAGCCGAAATCACCACCGGGTCGAGCGGTTTTACGCCGTAGAGCTGGCCTGCCACTGCCGAGCGTAGCGCTACAGAACCTCCCACGCCAATAAGCAGGCCGGCGCCCAGCAGCCACAGCGCCTCACTCACTACCAGCTTCACCACGCCTCCCACGGTGCATCCGAGTGCGGCGCGAATCCCGATCTCGCGCCGGCGCTGTGTTACCAGGTACGCCAGCACGCCGTAAATGCCGACTGCCGAGAGAAAGAGGGCGAGACATCCGAATAACATGGCGAGGGTGAGGGACGCCCGCCGTCCCGCCAGCGCCAGATCGCCGCGCTCTTCCATAGTGTGCAGATCGAACAAAGCCAGGCTCGGTGCTACGCTCGCAAATCGCGTGCGAATGGCGCGCAGGATCGCTCCAGTATCACCGTAGGCCTTCACAGCCAGCACATAACTCCTCCCGACGTGCTGCGCGAAAGGCGTGTAGTACGCACCAACCGAATTGCTACTGCCCTCCACGCTGTCGGTGTGGACGGGGCGGATGACCCCCACGACCGTCATCCAGCGCGTATGCTCGTCGGTCTTCAGGAAGTTGTTGAGGTCCTGCGGAAAATACATGCGCCGTCCGATCGGGTTGCGGTCCGCCCAAAAGTGGTGCGCCAGCCGCTCATCCACGATGATCATTCCAGGCGCGGATTCGCGATCGCGCTCATCGAACGGGCGCCCGGCCAGCATCGCGAAATGCATGGCTTCGAAATAGCCCGGCGTAACGATCAACTGTTCGGGCGAAATGATGGATTCTCCCGGTTTCATGACGTAGCCTTCGGCCAGGATCACGGAGTCGTTTTGATTGTCACCCCACGGGATGGTCGTAGTCGCTCCGGCCGCGGTCACACCGGGATTGTTCGCATGGCAGCGAGCGTGCGGTCCATCAGCTCCCTCACATCAGAGTCCTTCGGATAGAGCGTCTGCGGCACATTGGTGGCGGCTGTCACCACGCCCTTGACATCGAATCCGGGGTCGACACGCAGCACCTGCCGAAAGCTCGCCAGAACCAGTCCCGCTCCGACCAGCAGAAGAAAAGCCAATCCGACCTGCGCCACCACCAGCACTTGCCGCAAACGGCGTGCGCCGCGGCCGGCGGTGCCGGAGCGGCTCTGCTCGCGCAGCACCTCGTTGACCTGCGCCCGCATTACTTGCACCGAGGGGATCAGCCCGATGATAATTCCGACCACCGCAGCGCTTGCGAGCATCGCCAGCACCACCACGGTGTCCACCCGCACCTCGCCCGCGCGCGGCAATTTTTCGATCCCGCTATGCGCCAGAGCTTTCAGCAATCCCGCGCCCAGCGCCGCACCCGCCGCGCCGCCCGCGAGCGCGAGCAGAGTACTCTCCGTCACCAACTGGCGCATCAGCCGTCCAGCGCCGGCGCCCAGCGCCAGGCGAGTGGCGAGTTCTTTGCGCCGCAGCGCCGTACGCGCCAGCACCAGGTTCGCAACATTTACGGCCCCGATCAGCAGCACGAACGCAGCGCCTCCCCATAGCAGGTAGAGCGCTCCGCGAACCCCCTTCACCAGCATGTCTTCGAGCGGCACGACTAAAGTATGGAATCCGGCATTCGTCAGCAGCACCCTGAAATTCGGAAACCGGTCCAGGTTGGCTCGGTTGAGCGCGTCCACCTGGGCCTGGGCCTGCTGAAGGGTTGCGCCGGGCCTAAGCCGGCCAATGTTTCGCCAATTATTGGAATGGCGCACTTCTTTCTCTTCCGGCGTAAACGCCGTCGGCACCCAGAGGCGGACTTCGGGATCGATGAAGTTGAAGCGCGCGGGCATCACTCCCACCACGGTGAACGGCTGTCCACTCAACCGGATGTCTCTTCCGAGCGCCGCCTCCGGGTTCCCGAAAAGCGCTCGACTCAGATCGTCGCTCAAGATGGCTTTCCGATCGGATCCAGGCTCGCCTTCATTATCGGAAAAGGCTCGCCCGTAAGCCGGCGGCACGCGCAACAGCCGGAACAATGAAGGCGTCGCCAGCATGCCGGTGACCCGCTGCGGCGTGCCTTGAATCTCAATCGTTCGCGCGGTGATTCTAAATAGCGCCTGCTCCGAGAAGACGCTGACATCGCGCAGCCGATCGTAATAGTCGCCGGAGGAGCTGTTGTAGCCGGAATCGACACCCGCCTTGGGGTAAAGGTTCCTCATCAAGAGGATGGACCGGGCGTCCTGAACCGGGAGCGGCCGCAACAGAACGGAGTTCACCACCGCAAAAGTGGCAGTGTTCGCGGCGATACAGACCGCAATGGTCAGCACCACCGTCAGAGTGAATCCCTTGTCGCCCATAAGGGAGCGTATGGCATGCCGAAGGTAGCGGAAGGCCGAGTCCATATGAACTAATAACGCTGCGGCGACCGCGTGAGTTCGCAAAATTAGTGCGTATAGAATAGACCGATGACGACATTGTCCCAAGACTTGCGTTATGCGATCCGCATGTTCATCAAATCCCCAGGCTTCGCGGCCATCGCCGTGCTCACTCTCGCGCTGGCGATCGGAGCGAATACGACGCTTTTTTCGGTAGTCAAAGGGGTGCTGCTCAATCCTTTGCCGTATCCTCACTCCGATCAACTGATAGCGGTTTATGGACTCACGCCGGGATTCGAACACGGGCCGGTGGTCTATCTGAATTTCCTCGACTGGCAGCGCGACGCGCAGACATTTTCGTCGATGGCGTTATATCGCAACCAGGGTTACAATGTCACCGGCACGGCCGAGGCCGAACGCCTGAGCGGCTACATGATTTCCGGCGGCTTCTTTTCCACGCTCGGCGTGCAGCCCATTCTCGGCCGCAC
>Ga0182024_10005121_pt1 | contig 29591 bp, 25 predicted proteins | sample P32metaG_FD_120480 | JGI IMG/M metagenome (GOLD analysis project Ga0182024, IMG submission 120480) | Permafrost microbial communities from Stordalen Mire, Sweden - P3-2 metaG (Illumina Assembly) | ecosystem: Environmental > Terrestrial > Soil > Wetlands > Permafrost | place: Sweden: Stordalen...
AGGTCATGAAGGCGATGACGCCGGTCCCGGGCCGCGCCTGTTTGGCCAGCAGTTCGGCCAGACGCACCGGTCCCAGGCTGTTGGTAACGAAGAGATCAGCGAAGTCGTCGCGCGAGACGGTGCGCGGATTCTTCCCCGCCGGGCCGCCGACGCCGGCGTTGACCACGATGAGATCGAACGTCTCGCCCTCCAGGCGCGCTCGCAAGGCCTCGCCAGAGGCGACATCGGCGGTGTCCACATGCTCGATGCGAAGCTTGCCGTCAGAGTCCTCCATCACCGTCGTCAGCTCCGGCGTGACGGCGTGGCGAACGGTGGCCGTAAGTGTCCAGCCGCGCGAGGCCAACTCCCGCGCCAGACCAAGTCCGATCCCCCGCGATGCGCCGACAATAAGTGCGTTGGGCATGGGGCGTCCCTTTTTTCAGGTTTACGAGGTCCCCGATTTGACCACCCAGCAGGGTAAATGCAAGGCGCGCCGGGGCGCCGCGCCCGACGCTCCGTTTGTGCTTCGCCTCCCATGGACCCGCGGTCCCGCCAGTGGACGCCCGTCCAGGGGTTGAGCACCCATACAGCCGGGTCGGCGCCTCACTCGCTACGCCTTCGGATAGCTCGAACGCAGGGTCCTTTCCCCACCCTCGCGACTAGGACATAGCTCGCCGCCATGTGGGTTGTCTTGTTTCTGGCGGGGGTCTGGGCGGGCGCGCAAAATGCGCTGGCCGGAGGCGGTTCGTTCGTCACCTTGCCGACCCTGATCTTGTCGGGCCTCGACGCGCGGGCCGCCAACATCACCTCCACCATCGCACTCTTTCCCGGCCAGATGACCACCGGGTTCGCCGGCCGCCGCATGGTGTCGCGGGCCGAGCGCCTATCGTTCCGCGCCCTTCTGGTCATCAGCCTCGCCGGAGGGGTCGTGGGCGCCCTTCTCCTCCTGGCCACGCCGCCGAGCTTTTTCGCTCGGCTCGTGCCTTGGCTGGTTCTCTTCGCCACGGGCGCGTTCGCGTGGGGCAGCTTTTTGCGAAAGGCGCCCGCCGATGGCGTCGCTCTCGGCCCGCTGACCGCCAGCGCGGCGCAACTGCTGATCGCCATCTACGGCGGCTATTTTGGCGGCGGCATCGGCTTTCTGATGCTGGCCGCCCTGACCATCGCGGGCCTGGACGTTCGATCGGCGGCCGCGACGAAAAATGTGCTCGCCGCGGTGATGAACGCTTCGGCGGTGGCGATCTTTCTCTTTTCCCACGACGTCCATTGGTTGAAGGCCGCCGTGCTCGGGATCGGCGCCATCGGCGGCGGGCTTCTGGGCGCCTGGCTGTTGAAGCGGATCAACCCAAAGGCCCTCCAGATCGGCGTCGTCGTCCTCGGTGTCGCCTTGACCATCGGCCTCTTCCTGCGCGCCTCCTAAAACCGCGTGGCCGGCGGGTCGATGGCTGGGTTCTTCCGCGCGTCGAGGCAAGAATGGCGGCACGCTGCGGGAGGGAGGGCTGCTGACGCCCATGGGCGGTAACCCGACCTTGTCGTTCGCCGTCGCGGCGGACCCCATCGCCGTGGTTCCGGTTCTCCTGGGCGTTGTTACGCGGCCGGCCTGAAGGCTTCATCCTGGCTTGTCCCGGAAATTCTGGTCGCGCCGCGGCGGCATGTCTTCGGCCGGATGAGCCCGCGGCAAGGCCGCGTCGCCGCGGGAGAGCATTGAATTGCCGCCGGCGGTCCAATAGAGTCGTCTTCCTCATCCAACGGAGTTCCCATGGCCGCCGCCAAACAGAAGACACCCGCCGATCTCAGCTCTGCAGAGAAGCAACAACAAGAACAGAAGCGCGAATTTCGGGATCTGAGAGGACGTCTTGCGGAATTGCGCGAGATGGCCCAGGCGTCCGCCACTCGACGCAAGGAATTGGAGGCGCGCCTCGGCGAGCTGGCGGCTCAACTCGGCATAGAGCTAAAAGGAAAAGAGACTGCGGGCTGAAGCGTCGGCGAGCAATGGGGTCCGATCATGGCGCCGCGAGTGCGCCTATCTCAGCTCTTCCTTCAGCCGATCTCGCAAAATCCGGTGTGCTTCGGACGTCGTGGGCTGCAATGACAGAGGTGACGACATATAATCCGGCGGAACATCAAGGCCGAGTTCGCCAACCACCCGCGCTATTGTAGCTTTCGGATCTGCAATCAGATCCTCGTATTCAATTTTAATAACCTTGCTAGCCGAGGCTTTTAGTAACTTGGCGAGTTCCCGTTCGTGTAGGCGAAACTTGTTGTAAATAGTGACAGCGTTTTGCAGATCGCCATCGAGACCTTTGAGTTTTCCGGCGTATTCACCCTTCATTTGTTCTGTCCATAGGTGCCAAACGCCCGTCTGTCTGGCCACTACATCGGATACAGCCTGAGCGTATTTGTCCGGCCGTTCGATATAAATCACTGGTACAGTCTTGATGAATTGATGAATCACCTCGATTTCATCATCTTTCATAAAATGTTCAGCCATTTTCCAGAAATCATAAATAATTTTTGTGCCAAATACACCATCTATATTATGGCCTGAACGCACAAAATCCCACCATCGCGGAAAATCAAATCGCGAGACCTCGCGTTCGCGGAGAAGATCCTGGACGTATCCCCGGAAATGCTCGACTGGATCGCCGGCGCCGGCTTGGCGCAGTTCGCGGGAGACCAATGTGCTCCCGCATCGCGGTAAACACATGATCGCATATTCCAACTTGACGACTTGGTCGGGCCGCGGGTGGTATCGAGGAGGAAGGCCTGCGGCAAGCTTCGGAATTAGTTGGCTGAACAATCCGAGACTTGGGACATCGCGGACACGCAGTCGATGTTGGAAGGGGCCTTCGGGCTTTTCGGTGCAGACAATCGCGAATTTGGGCAAGGAGGAGCCATTCAAGTTTGAATCTAAATCCTCCGCCGATAACAACCTCGCCTGATCGATCCCCCACTCGTCTAGCAACGCTCGAAATGGGGCGTCGCATACCAATCCCCAAGGCTGGCTCTTCAGCAACTTGGCAAGCTTAAGTTCTGAAAGCGCCTTGGCGAGCCCCACCCTGGTCATCTGCGCTCTAGCCAAGTGCTCCGAACCTCGTTCTAGTTGGCGAGCGCCAGCGGGCGCGCGGGCCGTGACCGAATACTCACTTCCGACACCCTGCATGAATATGGCCGACTCGGGAAGAGGCTCGGTGGCCAGCCGCCGGCTCGCAACGATGGCTCTTGATTAGGCGCTTTGGACCGGGGGCCTGTAAACCGGCGGTCTATTCCCGCGCCTTCGGCCGCTGAGTTCGTGTCGCCGCCGGATGCGACCGTATCTTGCTCAGAGGCGGCCAGAGGCGTGTAGTCCGCGGCCGCCACGCCCGATTGTGGGCACGCCTCATTTGAAATATGGATCGTCCGCCATGGCCTTGAACGCGGCCAGCCCCGGCCCCTGCAATACGTAGCCCGAGCCGCCGTAGCCGGGGTTCTCCTTTCGATATTTTCCGGGATCGTTCCAATAGACGAGGGCCTTGATCGCCGGCTTGCCTTTGAGGAAAGTCCGCGCCGTTGTGAGCCACAACGTCTGCGCGTCTGGATTGAGTTTGGGATCGCTGACGGCCCCTGTCTCGGCGATCATCAGGGGTTTGCCGAGCGACGATGTTGCGGCGTAGAACGCCAGGATGCCGGGATCGCTGGCGAATGAGGCTGGCGTATCGAATTTATTGTAGTCATCGACGCCGATCCAGTCGACATAGTCGCCGCCCGGATAGAAGAGGCGCCATAGCCCTTTCTCGTAGGCCTTGTGGCCGGGCGCCCACACCCATTTCACGTTCGTCGCGCCGGCGGCGCGAAACTTGTCCACAAGATGCTTCCAGGCGGCGATGTATTTCGTTCCGGCCAGCCCCGGGTTCTCCTTGACCGGAAATCCGGTGAAGCAGGTGTTTTCCTCGTTGTTGGTCATCTCATAGTTGAACCGAACGAGAATCGTAACGCCTAGGGCTTTTACAGCCGCCGCCTGTTTGGCCAACTGTGCGTCGTAGGCGCCCGCTATGACGGAATCGGCGGTCGCGCAACCGCCGGCCGGATTGCCCCGGCTGAACACTATGCGCCAAGACAGCATGGGCAGGCGGCCCGCCTGGACATCCCACCGGACGCGGTCGGCGTTGGGAAACACCGTCCAGTCCTCATGATCGTTGTCGATGGCGAGCGTACGCCCGATCGCGCGTTCGAGAGCCACGAAATCGGCTTTCGACGTTGGGGCGCCTTCCGTGCCGACATGCGCGCCCAGCATGACCGCAGCGAGGCAGGACCCCCCGCCGACGGACGCAAAGAAACTTGCGATGGCCGTTATCGCCAAACGTTTCATAGGGAACTCCTTGCCTTTTTCTCAAATGGTCGGGGGCCGCCCGACGGAACGAACAGGGGCGGGACAGCCTGTTGCAACGCGCGGATAGGGATGGTCGAGCGGTTTGAAAAATCCGCGCCTTCGGATAGACTAGCACCGTTCTCCCAGTATCACGCCGTCGGCGACGGCCCACCGCAGAGCCGAGTCGGAACGTGATTGTCATTCATATCGGACTGGCCAAATCCGGCTCGACGACCATCCAGAACTTTCTCAGCGCCAACGAGGCCGCCTTGAGAGAGGCGTCCATAGACTATCCCAAGATCGGTCGCCAGAAACTCGTCGATCACCACAACTTCGCCAGCGAGTTGCGGGGCGCCGAGAATTTCAGTCCCGAGCTCGGTACGCTTTCGGAGCTTGCCGACCATTGGCGGGCAACGCCCCACGACATAATGATCATTTCTTCCGAGATATTCGAGTTATCCAAACCCAGGGCCATCGAAAAACTTAGACGCACCCTGACGATAGAGAAACAATCCTTCAGGATTGTGCTCGTGGTCCGCGACCCGATCCAGCTGCTTCCATCGAGCTACGCTCAAAAAGTCAGATACGGCCGCAAGACTCACGATTTCGACGCCTTCTTCGACGAAAGGATGGAAACGGCGAGGGTCGATTATTTTGACACGGCGAAGCGATGGGCGGACGTATTTGGCTGGGAAAATCTGCGAATTCGTCTTCTCGATTCGAACTTCCTCGTCAACGGCGATCTGATCGACGATTTCCTCACCACCGCCGGTGTGAACCCGGCCAACCCGAAAATTCGCGCCCTGCCTCGTCCCGGGATCGTGAACGAATCCAACGGATGGAGGATCCTCGAGGCCCTGCGCGCCTTGTACGATGGCCGGCATGGTTTGGAAAACAACCATCCGCTCCTGAACTGGGCCGCAAAGTCGGACCGATTGGATAAAAGGAGAAAAATTGAGCGCGCCGCCATTGAAGTTGGCGAGCGGTGGGGATGGAACAAGGAAAAAGGTGTTTATCTGACGAGAGCGCAGGCGGCGCGCTGCCGGGAAATCTACCAGCAAAACATCCTAACCCTGAACGAGCATCTCGCCGAACAACTCCCCACGCCGCCGAATCTCGACGCGCAGGTCTTCGTTGAACGCAAATTCCTGCCCGACGTCGCGCGCATAAGAGGCCAGACCCTCAGGGCGTTTTACGACAACGTCGGGCGGAGTGCTCCGCCGGAGATCACGGCAAACGCCCAATCCACGCCGGCTATCACGGAGAGTCGGGTCGAGACTGTCCCTGCCGGCCACGCCGGAGGGTTGCGCGTGACCGCCAATCGAAAGCGCGAGAAATCGCTTCCACCGGCGGATGGAAATGTCGATTCGGCCCACAGTGAACAGCGGCTGAAGGCGTTTCGGGACGTCCGGGTGGCGAGAATCGGCAAGAGCATGGGCGTCTTCCCCAAGGCGCCATGGCCCAAGATCGAAGGCTGCCTCGCGGTCCTGTTCATGGCGCGGGCCGGGAGCACCTATCTGGCCCGCGAGTTGGAAACCGTGTTCGAAATCGGCCGGATGGAGGAGTCGCTCAATCCTCCGCAGGTGAAAGACCGCCCACTGGCGCAGATCGTCGCCGCGCGGCGAGATCCGTGGTTCGCGTTCAAGGCCGGTCTTCTCGGGATCGTCTCGGGCGAGTTCTATGGTTTCTTCGACGCCTATCTTACCAAGACCTCCTTCATCCGCCTGGTGCGTCGGGACATCGTGGCCCAGGCCATTTCCCTGGTCAAAGCCGTCCAGACCGAACAGTGGCATGCTGCCGATGCGCCGGCCGGAGTCGCCGCCTATGACGTCGCGAAGATCGCCACCGCGATCAAGAAGCTCACCGCGGGCGTTGAACAGTTGCGGCTGTATGCCAATCGCAGCGGGCGGCCATGCCAGATTTTGGTCTATGAGGATTTTTCGCGTGATGATTTCAGCCCCGCCCTCGCCGCTTGCGACGCTTTGGGCGTCCCGCGCCGCGACGCCGAAGGCACGATCGTCCATCGTCCAGTCGAGCGGGTCGCCGACGCCACGAATGACGAATGGCGGGCCAGATTTGCCGAAGACATGGACGAAAAGACTCGGAACCTCATCGAACGCTACGGCGCCTTGATCGAGTCCTGAAGCCGACTCCCTGGCGGCCTTGCGATCTGCGAGCGTTCGCGCCAATCGGCCTTCTTGAAAAATGGCCATCTGAGGATAACTTACCCCCGCCAAGGTCGGGGCATGTCAATCGCCGCCGCCCGCTAATTCGCTGGGGGGTGCGCAGGGAGCCAAGTTAGTGATTGTCGTCCATATCGGTTTGGTGAAGGCTGGTTCGACCGCCATTCAGAATTATCTCAGCGCCAGCGAGAAAGCCCTTCGGCGCTTGTACATCTACTATCTCCGCGTTGGACCGCTCTCCGGAATTTCCATTGCGAGGTCGGCGAGTGTTTCGCTTGGGCGATACCCTGGCGGAGCGACCGCATGGAATTGAAACTCGCCCCGAGAGTGGCCTTGATCCAGGAAACCCAATGCCGGTCAATGTTGTGACCAACGGCGCGCGTTCACGACTCGCTGTGTTCTCGGACCACCAAATCGAGAAAGGCGGCAAGGAAATTTCGCCGATCGAGAGCGCGTGGCCAGAAATAGAAGGGTGTCTGGCCGCCTTGTTCGTACCCCGGAGCGGAAGCACTCTTCTCTGTCGTGAACTGGAGGCCGCCTTTCAAATCGGACAGATGGGCGAGGCGTTAAATCCAGCCAAGCTGAGGAAGCGCTCGGCGCAACAGATCGTAGCGGCGCGCCGAAATTCCTGGTTTGCCTTCAAGGCGGCTGTGCCCGCCGTGGTGGCGGCCGAGTCGTGCGGATTTTTCGATGCCTACATTCGCCAGACATCGTTCATTCGCCTGGTGCGCAAGGACATAGTGGCTCAAGCCGTTTCCCTGGCCAAAGGCTCGCAAACGCAGACGTGGCACGCTCATGAGCCGCCAATCCAAACCCCGGTCTACGACGGTGACATGATCGCTTTTGGGGTCAGGAACATCGCGCGTGGCGTCGAAGCGTTGGGGCGGTTCGCCGAAGTCTCGGGTCGGCCCAGCTTGATATTGGCATACGAGGATTTCTCCAATGGAGATCTTAGCCCCGCGCTGGCCGCCGGCGACGCTCTGGGCGTCCCCCGCCGCGAAGCCGGCGCCGAGGCCATGTACCGCCCCGTCGAGCGTATGGGCGACGTCGTCAACGAGGAATGGCGCGCCAGATTTATCGAGGAAATGGACTCATCGACGCGGGATCGGATCGAGCGGTATCTAGAGGCAACAGGACAGCGATGCTTGTGAAAGTTCGAATGGCGGCCGGCCAAAGCGAAACGCCGCCGTACTCGACGCGGCGCGGTCACGGTTTGATATGCGTGGGTCCGCCACCGAACGGCGGCGGCGGAAGGTGAATTGCCCCAGCGTGGCCCGCCCGTCCGCCCGGTCGGTTGCGCGCCATGAGGCCGCGCTCCTATAGTTTACCGGGACGATTTTTAATTCGGCCGCCTTGATCGGGGACGATCGGCGGGGAGGATCAGCGATTTCCGAGCCGCCCTATCCGGAGGCCGTCGCCGTGGCGGAAATCGCCACGGAGGTGCGCGCGCTGCTCGGGCGGAACGAGCGCCACGCGGCGCTGCGCTACGCTATGGCGGCGAGCGAGCAGTTGCTGCGGACGCCGAGCGACGCATTGCGTATGGATCTGCGCAGGAGGGTTTTCAAACAGCTTTCGAGCAAAGGGGTCTTTTATCAGGGCGAAGACTTTGAATCGGTTGACTATGGCCAGTATGAATTGGCGGCGGATCTGCCCATGTTCCGCGGGCCGGCCGTACCAGCAGCGGCGCTCGAGCAAGGAGACTATTTCTGTGTCATCGGCGCGGCTCAGACGTTCGGCCGGCTCGTAAGCCGTCCGTGGCCGCTGCTGCTGGGCGAGACGCTCGGTCTTGCCCCGCTCAATCTGAGTGGCGGCGGGCTTGGACCGGAGTTTTTTTTGAATCCGAAACTGATCCAATTGGCCCGCGGCGCGCGGTTCGTGGTGCTGCAGGTCATGTCCGGCCGCAGCGTTGGCTGCGAAGACTACCCGGGCGGCAGGCGGATCACCCGGGAGGGGAAACCTACAAAAGTACATCGGCTCGATGTCCTCAAGGGCCTGTGGCAGGAAGATCCGGCGATCGCCTTTGAGTATGTGCGGCGTTGGAACGAAAGCTACCTGGCGCTCTATCGCGAATTGCGCGCCCTTATCGATCGGCCTACACTGCTGCTGTGGATTTCCAATCGCAGCCCCGATGCGTGGGCGCCGGGAAGACTGCTGAAGAAGCCACAGACTGGCAGTTTCCCGCAATTGGTAGGACGAAAACTCTACGAGAGCGTGGCGGCGTTGTTCGATGAGCGATTCGAACATATCACCGGTCCCAGTTCCGAACAGCCGCTGAGTCGGATCACCGGCGAGCCCTGTCCCTATCTCGGGGTCCGAGGCAAAGATTTACAAACCGAAATCACATACTACCCGTCGAGCGCGGATCATGCTCTGCTCGCCGAGTCGCTGGCGCCCTTGGCTCGGGATATGCTGCGAACATCGGGGCGCTAGCGCCTGAGGCCTTTGCACGGAACAGATGCAAAGCTTGAATCAGGCTCGAAACTTTTCGTTCTAGAGCAGGGATCCAGGTTACGCGCGGGAGGTTTGCCAAAAAGGCAGAAATATATGGATGGCGCTGATGTTTATGCTCGCTAACCTTGAGGAGGTAGCGGCTGAGGTAATAGGGCGGCGGCTAAGGTTGGAAATTGACCAGTCATCATTAGATATACCGGGTTGGGATTCGTTGAACAACACGTTAATAGCACTGGATATTTCCAACCATTTCGCTATAGAATTGTCGGCAGAGGATTTGGGAAAATGCGCAAACTTCGGTGACTTGCTGGAAATTGTAAATACCAAAATCGCTGACGTGTAAGTGTTAATTGAAACTGATGCTGCGTACGGGCGGCTTTCCCCAATGGCAAGGACGGAAACCCTAAGAGACCGTGGCCCCGTTGTTCGATGAGTGATTCAAAAGCGCAAAGGCGGACCCGTCTGAAAACGAGCGAAACCACCCTTGTCGAAGAGACGACCGATCTCGCCAACGACGAAAGGAAGACCCAAGATCGGCAAGACCCGGCGCGACAAGATCCGATCATGGCCCGCCGAGACAAGGCGCGGCAAGAGCGAGTTGCCGCCCGCCAGGCCGAGCGTCAACGCGAAAGGCAGCAGGGGCGCGGAACCGCGCCCGGCGGGCGGGGATTGGCGACGGAGCTGGACAAAAATCTCGTCGCCGACGCGGCAAAGGCGCGGCTGAAGGTTTTCCTGGACGCCGAGGTTGAGCGTATCGGGAAAACGGTGGGGACGATCCACGCCGCTCCCTGGCCAAGGATCGAAGGCTGTCTCGTGGTCCTGTTCACCGCTCGATCCGGGAGCACCTTTCTGGCGCGCGAACTGGAATACGCCTACGACATCGGCCGGATGGGCGAGACGCTCAATCCGGCGCAGGTGAGGGGCCAAGCGGTGGCGAAAATCGTAGCCAAGCGCCAGGGCGCCTGGTTCGCCTGCAAGGCTGGCCTCGAGGGAGTGGTCGCGGGAGAGTTCTACGGCTTCTTTGAGGCCTATCTGGAGAAGACCTGGTTCCTTCGCCTCGTGCGCCGCGATATCGTCGCTCAGGCGGTCTCTTTGGCCAAAGCGGCGCAGACACAGCAGTGGCATGTTACCGATCGGCCTAGACGGGCCGCCGCCTACGACGCGGCGAGGATCGTCAAGGCGCTCAAGACGATCGCCACGGGCGACCAGCAACTGACGCGGTACGCCAAGCGAACCGGACGCCCGTGTCGGACCTTGACCTACGAGGATATCTCGGGCGGTGATCTAAGCCCGATCCTGGCGGCCGGCCACTTGCTGGGCCTGCCTCGCCGCAAAGGCGACGCCGGCGTCGCCCATCGTTCCGTCGAGCGCATGGGCGACGCCATCAATGACGAATGGCGCGCCAGATTCGCCGAGGAAATGGACGCCTCGACGCGGGATCTCATCGACCAGTACCTGGACACGATCCAGCCCTGAAGCGCGTCCAGGCCTCGCGACGGCGGCGGCATTGGACAGCGCGGCAAAAACTAAAACTTGCCCCATGGTCGTGAGGCGCCGTGTCGCGGACGCAGAGGCGCAGGGCCAAGTTGACGCTTCTGGTCCGCTCGCTTAAGGCGAGGCGCGTTCGTGAGTGCGGGGGCATGAGCACGGGGGATGCAATCCGCATGGGCGGTCCAGATGAGTCGGCGGCCGCCTTGACGGCCCTCGAAGAGCGCGTCCGAAACCTGGAGGCCCTCTATGGCCTCATTGATTTGCTTGCCCTGCCTGGACTGCTGATGAGCGGGGCCGCCCAGGTGTTCGACGCCACGCAGTCGGCCGAAACGATTCCCGCCCAAGCGACCGGTTTCTACGCCAAGGAAGTCACCAGCGGCGGAGTGGCGCTCCGATGGACCAAATTTCCGCAGCCGGGCCTGCTGGATGTCGCCGTGCTGGCGACCATCCCTTTCGTGCTCGAGCTGAGGGCGTTGAACACCCCCCACGTCCAGTCCGCCGACGACCTGGAGATTGTCACCTCCGAAGGTGACCGGATTGCCTTCGGCCCGGCCAGTTATCTGGGCAACGGCGTTTTGCAATTTTCCGGCGTACTACTCCCCAAGAGCACCGGCCTGCTGCGCTTGTCGATCAGCTCGACGACCTGTCTCGAAGGCGCGGGCGATTGGCGAAAGCTCGGCCTGCCGTACGTGCAAATGCGCTGCCGCCCCAACATCGGCGCCGTGCCCTCGGTGTGACAGATGCCGATAACGCGACGCGTCCTCTGTGTGACTCCCTTCGCGCTTTTGCCGCGCACCGAGGGGCACCGCAAGCGAATGGCGATGACCTTCGACAAGCTGATCGCCGAGGGCTGCCAGGTCGATATCCTGTTCATCTCGCGCGAGTACGACTGGTCGGCCCTGTTCAATCCTGACCTGTTCAAACAATTTCAGGCGCTGGGACATACGGCGCACTTTGTCCACGCCCCCACGCCGACAGCGCCGCGGAACGCTTTCTTTGAGATCGATGAATGGTGGCCGGCGCAGGCTGACGACTACTGCCGCTGGCTGTTCGACAACAATGGTTACGAAATTATTTTCTGCAACTATGTATTCATGTCGCGCGTGTTCGACCTGTGCGGCCGGGCGGCGATCCGGATCATCGACACCCACGACCTTTTCGCCGATCGCGACCGGGTTCTGATTGAGAACGGTCTCAAGCCCGAGTTCTATTACACCGACGGTGAGAACGAGGCGAAGGGCCTGAACAGGGCGGATCTAGTTATCGCCATCAAGGATGAAGAGGCGGAATATTTCAGGAAAGTGAGCGACTCTCGGGTGGTGACCCTGCCCTATGTGGAGGCGATGCCGGCCCACGACCCAGACGCGCTTTCGCCCCCTGTCGGCCGTCCGATCAGGTTCGGCTTCTTCGGCTCGCAAAATTCCATCAACGTGCGAAACATTGAGGCGTTTGTCCGCTTTCTCGAATCCAGGCGCCCGGCCGAGGGGTACCCCTTCGAATTCTGGCTTTATGGGTCCCTATGCAAACGACTCAAAGGACCGATGCCCGACTACGTCCGCCTCGGCGGAATGGTGGAGACCACGGCGGAATTCTATAGTAGTATAGACTGTATCGTTAATCCACAATACTTCAGCACTGGACTGAAGATCAAACTCGCCGAGGGTTTGGCGTTCGGCGTGCCTCTAATTTGTCATAGGCATTCATTCGAGGGTTTCGGCGCGCCGCTTAACGCGGCCCAGGATTGCGCGGATTTCGACCAGGTTCTCGCCGCGATGATGGGAGTCGTCGCCGACCCCGCCCGCCTGAAAGATCTCGGGCTAGCGGTGCGCGCTGTCCAGAAGCGCCAGATGGGGGAAAGCGATCGGCAGTGGCGCCGAATTCTTAGCGGCGACATGATGAGAAGTCGGTGGCTCTATTTTTTGGTTTCGGTCGATTGCTTCAATCGTGTCCGGCTATACAGGCATCTGGTCGAGATGACGTTCGCGACCTTCGCAAGGTCGTACATGATCTGCGTGGTCGCCGATCGCGAGGACGATGGCGACAGTCTTTGGCGCCTTTTCAAGCGAAAGGCGAACCGCTTCGCCCATGGCGTTGAGCCGGCGGAAGTGGCTGCCGGCGCGGTCCTGTTTCTGTTCGACGATCCGGCCGAATGGCAGACCCTGGTGGGAGGCCGGGCGGAGGTCGTGGTGTTCGACGACGCCGTGGCTATGGCGAGGCGTTCCCACGACAAGACGCTCGAGGCGCCGGCCGCGGGCGCCCACCCCAACTGGGTCGTGGTCCGCGGCGACACCGGGACGGCGGCGCCCGATCATGGGTCCTTCGATTTGCCGATCAACTATTTCCGCTGGCTTCCCTGGGACATGTCGGTCCCGGCCACCGGCGATCAGTACGACCGCCTGGAGGAAATCTGGGTGCTGATCGACGAGACCACGAGCGCGGGCTGGCGCGCGGTGGCTGACCGCGTGTTCGCGGGCCGGCGCGTGAGGTTTTTTGGCGGCGGAGAAGCGGCGACGGCCGCCCATCTCATGGACTGCGTGTTCACCGGAAAACAGACACCGGAACTGGTGATCTCAATGACGCTGAATGACAGTTTTGGCCCGATGAAGGCCTGGTTCACGGCCAATGGCATCGCCGTTCGCGAATTGGCGGGCTATGTCGGGGCGGGCGCTGGCGAACGCGTCCAGGTGCTGGGACTTCCTCGGATCTCGGAAATTGCGAAATGGCCGGACAGCGCGGCGCTGGAAGAGAATGTGCGTGCCGTTTGGAGAGGATCGGGCTGGGACGAGCTGGCGCGCATAACCGGGGCCTGGACCAAGGGCCGAACGGTTTCCGGAGCGACCCTGTGAGGCCCGCGCGCGCTGGGGCCGGTCCTTTCGCTAACCCGCGCCCTTGGGCGCGATTGATTTGCCGCCCTTGCTCAAATAGGGTCCCGACCCCTGCCCCCTAGGAGTTTTCCATGGACACACCCACAACGGCATCGTCCGCGACCCCCGTCACGAAGACCGACGAGGAGAAGAAGGCGCAGCGGAAGAAGAAAGAATACCGCGATCTGAGAGCCAAGATCAAAGCTATGCGCGAGAGTTCGAAGTCGGCCGTCGCCGAGCGCAAGAGTTTGCAGGCCCGCCTCGCCAAAATGGCCTCCGAACTCGGGCTTCCCGCCAAGGGTTCGGGGAAGCCGGCGAACGCCGGCGCCGGCAAATAATACGACTTCGTCGGCAGCGCGGGAGTCGGTCCCACAATCCCGCCGAGAAAGCACCCGCGCCGCTGTTTTTCCGGGCCAAACGCTGAATTTCAAGTCGGGCAGGAAGCGCGCCGGAACGGCCGGTCAAACTGATCGCGCCCTCGCCTGCTGGGCTGGAACGTGAAGAAAGAGCAATCGATGGTTGCCAGACCGCGTGTCGCCTTGATCACCGGCGTGACCGGCCAGGATGGGGCCTATCTGACCGAGTTGCTTCTCGAGAAGGGCTACATCGTCCACGGCGTCAAGCGGCGCTCGTCGTCGTTCAACACCGCCCGCATCGAGCACCTCTACCAGGATCCCCACGAGAAGGGCCAAAGGCTCATCCTCCACTACGGGGACATGACCGACAGCACCAATCTGATCCGCATCGTGCAGGAGACTCAGCCGGACGAGATCTACAATCTCGCCGCCCAGTCGCATGTCGCGGTCAGTTTCGAAACCGCCGAGTACACCGCCAACGCCGATGCGATTGGAACCCTGCGGCTGCTGGAGGCGATCCGCCTGCTGCGCCTGACGAAGAAGACGCGGTTCTACCAAGCCTCGACGTCCGAGCTTTACGGCGCCACGCGAGTCGCGCCGCAGAACGAGACCACGCCCTTCTACCCGCGCAGCCCATATGGCGTTGCCAAGCTCTACGCCTATTGGATCGTGGTGAACTACCGCGAGGCCTACGGCATCCACGCGTCCAACGGCATCCTGTTCAACCACGAAAGCCCGCTACGGGGCGAAACCTTCGTGACCCGCAAAATCACCCGAGCCGTGGCGGCGATACGCCTCGGCTTTCAGGACAAGCTGTTCTTGGGCAACCTGGACGCCAAGCGCGACTGGGGCCACGCGCGCGAGTATGCGCGCGGCATGTGGCTGATGCTGCAACAGCGCCGGCCGGACGACTATGTACTGGCGACCGGCAAGACCACTCAGGTGCGCGAGTTCGTGGTGCGCGCCTTTTCGGAGGCGGGGATCACCCTGGAATTCGCCGGTGAAGGCGTCGAGGAACAAGGCGTCGACGCCAAGACCGGGGCGGTGCTGGTCGAGGTCGATCCGCGCTACTATCGCCCGACGGAGGTGGACATGCTGATCGGTGACGCCTCCAAGGCGCATCGGGTATTGGGGTGGCGACACGAAATTTCGTGGGAGGAACTGTGCGCCGAGATGGTGCGTGAGGACCTGATCGCCGTCGGCAAGGAACAGAGGCGCAATGCCGACTGAAGACATCTACGCCCTGGCGAACAAGCGGGTGTGGGTGGCCGGCCATCGCGGCATGGTCGGCTCGGCTATCGTGCGCCGGCTGGCGCGGGAAGACTGCGAGGTCTTGACCGTCTGTCGCGAAGAGGTCGACCTTTCGGATCAGGCGCGGACCCATGCCTGGATCGCCGACCAGCGGCCGGACCTCGTGTTCCTGGCGGCCGCCAAGGTGGGCGGCATTCTCGCCAACAATGATTATCCGGCCGACTTTCTGCGCGACAACCTTCAAATCGAGATGAATGTCATAGAGGGCGCGCGCCGGGCCGGCGTCGGCAAGCTCGTTTTCCTCGGCTCGAGCTGCATTTATCCCAAGTTCGCCCCTCAACCGATCCCCGAAGCGGCCCTGCTCACCGGGCCGCTGGAACCCACCAACGAATGGTACGCCATAGCCAAGATCGCCGGCGTCAAAATGTGCCAAGCCTATCGTATCCAGTACGGCTGTGACTTCATCTCGGCCATGCCGACCAACCTCTACGGCCCCAACGACAATTTCGACCTCCAATCCAGCCATGTCGTGCCGGCGCTGATACGCAAGGCGCATGAGGCCAAGCAGCAGGGCCGGGACCGGCTGGTGATGTGGGGCACGGGTTTGCCCCGGCGCGAGTTCCTGCATTGCGACGACTGCGCCGATGCGCTCGTGCACCTGGCCCGGACCTACTCCGACACCGAGCCCATCAACGTCGGCGCCGGCGCCGATATCTCGATCGCCGATCTCACGGCGCTGGTGGCGCGGGTCGTGGGCTTCGAAGGCGAGATCGTCAGTGATTCCACCAAGCCGGACGGCACGCCCAGGAAGCTTCTGAGCATCGAGCGCCTGCGGAGCCTCGGCTGGTCGCCCCGCATCGAGCTCAGAGACGGCCTCGCCGGCGCCTACCAGTGGTATCTGGGGAATGTCGAGCGGCCGTCCGAACCCGTGTCGACCGGAGCCGAACGGGCCTAAGCCTTGCCTCGCGCCCGGGCATCGAGCGCGGCCACGTATCGTTTCGGTGTGTTCGCCTCACGGAAGCGAACCGCCATTCGCTTCGCGTTGCCGGAAATCTCGTCGATGTTCCTGACGAGCCGACCTAGCACCTCGACCAACTCCTCGAGCGTGCCGTAGGTGACGACTACGCCGTGGGCGGTTTCGTCCTCGATGGTGGTGCCGGCGCGGGCGAGGATGATGGCGCCGGTGGAAAAGCCTTCAACCACAATGCCGGAACCCTGCAGATTGTATAGCCCCGGCTGATAGGGCAGGAGCAACACGTCCGCTTCGGCCAGACGGCGGGCGTAGTCTTCGCTTTCCAGCACGCCTTCGACGATCTCCACGAACGGATGAACACTCAGCCGCGCGATGGCTTGTTCGTGCGGCTCGGGGTCGCCACGGAAGGGTCGCCAATTCTGGATCACGACCTTCACGGCCGCGCGCAGCTCGGGCGCCGCGGCGATACGATCGATGATTTCGGGCAGATCCAGAAAACCTTTGGTCGGCCTGGACTCTCCCAGGATCGAGAGCGTCAGCCCGCTTCCGGGCTTGCGCTCCCGGACTGCCGCGTCGGAAACCGAGGGCGACAGGAACGGCAGAATCGGTACACGCGTCTGCAACCATTCGGACATCCATCGGCCGACCCGCCGGTTTTCAGCCCAGAAGAACAGCGAGCGTTCCCACTGAGGCGCCTTTCTCAGTCGAAGGACCGCCGCGTGAACCTCCCCTTTCGCCGCCCGCCCCGGCATGCGCCGGGGGCTGGAATGGAAGTTGATGTGAACCGCCGAACGCATCTCGAGCGGTCGATCAAGCAGCCTGGCGGCGGCTCGCAGCTGATGGGCGTCGGCGCTGTGCATCAGAAAATGGGTTTCCGCGCTGTCGAACTCCGCCAGCAACGCGTCCCACCCCTCGGCCAGTTCACCCGACAAATCTACCGTGCCAACCTCGTCCAGGGTCAGGTCGAAGAAGCTCCTGGGAAAGCACCGGCGAACCGTGACTTCTACCGGACCGACGTCGCCCAGACGGCCGTTGCAACCCCAGACCACTTCGGCGCCGATCGCCCGCGCGCCCTGGGTCAATCTATCCGCGTAGTGGGCGTAATGGCCAGGCGCCGCGCCCAGGCAGGGATCCACGATGACCAGGCGCCGCATTGCCGGCCGATCAACGACCACCGGCCCATCACGCCTGGGCGAAAGCCTTTCTGGCCGGCGCAGGAAGACGGTGGCCCCGCGCTCTTGAGGGGCGAAGGCGCGGCTCTCTCGAAAACCGGCTTCCGACAGGTTTTCCCTTTGCATCCTCGCAAGCGGGAAATGCACGATCACCCCGGCCGCGCCGGCGAGCCAGGTGTCGAAATGGCGTGCCACCAGTTCGAAGGTTGCGAGGTCCAGAAACCGCGGCAGCAAGGTGTATTTTGCGGGATCGAAATCGAGCGGCGATCCCGCGACGCCGTCCGCGCGCCTGAATTGGCCGCCCCCTTCGGCGGCGGATTCGGAGATCGCGATCAGATTGGCCGTCGCGTCGGGCCCGAACACGTGGCTCATCAGGTTCTTTACCGGCGCGCGGCTGAAGGTGACGATGACGGGCGGCTTGTCGCGTCCGGCCGCGGCCTTGGCCAAACAGGTGACCATATCGTCCGGCGCGGGCGGATGGGGCTCGTTCGCCACCGTCAAAACGTGAGCATCCGATCCAGCCTGCCGAGAACCCGGCCCGCGCATTTTACTTCGCACTTCAGCTCCGAAACGCTGATCTGGGCGCCTTCGGGTCCGTCGAAGCGCAAAACCAGACGCAGGTAAGGCGCCGGCGTGGTGATGGCCTGGACGTAGCCGCCCAGTTTGGGGGCGCCGATCCCGGCCCCGAATATCTTCGTGGACCCCTCGAGCCGCCCGCTCGGGTCGCGCCAGGCCACGGTCAGGCTGGCGTCTTCTGGGCAGTCCAAAAGAAAGGAGACGGCCACTTCGCAGGTTTCGTCCAGTAGCTGGCCGGTGATCCACATGGAGCGCCTGAAGGTGACGCTCTCCAGGTCGTGGTCGGCGTGCAGCGTTCCGGCGTTGAGTTCCGCCGATCCCTCGAGGAAGACTCGCCCGAACCCCAGGGGTCCCCGGCGATGGTCATTCGACGTCGCCAGCGGGCCGTGTAGGATCGTGGCCCCCGGAAATCGCTTCAGAATATCGGCGCGGGTCCATAGGTAATCGCCGTCCTGTTCCGCCGCGCCCGCGATGTTCACCACGAAGGTGGACAGGCGGAAGCGCTGCAGGATGTCGCGGACGCGGATCCATTCGTAGCTGCCGGCGTGCTCCATCTCCATTCGGTTCAGATAGGTTTCCCAGCCGCAATCATAGGCCAGGTCCGGCACGTTCTTGACGATGTAATCGTTCAGCCACGGCCAGAAGAAGTTCTCCATGAAATCCCAGAATGGAGGGTCGCCGACGTGGTAGAGCGCGTTGCCGTTGATGTGCCGCGCGACCGACCAATGCAGCGGGGAGGCCCCGCAGTAGTGCGAGCCGATCACCCAGGCGTCGTCGTTCAGAAGGCAGACCCTTCGGATCCTGCCGAGCCAGTTGGGCCTCAGCGGCTGGCAGTCGGTTTCCATCAGGAAGACGAACTTGGCCTCGTCCCTAAGGGCCCTCAAGGTTTCGAAGAACATCCAGTTCGGTCCGGACTTTCTTCCGAACGGCGCGTACCCGACCTCGCCCTCGCGCAGATAAAGGTCCTTTTCGGGCGGCAGGTTGCAGAACCTCACTTCGATAGCCTCGAAGCTGCCCTTCACCACCGCGCGCTTGTCGAACTCGTCGAGCAATGGCCGCGACAGATTCTCGTCGGGCGCGCCATTGAACGAAAAAATGAGTTTCGGGCGGGTCTTTCCCGCTTCCTCCCCCTCGCTCGCGGGTGGCATGGCGGTATCCCAGAACGCGAGATTCGTCAGCGCCGCGGGCAATTCGCGTGGGGTCAGCGGACAAACGATGGCGGAAAGCATTCCTTGTCGGCTTCCTTTGCGCCTGGGGTGTTCGCCCGTTACATGGCCTAGGCGCCGCTTCGGTGGCAAGACCGCTCGGCGGCGAGACGCAGCGGCCGGGTCGGCCGGCGGATGAGTTCGCCGTCGCGCCGACCGCGCCAAGGTTGGCTCATTCTACCCAAGACGCGCTCGCCACCTAGGACCGGGCGCCCCGCGGCAGGACGATCGTTGACAGTGTTGCGGCCAGCCCATAACGCGGGGCTCTGTCTCGGGGCTTTGGCGGGGTTCCCAGGGTGCGATTCAAGCCGAAGGTCTCCTCTTTCCCGGTGGAATTGCCCCCGTCGGGCGGCGACGCGCCGAGTGTGTTGGCCTTCTCCATGGCGAAGGCGGGCAGCACGCTGCTTTACAACATGCTCTCCAAACTGGCGCCGGAACAGGATCTCGTCTACTTCTCGATCGAGGATTTTCTGTTCTCGCGCAACGTCAGCGCAACCAACCGGCCAGGCGCTATCGGCGATGTCTTTAAGCCGACCGGCTATTGCTATGGAGGCTTTCGCCAGTTCCCGGCGTTTCCCGTCCGCATCCTGCATTCCTCGAAGACGATCTTTCTGGTTCGCGACCCACGCGATATGATCACCTCGCTCTATTTCTCGCTGCTCAAAAGCCACCGAATTCCCAAGTCCGCGGCCCGGCTGGGCAGTTTCGAGGACGACGAGGGCGCCGCGAAAAAAATGTCCGACGCACGCCAGAGACTGCAGCACACCGACATCAATGTGTTCGCCCGTGAGTCGGTGCGCGCCTATATGCGCATGTTCGAAGGCTATGTGGCGCAGGGGTTCGCGCGGCGGCCCAACGTCGCCATTTACCGGTACGAGGATGTGATCTTCGCAAAGGAAGCCTGGGTTGAAGACATTTGCGCCTGGTACGAGTGGGATATCGATCCGGCGCGCCGTCGTGCCGTCGCGGCGATGTTCGATGAGGTTCCCGATGAGGAGCGGCCGGAGGAACACATCCGCCAAGTGACGCCGGGCAACCATCGCGCCCACCTATCGCCCGCCGCCAGCAAATTCATCTTCAACGCCCTGTCGGAATACATGAGACTGTTTGGCTACACAGACTAATCGGCCCTTGGGGGTAGTGGCGGCAAAGAAGGCATTTGGCAGCCACGCGGGCTCAGCGCGATTGCCGCCCTAGAAGAAATGGTTATAGAGGGCGCCACGGTATCGAGGGCGTGCAGGCATCGAGAGGATGCGTCGTGAGCAAGGCTCTGTCCGACGAGATGACCGGTTTCTCTACGGCAGAGTCCCGCGAAATCGCCTTTGACCTAAGCGGCCAGCGGTGCGCGTTCATGGTCGAGGCGCCAGGTGATCAAACGATATCGAGCCTTTTCCTTCTGGGCCTCCCCAAGGCCGGCAGCACGCTGCTCACCCGGCTGATGAAGCCCGTGGTTGAAGCCGCAGGGCTGACCTTCGTTGCTATCCCCCAGACACTTCGTCAGCTCGGGGCGCCGTTAGCGAAGATCCCGCCGGAGGTTAATCAAGCTTTTCGGCCCATGGGATACGCTTTTGGCGGCTTTCGCGGCCTTCCTGGCGCTCTGGCCCTGCCGGCCTACGCCGACGGCCGCACGATCCTGCTTGTTCGTGATCCGCGCGACATGCTCGTCTCGCTGTACTATTCCTTGGCGTTCAGCCACTCGCCACCAGGGACAGGCCTTGGCGGGGAGTTGGCGGCGGCTTTCGAGAAGCAGCGCCTTGAGACGGCGGAGATGGATATCAACGCATTCGTGCTGGGCCACGCCGCATCGGTGGTCAACCAGTACCGCGTCATCGAGAGCAAGCTTGGCGAGGTGTCGTACAAGCTCTACCGCTATGAAGACATCATCTTCGACAAGCTGGCGTGGGCCAACGATATGGTGGCCTATTTCGGCCTGTCCGCTCGCCCGGCCGTGGTGGAACGGTCGGCGGCCAAGAACGACGTGCGCCCTGAGGTCGAGGACACGGCCGAACACATCCGCAAGGTCGTTCCAGGCGACCATGTGGAGAAGCTGAAGGCGGCGACGATCGCCGAGCTCAATGGGCGACTCGCGCCAATTTTGGCCAAACACGGTTACGCCTGATCTCGAGGGCGCGATGACTCTGATCACCCCCGTCATCATGTCCGGCGGCGCCGGATCGCGGCTTTGGCCGATCTCGCGCGCCGCCAAGCCCAAACAGCTTCAGGCCTTGACCGGCCCGCGCACCCTGCTGCAGCAGACGATCGACCGCGTGGCCGCGGCGCCGGACCTCTTCAGTCCGCCGGTGGTCGTCTGCAACGCCGCCCACGAGGCCTTGGTTCGCGAACAGCTGGCGCATCCCGGTCGTCCTCTGTGTCTGGTCGTCGAGCCCGTGGGGCGAAACACCGCCGCCTGCGCCGCGGTGGTCGCCTATTGGGTTGCAAGCCAAGCCGATCCTGGTCGCCTGGTCCTTCTGGCCCCGGCCGACCACCTCGTGTCATCGGCGGCCGAGTTTGCCGCCACCGTGCGCCGCGCGCTCCCGGCGGCGCGCGAAGGGCGGCTGGTCGGCCTGGGCGTACGTCCCACCCATCCGGAAACCGGCTACGGGTACATCCGCCTTGGCCAGCCCTACGGCGAAGTGTTCGAAGCCGCCGAGTTCGTCGAGAAGCCCGACCGCGAAACCGCCGAACGCTACCTTGCCCACGGCGGCTATTTGTGGAACGGCGGCTACTTCCTGTTCCGCGCCGACCGCATGATCGAGGAGATGGAGCGGCTGGCGCCCCAGATCGCCGCCCGCGCCCGCGAGGCCGTCGCCCGTGGCCGACCCCTCGACGGCGGCGGCCTCTTGCTCGACGCCGAGGCTTTCGCCGCCGCGCCCTCCGATTCCATAGATTACGCGATCATGGAGAAGACCGACCGTATCGCGGTGGCCTCATTGGACGCAGGTTGGAGCGACGTCGGCTCGTGGTCCGCGGTATGGGAGGCGTCGCCAAAGGACGAAGAGGGAAACGCCACGGCGGGAGAGATCGTGGCGATCGACGCTCACGGCTGCCTCATTCGCACCGAAGGCCCAATGATAGCTGTAACCGGCGTCAGAGACCTTGTTATCGTGGCGACGGGGGACGTCGTTTTGGTGGCGCCCAGGCAAGAAGCGCAGCGTGTAAAGGACATTGTCGCCCGGTTAGTTGAAATGAGGCGAACCGAGTTGCTGTAAGCTCATTCACGACAGGGCATGTGGCGCAGAGTCCCGCGCGCCCCGCTCCCGCGTCAGCAGGGCGCGAATGCGCAACGGTGAGGCATCCCTTGGGATCTCCGGAAGGAAAGATCCGGGCGCCACATCCTGATATTTCTGGCCGATCTTCTCGAACGCCGCGCGTGCGTCCATCCCTATTGGAATGTCCGAAATTCGCCGGATTAAATCAAAATAGGCTGTTTGGAAGGGCGCTATGTGAGCAACATCATCGGCGCCGAGGTTAATTCGGCTGGTGATTTGACCAACCGGCTCGTCGAGGGAGGCGGGAATTTTTCCCTTCAAATTTAGCGATAGAAATTCCCCCAAAACCTCCCACGTCGCGGCGTGGTCGGCTGTATACGCTTCGTACGGAGCGACAAAGACACGCTCCTGGTGAGTTTCCAGGCTGCGAAGGGCGGCCTCGTTCATCTCGTACCACCAAGCGGTCGCGGCTTCACACTCGGAGCGGAACGCAGGTTGCGGCCGGCCCAGGCCCTCCAGTTGCTCCCGAAAACGAGGCAAATCAGAGGGGTGGAATTCATCCCCGTAAAAGGAAAAATTCCCGAGTATAGAATTCACGCAGTCCAATGGATTTCGTAGAACGAGAACGAGTTTTACGTCCGGACACACGTCGAGGTAAGTTCGAAGTCTGCCGACGCCGCGGATTATCTTGACCAGAGAAGATCTTCCCTCTTCGAATAAACCGCGGACAAAGGCGCTGTGGCAGGTCGACTGCTCTTGCGCCTCGGTTATGAAAAGCGGCGTCGCCAAGTGGCGCAGCAGGCCATGGGCGTGAATCGAGTTTGTGGTCGTGAAGGCGTCCGCCAGGTCACGGAATCTCGGGCCCCAGGTTGGGGGTCCCCAAAGATAGGGTTCGTAGAAATAACTGAACTTCGGCCGCGCCTTACGGGTCAGGCTCTGCAGGGCCTCGTAGATGGCCGTCGTGCCCGACCGGGCGACCCCCGCCACGAGCCAGTGATGGCTTACGCCCCGCCGCGCTCGGCGCTTGATGAGGTTTTGAGCGGAGCGGCGACCCCGGCGCGATTTGCGTCGAGCGAGGCTAGCGCCGGAGCTCCGCGTGGCCGCCACGAGCCCACCTTCTCAAAATTGATAAGGAAACTGGCGCGCTCGGAGCGATTCGAACGCCCGACCCCCAGATTCGTAGTCTGGTGCTCTATCCAGCTGAGCTACGAGCGCGCGCCGCCTTTCCGGCGAGGGGGCGGAACCTAGTCGCGGCGGCGGGAAAGTTCAAGGCTTGGCGGCGGCGGCGACGGCGTCGAGACGCGCCTTGCGAAACTCGGGGCGGACCCGCACCCCATCGGCGCCGAATTCCAGCACGGGCTCGCTCCTTGCGTCAAAGCGGGGCCAGGCGACGCCGCCGGCGCCGCCCGGATCGCCGGTCCTGGCGAAGACGACCCAATAGGCGTGCATCGCCTGGGCGATCTTGGCGTCGTCGGGCGTGGCGGCGGGGATCTTGTAGGCCCCGAAGCTGATCGGCGCCTCGGGGAGGTTGTCGAACACATACATGATCTCTCCGCCGTGCGGGGCGCCGGGCATCCCCGCCCGCTGGGGCGCCGGCACATAGGAGAAGAAATAGACGAAGGCCGGGACGCCGGCCTTGACCATCTGGCGGGCGAGGAACCGATCGGGTTCGATCACCGCCGCGTCGGTGGTGACATCCATCGCCACCTTGGCCAAGTCGCCTGGTCCACCGTAAAGGGCGATGAGCGCGCCGCGCAGGGGGCCGGCCTTGGTGAGCGTCGCCTCGGGGTCCTGACGGATCTTGGGAAACAGGCTCGCCTCCCAGCTGTTGCCGCCCTGGAGGAAGGGGACCTTGGCCTGATGGCCGGCGGCGAAGGCGGCCGGAACCGATTGCGGAACGACCACGCCGTCGATCATCGGGCTGGGAATGGTGGGATCGGAAAGGCCGGCGGGCGCCGCGTTCAGCTTCTCGGCCGGCAGGGCGCGCAGGGCGGCCAGGGCGGCGGCGTCCCGGCCCTTCACGCCCAAGCCCTCGGCGATCTTGCTCCCCACCGCCTCGGCCGAATCGGCGGCGCCGCGGATCGCCGCCCCGGCCACGCGGCCGAAACCGGACTCGGAGATAGCCTTGGAAAAGAGGCCGCGGGCCATGGGCGAGACCATCAGATAGTTCACCGACATGGCCCCGGCGCTCTCGCCGAAGATGGTGACGTTGGTCGGATCGCCGCCGAACGCCGCGATATTGGCCTTCACCCAGTTCAGGGCGGCGATCTGGTCCATCAGGCCGTAGTTGCCGAGCGGGCCGCTGGGGTCGGCGGCGGTGAGGGCCGGGTGGGCGAAGAAGCCGAAGCGGCCGAGGCGGTAGTTGAGGCTCACCAGCACCACGCCGTCCCTGGCGAACCGCGTCCCGTCGTAGAAGGGCGTCGAGGCGGTTCCGTAGACGAAGGCGCCGCCGTGAATCCACACCATCACCGGCAGCTTGGCGCCGGCCGGGCGCGTGGCGGGCGTCCAGACGTTGAGGGTCAGGCAGTCCTCGCTCGTCGCAAGGAGCGGGCGGTTCGGCGAGGCCGGCTGGATGCAGGCGGGGCCGAACGCTTCGGCCTTGCGCACACCTGTCCAAGGCGCCGGCGCCTGCGGCGGGCGCCAGCGCAGGTCGCCCACCGGCGGCGCGGCGTAGGGAATGTCCTTAAAGGCGATCACGTCGCCCATGGCGGCGCCCTGGAGCGCGCCCTGACGGAGCTTGACCGCATCGACGGCGGCCAGGGCTGGCGGCGCGGCGGCGACGAGCGCGAGCACGGCGGCCAGCGCGGCCCAGACGGCGGAGCGGTTCATTTTGGCGGCGTAGCTCATCGGCTCATCCCCTTCATCTTGGGAGGCATTCCCACGGACGAGCGCGCAAGGCAAACGGGGCGGCGCCGTTCAGCGCGCCGCCACATAGACCTTCAGCCCTTCCACCAGATGGTCGAACAGCAGGCGCATGCGGCGGCTGGCCTTGAGGTCCTCGTGCATCACCACCCAGACCTCCAGATCGAATCCGAAAACGCCCTCAAGGATGGGAGTGAGATTGGGGTCAGCGCGGGCGATGGCCGGCTGGCAAGGGCAGATGCCGAAACCGGCCCGCAGGGCGGCCAGCTGGGCCAGTTCGCTATCGGTGCGCAGGGCGAAGAGCTCGCGCGAGACCTCGATGGGGATCTGCCGCAGCGTTTCGCGCGAGGGCGAGAGGCGGTCGTAGCCGATCAGGGTGTGGCCGGCCAGTTCCTCCAGGGTGCGCGGCTCACCGTGGCGCTGCAGGTAGCAGCGATGGGCGAACATGGTCAGGTGGACGTCGCCGATCCGCCGCGCGAAAAGGGCGCCCTGGGTCGGTCGGGCCATGCGCACGGCTATGTCGGCCTCGCCGCGCAGAAGGTCTTCCAGCCGGTTGGAGAGCGCTAGCTCGAAGGCCACCTCGCCGTGACGTTCGCGAAACTCGGTTAACATCGGCGGCAGCACCTCGACGCCGACGATGTCGCTGGCGGTCAGCCGCACCACCCCGCGCACCGACCCCGTGTCGCCCGACGCGGCGCGCACGAGGCTCTGGGCCGCCACGGCCATGGCCTTGGCGTGCGGCGCGAGAGCCAAGGCGCCTTCGGTGGGTCGAAGGCCGCCCGGCGAGCGGGTGAAGAGGGGGTCGCCGCCCAGGGCCTTTTCCAGCGTCTCCACATGGCGCCCGACGGTGGGCTGGGCCAGGTCCAGGGCGCGGGCGGCGCCCGACAGGCTTCCCTCGTCGAGCACCGCGAGAAACGAGCGGTAGAGATCCCAGGCGGGTCCGTCGGCCATGCACAAACGTATAACCAACCCACGCCATTAGGCAATTGTCGAATAGACAAGGCGCCCTCATCTTGCGGCCATCCACAAGGAGATCCACCATGACCAACTTCCCTCAAACCACGACGTCCCACCAAAAAAACGCTCTGGTGCTCGGGGCCACCGGCTCGTTCGGCGGCCACGCCGCCGCGGCCCTCCAGAAGCACGGCTGGACCATCCGCGCCCTGGCCCGCGATCCGGTCGCCGCGAGGGCGAAGTGCGGCGCGCGCATGCCCATCGAATGGGTGAAGGGCGACGCCATGAACGGCGCCGACGTCATGGCCGCCGCGATGGGCGCCCAGGTCATCGTCCACGCCGCCAATCCCCCCGGTTACAAGAACTGGCGCGGCCTCGCCGTCCCCATGCTGGCGGCGACCATCGCCGCGGCCAAGGCGACCGGCGCGCGGATCGTCTTTCCCGGCAACGTCTACAACTTCGCGCCGGACGCCGGAGAGCGCATCGCCGAGGACGCCCCCCAGGCGCCCGCCACCCGCAAGGGCAAGATCCGCGTGGAGATGGAAGAGGCGCTGCGCGAGGCGGCGGCCCAAGGCGCCAGAGTGCTGGTCGTCAGGGCGGGCGACTATTTCGGACCGGCCGCGCCCAACAGCGGCCTGGGCTGGCTGACCACAAGGCGGGGCGGACGGTTGCGCGCGATCTACGCTCCGGGACCGGCCGAGGTGGGTCACGCCTGGGCCTATCTGCCCGATCTGGCCGAGACCACGGCGCGCCTCCTGGACCGCGAGGCGGACCTGATGGATTTCGAGGTGTTCCACTTCGCCGGCCATTGGCTGGCGCGTGGCGACGATCTGGCCGCCGCGGCGCGGCGCGTGACCGGTCGGCCCGACCTGCCGCTCCGGCCCTTTCCCTGGCCGCTGGTCTGGGCGCTCTCGCCCTTCGTGGAGATGTTCCGCGAGCTTCTGGAGATGCGCTATCTGTGGCGCCGCCCCATCGGTCTAGACGGCGGCAAGCTGGAAGGCTTCCTCGGCCTCTCGCCGACCACGACGCTGGACGCCGCGGTGCGCGCCACCCTGGCCGACATGGGCTTGCTTGAGGAAGGCTCCGGGCCCGTCGGCGCCCTCGCCACGGCCTGAGGGGGCGGCGCTCGGTGCTGACACAAGCGTCGGACGCCTTGTAGCGCGGGCATCCTGCCCGCACTTTGTCGCGGCGGCCAAGGGCGGGCGGACAATCCTCGCGCTACAGCACAGCGTCGCGCCCAGATCCCTCGTTGGCCTAGCCCCCACCCCGATTTTCTGGAAAGAAGCCATCTGCGGCCGCGGGGTGGGCTCATGGAATCCTTTTCGATCTCCGAGATTGCGTTCACCGGCTTTCGCATCGTGCGCGAGCGGCCCAAGGCGGTGGCCGTGTGGGCGGGCGTCCAGCTGATTGCATCCCTGGTCCTCGTTGCGACGACGGTGGTCATGGCCGGCCCCGCGCTCATGCGGCTGCGCGACATGGGCGCCGCGGCGACGATGGACGCCGCGGAGGTGACGGCCCTGTTGCGGCGCCTGGCGCCGGTCTACGGACTGTTCCTCCTCTACGCGCTGGCCCTCAACGCCCTGCTCTACGGCGCCATGAACCGCGCCGTCATGAGCCCGGCCGACGACCGCTTCGGATACTTCCGTCTGGGCTCCGATGAGCTGCGCCAGTTCGCCCTGATGCTATTGACCTTCGCGGTGTTCATCGGCGTCTATTTCACGACGATCCTCCTCGCCGTCGTGCTCGCGGCAGTCGTAGGCCTAGTCACAAAGGCCGCGGCGTTTCTGGTCGCCGTGCTCGCGACACTGGCCGCCATTTGTGCGGCGATCTTCGTCTTGGTGAGGCTCTCTCTGGCCTCGGCGCAGACCTTCGCCACGCGCAAGGTCAATCTATTCGGCTCATGGGCGCTGACCCGCGGCCGTTTCTGGCCCATTTTCGGGACCTACATCCTGGCCTTCGCCTTTGCCTGCGTTGTGCTCGTGCTGGGCTTCGTGGTCAGTTTCGCGCTGGCCGCCATCGTCGGTGGCGGCGACGTCATGGCCAAGATGGTCCGCCCGGACTTCAGCTCGCTGGCCGCCATGTTTTCGCCGGCCCTGTTGGCGCGGATGGTGGTGAGCGCTGTCATCACGGCCCTGGCCTGGCCGGTCATCCTCACGCCGCCGGCCGCCATCTACCTGCGCCTCGTCGCCGGCGCGGCGGCCGCCGGCAATCCGTGTTGATCGAGGCGGCATGACCGACCGGGCCGCTTTTGCCCCGCCGACCGATGGCGCCCTGACCGCCGCGACCATTCCGCGCCGCCAGGTCGCCGCCGCGGTGATCGGCAACGCCCTGGAGTTCTACGACTTCACCACCTACGCCTATTTCGCTCACGAAATCGGCGCCGCCTTCTTTCCGGTCCACTCGCATTTCATGAGCCTGATCCTGACGCTGGCCACGTTCGGGGCGGGATTCATCCTGCGGCCCGTCGGCTCGGTGCTCATCGGCCGCTACGGCGACCGGCATGGCCGCAAACCGGCCATGTTGTTCAGCTTCGCCCTCATGGGTTCGGCGATCCTGGCCCTGGCGCTCACCCCGACCTACGCCCAGATCGGCGTCATTGCCCCGGTCCTGGTGCTCGTGTGGCGCCTGGCGCAGGGCTTCGCGCTGGGCGGCGAGGTGGGTCCGACCACGGCCTTTCTGGTCGAAGCCTCGCCCGCCGAGAGGCGCGGCCTCTACAGCGCCTGGCAGAGCGCCAGCCAGAATATCGCCGCCATTGCCGGCGGCCTGGTGGGCGTGGGCCTGGCCGCCGTGGCCGGCGCGGCCGGCCTGCAGGCGTGGGGCTGGCGCGCGGCCTTTCTGCTTGGCGCGCTGGTCCTCCCCTTCGGCCTGTGGCTGCGCCGCAACCTGCCCGAGACCCTGCACCACCTTGAGGTCGCCACCGCTCATCAGCCGGATGAGGCGACACTGCGTGGCCACGCCCGGATCATCGCGCTGGGCGTGGGCCTTATCGCCGCGGCGACCGTCTCCACCTACGCCATGACCTATATGACCACCTACGCCCGCGAGACCCTGCACATGGGACCGGGCATCGCGCTGGGCGCCCAGGTGGTCAACGGCGCCGCCGGGGCCGCGGGCGGCCTCGCGGGAGGGCTCCTCGCCGATCGGTACGGGCGCAGGATCCTTCTGATCTGGCCCCGCGTCGTCCTGCTTGTCGCCATCTGGCCGGCCTACTTCATAATGGCGCGCAACCGCGACGCCGCGACCTTGCTGGGCGGCGTTTTCGTGCTGGCCACGGCATCCGCCCTTACCACCGGCGCGAGCTTCGTCGCCATCACCGAATCGGTCCGCAAGGAGGTGCGTGGCGCGGTGTTCGGCGGCGTCTACGCCGTCGCGGTGGCCGTCTTCGGCGGCACCACGCAGCTCGTCATGACCTGGTTGATCCATGCCACGCGCGATCCGCTCTCGCCGGCCTGGTACGTCATGGCCTTCACCGTCGTGGGCCTCGTCGCCTCGCTGATGATGCGCGAAACCGCGCCCCGCCTGACGAGGGGCCTATAGCACCGGGCGTGCGGCCAACTGCGCCGCGGCGATCTGGGCGATCTCGAGAGCGGGCGCGGCGTCGCCGCCGTCGCCGATCGTCCAGGCGGCCGAGAGGCCGGCGAAGGCGACGACCCATGAGAGCAGCCGGCCGGGCTCCAGGGCCGCCGCCTTGGCCACGACCTCGAGGCGGCGGCGCAGCCG